>Ga0207149_1012_pt1 | contig 41555 bp, 42 predicted proteins | sample Alteio_BWMinHeat_31_FD_153563 | JGI IMG/M metagenome (GOLD analysis project Ga0207149, IMG submission 153563) | Enriched cells from forest soil in Barre Woods Harvard Forest LTER site, Petersham, Massachusetts, United States -... | ecosystem: Environmental > Terrestrial > Soil > Temperate forest >... | reverse complement strand
TTACCATTTACTATGCCCAAATATACTTTTAGCTTATCTGGTACACACAATAAAATCTTGTTTTTTGATAAAAATAAAATAATCTATCGCCCTGACAACATGGCCGATGAAATTCGAATTATCAACAGAAGTAGCCCTCAAAAACAAGAAATTATCCCTATTAATAGAAACGCAAAAATCTACTGCAATCCTAATGGTTCATTATGTTTATTACGATCTTGGTCTGCATTCGATTCATCCACCGGTACAGAGTGCTATTATATGATACCTAATTTAGAAACTTCAGAAATAGAATATATTCCTTGCTCAAACGCAGAGTACTATTATATATTACTTAACTTAGAAACTTCAAAGACAAAACATATTACCAGCTTAAGTAACAAACTCATACCAAATAAATGTTTCGTTTCAAATGAAACCCTATACTTCATAGACGCTAAAAATACTATAACTCTTTTTAATCTCTTAAATGACAATCAAACCCAACACCATCTGAACATAAATTTAGAAGAAAAAGAAAAAATAAAATATACAGCATGTAAAGCTGAAAATGACGAAATCATGCAATTCGTTGCGCTAACAAGTAATCATCGAATTTACGTTTACAATAAAAATATAAGTCTCAATACATTCATTTCCCCCGAGCAAAATGTGAGCAACCTCTCCATAGTTCGTCTGAACAATACAGGAACAACAGCTTATGTAGAAAATTATTATGAACTATTTTCGATTAATCTCAATAGCAGCACTCCATCCTTCAATTGGATCATGAAACCACCCTTGATTTTCACAAAAAATTTAGCCACCACCAACGATGACAAACTCATCACGACAATTTCAGAAGATATCTACCCAAGAAGCTCATTCCCCCTAAAATCAAACTACAACTTCACAATATCAAAAAACCAACACACGTGGCATAGCAAACCATTGAATAATAATTGCCGCACTTTAGCAATTTCCGAAGATGGAAGAGAAAGCATAGAACAATGCTCAGGCAGACTTTCAGATTCATACAATTTTGTTACCCTTTATGATGATAACATGTCCGCAGCACTTGATTACTTCGATACCGATAAACCCTCTGATAAAACTGAACAACAAAGACTTTTAAGCATTCTTTTAATCAATACCATACTAAAAAATGCTTCGCGTCAAGCCAATAACCCCGTTAATCTTCACAAACCTATTATTCTTAATAAAACAGAAACAGAAATATATCAATCATGCCTTCCCAAAGCAGTAAAAACAATGCTTACAAAAATAAGCAACCTTAACCTTACTTTTCCATCTGACCTTGAAATAGAAACCAATGAGCAACCAGCTCCATCAACAAATATTTTTTCTTCATTAAAAAATAAAGCTGCCGCTTTGTACAACTATTACATGGGTAGAAAAGTAGTAAAAAATTAGAGGGAGAACTTTTCTTAAAAATCCTCCCTCACAGATAATTATATCTCATTTAAGAATCAACACTTACAGTGCGTTAAATTGTGCTACAGTCCCACCTTTACTTATAAACAGCATTTGAAGCTTTTTAAGCGCCTCTTGAAGCGTTACCATAGCTGCAGCCTTAAGTCCTGGATGGACTGGTGGTCTTGAATTAGCAATAATACCAGGAATTTTCCCTTCATCCATAGCGCCTGTTATTTTTAGAAAATCTTTCAAGTTATACAACACATCGCTAACTACTTTAGGACCATTCTGCCTTATTATATTTGGATCTTCCTGACTTTGTACTAACTTCCCCACAAGTTTAATTCCCTGAATTGCCTGGGCTAATTCTGTGATAGTAATACCAGACTCCCAAACTATTCGCGCTGGTTTCCAACCGGTTAAAGTTAAGCTAAAAGTATTGGGAATTATAACCGCAACTCTCGCACGAGGGTGACTCGCTGCTTCTGTCTTAATTTGTTTCACTACATTTGCAAGAGAAGTAAAATTTTTTTCGGTTTCAGATTTTAAATCTAAAGACATCATATCTTGAATAAAGCCGACAGTTTGACGTCCGCCAGATCCTCCAATTTTAAAATCTTTGCCATTAAAACGTATTATAATCGGCTTTCTATATTCATTGGTAACAGTAACCGTATTTGCATTTGCCACAAAAGAGACAATACTCATACTTCCTACCAATAAAAACAATATATTCTTCTTCATCATTACAAGCTCCTTTTTACTTATTTTCTGCAATTATCTATTTAATAACTTATATAAATATCTACTTCATTTTACAAAAAATATTGCCAATTTGGCAACAATAAAGCCAAATTTAAACCACCTCTAAACAAAAAGGAGCCACGAAAGCTCCTTTTGCCCAATCAACTATTAAAATTCTACTACCTACTTCACGCTTGAACCCAAATTTTTCACCTTGTCTTTAGCACTACCAATAACCTTTATTGCCTCACTTTTAATATTTTGAGGCATTCCAGGATGCGACGCGCCATACACCAGTTTAACTTCATAAACATTCATAATTTTAAATTTCTCTAAAAATGGCCATAACATTTTAAGAGCAGCCAAAACTTGATTGGGATTATCTGACCAAGCAACCCGCTTCATCACGATATCCAAAGCATCCCATGCATTTTTACACGATTGAGGTGACTTACTTAACTGCCAAGCATTAGCAGGAAGATTCACGGGCCAACGTTCAACTTGAGCATCATCGCTATTTACTATTTCCATAAATAGTTCTTTTTGTTTTTCAAGATTAGCTTGAGCTAATTGCGGATTATTCATAGCTGGTGCCGGAACCTGAACCGGCTGCGCTTTTCCTGATTTTTCTTCCTTGCCGTCAACGGTATATTTTCCCTGTTTATTAAAATTAATGCGATAATCACCTTCCCACCCAAGAACAATTCTTCCATCAAGCATAAATCGATCCGATGGCATAGAAATGCTAAATTTTTTACCATTCGCCTGATCCCATTGCAAACGATTAAAACCATGAATCCCTGAATCAATTTTTTCTGACTTTAAATCAGCAATAGAAACAGTTTTACTTTCATTCTTGCTTCCAAAAAAGTAAGTTACTTTTACTGTATATCCCGTTCCATTATTAACCATCACTGTTGCTGCCGATAGTGTTTGAAACAATACAAACATGCTTGCACATAAAATCATCTTTTTCATAAAAATTCCTTTTTTTACAACCACTAATCCATAGAAAATTCAGTAATATTAGCAACATTTTGCCAATGATACGAAATATTCCAACTCGATACTATTCTGCTCGGGTTAATCACAATCACTGCATCTTTTGCGCATGCGGCGCGATCAGTATTACAATGCAATTTCTGTTCCCACAAAATTCGCTCTAAATACGTATCCAATGAGGTAAATGATGTTAATCCATACCCCGACCATGCACCCGATGTTCTAATATTGAGTGATTTTACCCACACCAAAGGCGTTTTTTTGTCCAGCTGAATATTTCCCAGGAAAACACGTACACCCCTCCCAATGATAACATCAGGGCGATTATTAACTTTGCAAGCAATTTCCCCACCATAGTTATTTTCTAGATACAACCTATTAATTGCATTAAGAGAAGCAACGCTCAAGCAAAGAACAATCATCAATTTCCTTACTACCATAATTCATCCTTTTAGTAAAAATTTATCTTTTTTAATTATAATCATACACAATAAATTATCCTATCTGCAATTTTAATATTATTATTTCAAAAATGGCCGCAAAATCTCAATACACTTACAATAAACACACGCAGGGCAAAAACTTATTTCATTTTTTCGTTCTGCTGACGTACACTGAAAACAAAATAAGGAACTGAGCGGTATGACCTACCAATTAAAACGAAGACACCTATTAATTGCATTGCTCATATCACTTTTTTTTCACGTATGCCTATTTATTCATTTTGCAAGCAATTATTCCCTAAATTTTTTTCCATCACTGCAAAAAAAAGACGAACTACACGAACAAATAACTAAAAAGAATGATCCTCGTGACGATGAATGGGTGGAAACAAAAACGCGTTCTGGACAGTTTGGAGCCGATGTTATTTTCTCAGATATACCCGATGACGAAATAAATCCCTCTTTACAAGAAGCGCCCGAAAATGATCTTTTTATGCCACATTCTCTTAATCAAACGCTCGATACGCAACAAAATGTGATACCTTTACCCGAAACGCCAAAACCAGCAAAACAAATTACCGCACAAACACCGCACAAAAAAACTAGTTCACCACGCATTCAACCACAACAAAAAATACAGCGGCCACCATCTAAGCCACTAGTCATGCCAAAACAATTACCAACCCTTGCTCAATTAACACAAGGGATCCTCAATTATGCACAAGAAAGCGGTAATTATTCTGTTTCAATGCTTGGCAAAAAAAATGGTATTCCTAATGATAAACAACTTCAGTACGAGCGCTACCTGCAGAAAATCAACCTCTGTATCAATAATTCAGTGCAAATTAATAAATATAGCGCCCCCCAATACTATGAATCGCATTATTCCACTACCGTATCAATTGCATTTAATAGAGATGGATCACTTAACGATTTACGACTACTAGAATCATGCGGCGATCCTCGTTGGGATGCATTTTGGATGCATGTTTTACGGGAAGCAAATGGTTCTTATCCACCCGTACCACGCCATCTTACCGGTGATCCACTAAGATTAGGATATGTTCTAACCATGAAAGGATAATGCAATAATCTTTCTCAGCAACACTATTACACCGTCATTACAAAAAACTTTTCCACGATTCTATAAATATGCTATGGTCTACTTATGTCGCAACAATCGCGGAGAGAAAATGAAAATATATAAAGCATTAATCCCTCTTTTTTTGAGCATGTTTTCACTTACTATTCCTTCAATTAAAAACTTTGACATCATCGTTAAATCAAAATGGAGAAATCTTGACAACAACAATGAAAAAATTGTCGATTTTGGCGGAAAATGGGTACTTGTAGGCAGCATAACTTTCAAAAAACGCGTTAAAGAACCTATCGCTATCGATACCATCACGTTACGCTGGAATGGAGAACCAATTACTAATTTAATCGCTTCTCTTTATAAAAAAAACTTTTCCAAAAACTTCATTCCCATCGAAGAAAATCTTGTCTGTGACGGCTTATGGAATAAAACTAAGCAGTCAATCATCTTTAATTTTGATGAAAAAGAAACACTTGCACCAACCACCACATTTTACGTCGTATTAACTATCCCTGATGATCTTGAAGATATATTAAAAAAGGGAACATTATGCATTGAAGAACAGTGCCTCCCCAAACCCTTCAAAGAACACGCATCATCCGCAAGTCTTTCCTTGGCTATCCATGGAACACCGCCTTCCACGCTTCATCGCTCTGCGTAGAAAATCATTAAAAAAATTAATTTTTCCCCTTAGCATAAAAGACAACTTTATGCTATAGTAAAAGAAGAAATTGCCAATTTTGCCATTTTTTTATGGCCTTAAACTTAATGGATCACGATGAAGTACTACAGACTCCTTGGACTTGATAGACTTGCAACAATAGAAGAAATTAAAGCGGCGTACCGCGCACTCGCGATGAAATACCATCCTGATCGCAACGTTGGCAACGAAGAAGAAGCAGAAAAGAAATTCAAAGAAATACACGCAGCGTATGAAATTATTATGGAACGTAGAAATATGTTCACTCCTAAGCTCCATTCATTACGCTCAAAATAAACAATTATTTACGGTGCCACCTTTATGAATAAAACAGATTATTACAAAGTGCTTGGCGTTGACAGATCTGCATCAACCGATGAAATAAAAAGTGCTTATCGTAAATTGGCAATGAAATATCATCCTGATCGCAATCCTGACAACAAAGTTGCAGAAGATAAATTTAAAGAAGCCACTGAAGCATACGAAGTACTCGGCGATACCCAAAAACGCACTCAATATGACCAATTCGGCCATGCAGGAATGGATGGCGGTATGGGGGGCGGTCCAAGCTCTATGAACATGGACGATATTTTCGAGAATTTTGGTGATATTTTTGGTTCAATGTTTGGTGCTGGTCAACAAAAAAGTCGTCGTAAAAAAGGCCCTCAACCTCAAGCCGGGCTTTCTTTAACAAAAAATATAGAAATATCTTTAAAAGATGCATTTCTTGGTACAAAAAAAGAAATCGCCTACTATCATTTCTTTGCATGCGACACGTGTCATGCAACTGGCGCAAAACCTGGTACAAAAACACAGTCATGCTCAACATGTAACGGTAGCGGTGAAATTCATTTCAAACAAGGCTTTTTCATGTACGGACAAGCATGCAATGCTTGCGCCGGCAAAGGATTTATTATTCCTTCACCATGTTCAGCATGCAACGGTCAATCACGCGTACAAAAATATGATAAATTTACCGTCAACATCCCTCAAGGAATTTATGATAACGCCGAACTGCGCGTTAATGAAAAAGCTGACGCGGGTGTTTATGGCGGACCTGCGGGTGATCTTTTCTTACGCGTAAACATCAAAGAAGACAAAAATTTTAAACGTGAAAACGATGATTTAATTTGTACTATCATGCTTACCTATCCTCAATTAACACTTGGCTGCCAAGTTGACATTGAAAGCATTGACGGAACAAAACACGCAATAAAAATTCCAAAAGGATGTCCTGTTGGAGAACAAATTATCATTTATCACGAAGGTTTTCAGAAATTACGTGGTAAATCACGCGGCAATCTTATTATCATCACGCAATGCGTCATTCCCCAAAAATTATCCGCTGATGCAAAGAAAAAACTTCAAGAATATTCTGATTTAATTGGGACTCAGCCTATAGCATCAGATGGCTATATTACAAGTTTTTTCAAAAAATTCTTAGGATAAAAAATCAAGCCTGGTAATAAAAAAAACCAGGCTTTTTCATATTCCTATGCCACGTTTTTTTAAACTTTTACGAGAAATTACTACCGATTTTTTTCGTTCAATCACCATCTTTTGCAAGAAATGATAAAAAAAATCTCTATCAGGTCCTTTGACTACTGCTTGTTCATGCGCCTCTGCAAGTGCTACTGGATATCCCCCTCCTTTTTTGCATTGATCTAATACAATCGACGCACAATAATCAACCAACTGATTATCCTGAGCTATCCACGATGGTATTTCAACACGCCCTATTTCTGTTCCTGTATGAATATAAAAAAAGAATGGATGTACATGAGGTGGATAATAGTCACTAATACTGCTTCTATTTTTAAAAACAATTGAACGCGTGTAAGGTAACAAAAAATTCTCCATAATACCCGCATCAACAACTGACTCTACTGATTCATACAATTCTTTTTTTGCATGATTAAAATCACATAAAAAAAGACGTACCAAACTCAATAACTCTTTACTTTTAGGCAAACTGATATACCATATCGTTACAATATTTGCCTTATACAAATCATCAAGCAATGCAAGATATGTGTATAAAAATTGATCTCTTACCTGCGTTTCCTTAGAAGAAAGATGCCAAAAAATAAGTGAGCCATCAAACATTACCAACGGTGAAGTTGCACTAGCATGCTGCTGTACTAAAAAAAGCCCTGCCGATAGCTCTAATTCTTGACGCTTACAATTAACCGTATCAGTAGTAAAGGGAACTTTATTTTCATCAACACCGACAAAAACCTTTGGCTCTGAGTAAAATTCAACTTTTTTTCCCGGTATGCCATATGGCAAAACCACCGCACCGGTATTTATCAAAAAACACGATAAGATATTATGCCGATCAGGATAAATCTGCGATCCATCAACTGATAATACCGTGTACCCCGAATGCATCACCTCTATAGGAATTATATCCCCCAAATTACCATCCCATAAGGGAATTGGCCAAGGAGCATCGTGCACTTCTTTAACTTTATAGATAAAAGATGAGTCTTTCACGAGAGAACGCCAAGCATCATGAACAAGCGTATACACCGATTCATTATCAACAAAAAGCTCATCTGCCATGGTGTGCAGTTGAGCAATTAATTTTGATTTATCAAGCATTTTTTACCTTGATCCTTCGGATATACCCGATACATACACATGTATTCCTTTATGCAAAGCTTCTAAAGGCAATAAAGCACACTGCATCCTCACCGGCCCTAGTGACATTCCGATCATAGCAAGAAGAAAATCCTTATCAAATGCTAAAATCTCCTGAATAGACGCATTCAATACTTTTTCTGATAAAAGTGACGCCGTAGCTTGGCTAATAACGCATCCTTTTCCATCAAATTTGATACACGAGACTGCAGCATTATTGATTATTGCTGAACAGATGATTTCATCACCACACGAACTATTGCGCTGTTCAGCAACAAAAGACGGGTCTTCAATAATCCCTTTATTTCGAGGATTTTTATAATGATCCATTAAAATTTCTTGGTATAAATTAAGCATAAAAAAGCGTCCATAAATATTATTTCTTTACCTTTATAGTATAGCGCTAAGAAGAATAAATAGAAAACTAATCCATTTATTGCAAATTGAAATAATAACCCTGTATATTAAACAATAAAAAGCATACCAATCAAAGGAAAATATTTCATGAAAAATAAAATAATCCTTATTTTACTATGCGCAAGCACGCAATTATTCTATGCAGAGCCATCAACCGTATATCTACACAACGAATATGGCGCTCCCATTGCATGCCGCATTAATAAAAAAAATGAAATAAAAATAAACAACAATATTCGTGAGAAATTAGGGCCTGCTTGCAATAAAGGCGGTGTCTTTTCAAACTGCATTGCTTCTCTTGAAATCAGAACCACGGGGGTAGGATCAGGCTATGGCCTCTCTCCTTATTATTCGTTACAAGACATTGTTACAAAAATGTATCAGTATACTGGTGAATCCAAAAATCTTGTAATCACTGTGCACCCAAGTAGTTCTTTATCAAATTGGAACGTAACGCTCGCTATGGAAGCAACCGGAAACGTAGAAACTTTTTCTATGAAACCCGAAGAAAACCCTGAAATGATAGCAGCATTTTTAAAATTAGAAGGCAGCAATGAACGCCTCCAAGTAATACAAAGAGGCCTGTTTGGACCAGACTATACTAATAAAATAAACGCTATTTGTTCTACTAATTACACCAAAGCAACGCAACAGGGCAAAGTGAATCTCTGCGACAACCTCCGCAGAAATATCGTTAAACCAGAATTTATAATTAATGCTCGCGGTAAATTCAAAAAGTCTGACATGCATTTGCTGGAACCAACAATTAATGAAATCAAAAATTCCATCGATTTACTCTATCGAGCGCTACTCAGATATAAAGAACAGGGAATTATATAAAAAGGAAGTTTCATGAACAAAATATTTAAAACATTGCTTTTTGCTCTTAGTGTCAGCGCAATTACTGCGCAAGCAGGTCGAATATGGCTCCAAAACGAGTATGGCAAAGCAATAATTGTGAAGTTTAATCGAAAAGAAGTAGTTGTAGCCAATAGAAACCGTGTATCGCTCGGTGATTTTGGCGATTTAGAATCACTTGCAATACGAACAAACACCATGGGGTCTTTCTATTCAAATATTTTAGAAATAAAGGGAGAAATTTGGCAAAATCCCCTTTCACGATCACATGATGCCGTTATTGTAGTTGGACCAAGCACCCTATTTTGGGATCTCAAAATAGAATGGGAAAAGCCCAATAAGAGTATCATAGCCAAATAAAAATCAAAAACCACTTAATTTATGAGATAATAATGAACAAAAAACACATGTTACTCATCATTTTATGCGCAATAACTTTAACCCTCAAACCAACTACCGTATGGATTCATAATGACTACTCAAAACCAATTGTAGTCAAACGCAACGGCATAGAAGCAACCATTGGCCACGGCAATAGAATTCCTTTAGGCAATGCAGAATCGAGCATTCAATCACTTGCCATTAAAACTACCGTCAAAGGATCTTTGTACCACAACATCATCAAAAAAATAAGTGAAATACAATCGATGATCGCTAACAACCCCAGCCTACGCACACGTGATGTATTACTCACCGTGAATCCAAACACTGTTGTCTGGAGTATTTCTATAACATGGCAAAATGCTAATGAGCAAGCAACATGGACAGCCGCAGGAAACAAACATAAGCCGCTCAATAGTGATGAAAATTATATGAATGCTATGAAACAAGAAAAACAAAAAAATGTTGAGGCTATTAGTGCATTCTTTAGAACATCTAGTGAAAAACAAATTATGCAATCTATTCAAGAAGGACTCCTCGGTAGCATGACCGGCGTAAAAATTTTATTAATCTGCCAAACAAATTATAAACGCGCAGAGCAAAATAATTTAAAAAATCTTTGCGCTGATATTTATAATAATATTGCCACCATCAAAACAAATATCGGTGGAATACAAAATAATAGCCAAGCTCAACAAAAAGTATTTGAACTGCTCATACAAACCATTGATGAATCATACACCATGCTACAAAAATACAAAGCTGCAAACATTGTTGATTAATTAAATAAAAAATACTTTATTCAAAAAAAGGATGACGATGAATACAAAAAGCATACTTACTATCACATTACTTTTCACACTCACTGCAGCAACAAACGTAATGCATGCAGTTGGCAAAGTTATTTTACGCAATAATACCGGATGGAATATTGCCTACAAATTCGCTGAACCAGGGCGTGCAGCCAACGAAGGATATGTTGCAACTAATGGCACTGCTATATTAGGTGACTCTGATGAGTATCTCGTAAGAGCCCTTTCAATCAGAAGATCCGGAGTTGGGTCAACTGTTTCTGCACCATGGACTGCTATTGATGTTAACAAACTTATGAAAGATACAGAAGGTTTTTTAAAAAGACCACTTCCAAATAACATCTCAGAACGTAACATTATTTGGGAAGTTCAAGCGGGATATGTTGGCTGGAGCATCAATGTTACTGAATTTATCAGTAAAAAACCCGTCAACCGATAGTATTTTATTATTACCGATAAACAAAAAAACCGGCTTAGTAGATACTCAAAATCTACAACGCCGGTTTTTTAATGCGATTTTATTGCCCAAAGCCAACTTGCTCTAATTTCCTATTTGTGTTATATTAATTTGTGTAACACTTTAGCAAAGGAAGCGATTGATGCTTAAAAAGACACTTTTCCCCCTTATTCTATCCGCACTCACTGTATCAATAATCCCCTTATCAGCGGATAACTTCATTTTCGACCTTGGCGGGGTATTAATTGATACCGATTCAATCGCATCTTTACAATGCATTGGCTTCAAAAATATCATTCAATGCATCTATCAACTCAAAAAAAGCCCCGGTAGCATTAATGGTCATTTAAAAGCTAAATTTTTTGAAATCCTCAACAATGTTGCCTTAATAAATCAACTTACATTAAATGACAATAATTCTTGCGCTTATGATGAATCCGGCAATCAATTACCATACCTCATGATCGCATGGCTTAATGGCACCATGGCATGCAATACAATTAAATCACTCATTTTTAATGCGATTAAACAAAATCCAGAATGGTTTGAATGCAGCGCAGAGAAAAATGCCATCGAAAACATCATCACTATGGTATTTACCCCTGAACATTTTGTAGCAACACGAAAAGTATATCGTGACGGTATGTTATTCATCAAATCATGCAAAAAAAAGGGACACAAAATATACGCCCTTTCCAATTGGGATAAAGAATCTTTCACACTCTTACAAAACAAATTCCCCTCACTATTTAAACTCTTTGATGGAATCATAATATCCGGAGAATGCAACAATATTAAACCATCTCCTGATATTTACACACTACTAATCAATCGTTACAATCTTGAGACAGAAAAATGCTGGTTTATCGATGACCAAAAAGAAAATGTTGCTGCCGCTTGCGCGCTTGGAATTCGCGGTATTTTATGCACGCACCACTACTGGCCACTCAAAAAACCGAATTTTCATCTTATCACGCAAGAAATAAACAATCAGCACTACAAATCAGTAACACGTCGTGAAAAACGTAAAAACAAAGGTATCATACCGAGTACAACCAAAAATATTAATAATCCAATAATTGTTGGTGAAAAAATATCTTGAACTGATTCTATTAAATAAAGTTGTCTTCCTGCAAAAGAATAGATAAACAATATCGGCAACGAACCAAAAAATGTCGTCCACAAAAATGTAGTAAATGGTACATCAGTCAGCGCAGCAAGTGCATTAATAACAAAATAGGGAATGAGACCCATTATTTGCATAGTTAACAAATAACTTGCAACACCATGCGCCCGTACTTTTTCATTAAATTTTTCTAATCGTTGCGCATACTTACCACGGATTAAATTACTCAACAAATACCGTATAACTATAAATGAGATACTCGTACCAACCGTTGCACCAATACTTGCGTACAATGCACCAGGGACAAAACCAAATAAAAAGCCGCCAAGCATAGTTAATAAAGGAACGCCAGGAATTGCGAGTGCAATAACGCCAATATAAATGAGTAAATAAATTATTACTGCTTTAGGATAGTTTGTTTCAACGCTTTGTTCTAAAAAAATTCTATTTTCATGCAAGGCATCAAGCGTTATGTATGAGTACAGATCTAAATACCATGCAATTGCAATTATTATGCATACAAAAACAATTAATCCTATTGCCTGTTTTAATCCACTATTCATAATTTCCTTACTATAAAGCATTATACCATAGCCCTAAGACAATATTATCACATTACTCCAATAACCAATAACTTTGTTGAAGATTATTAAAGCGATTCTTATTAGATTTTAGCTTCGGTAAGCCTTCTTTTTTGCGCTCAAAAAATTTAAATGTATTATTCGCAGCTAAACAAACTGAAGCAATCCATCCACCCAAAGCCCGATTATTTTGTTCTAAATTACGATTATTTTGCTCTAAATTATTGTTACGCAATGCCTTCTCAGTTCGCTTATCCTCTTTAGCTCGATGCTTCGCTTTCAAAATATTAACCATCTCTACCATAAGATTGCTACTTTGTTTTAATTCGTATCTCAATACTGCATTTTCCTGTTTATAAAGTTCTAATTGCTCGCTCGTTTCCCGCATAAAATCATCTACCTTTTGCGTAGTTGCACCTTGAAATTTTTTATTTTCCTCTTTCATAGTAGTCCAACGAGGTATTTCAGAAAATTTTTGAATATTATAATTTTTGGGAAACGATGTCGTAGAATTATTATATTGATCAGTACAGCTATCTTCACGCAGTGCAGGAATTAATTTTTTATTCGCAACACTAATAATTTCCCCATTCTCCCTACCTTGTACATAACTATCAAAACGATCTAAATATCTTTCCACAACTCCCATATGTTCAAGTATACTTCCGTTAGTCGTTTCAAGATCATCAAAATGATTTTGAATGTTAATGTTATGCAATATTTCAAGCTTATCAGCAGAATGTTTCTGATTTTCAAACATACGATCAATTATATTTCTCTGAGCTTTCAATTCTTCTTTCGTTTCTTTAGCATCTGTTTTTAAAACCAATAATTCATCTTTTAATTCTTTTTTCGCATCTAATATATTTTGATTAAGCGCATTTACATTAGAATTAACTTGCTCTATATTCTCATCAAATTTTTTCTCACACAAACTTATTAACTGAGCATTCTCATTACATTGTTTACCAACATTATTTAACTGAGTTGTAACAATAACATGATTAGAATTAATTATATTATTTGTCTCTTCAGACTTTTTATCAACTAATTCACTAAGATTATTTACTTCTTTTTTCACTTCTTGAACATTACTGTTCAACTGCTTTAATAATCCCTCTTGTTTCTTTAATCGTACTGTAGTAGCCCGATTTTGCTCAGTAACCAAAAAGTTCAAATCACCAATTTTCTTTTCAACAACTTCAAGTCTCTTATATGTATTCAATAACGTATCATCTTGCTCAATCAAATGATTTTCCAGCTCTACAGCAACTTGTCCCAATTCAACCCTACACTCTTCTATATTAGTATCAGCACTTGCTGCATGTTTACTGGCATCCTGCGCATGTTTACTCGCATCTGCTGCATTATTAGGCAGTTCAAACCAATTTTTTAAATACCTCAATACCCCAAGATAATGCAATGCACCGCCCACCGATCCTATTACCATAGCTAACTTTACATAATCAGAAGAATTCTCAGCTCGAACACCATTTTGAGAAATCTCCTTTAACATATTATTCATATTATTAAACATGGCAGTCATCATTGCCATCATTTGCATCTGCATACCACCAGCAGCAACCTGAGAAATATCCGCAACTTCCGAACAATGCATACCTTGCGCACAAAATAAACTAAGAAAAAACATCAATACTAATCTCATAACAAAAATCCAAATATCTTATATAAATTAATATTTGAAAAACAACAATCAGATACCAAAGTATATACAATCACACCCACTAAGTAAACGATCCCATAACTATCAAATTACTTGCTTCTCAACAGAAAAATACTCTAATCTAAAATTATATATACCAAAGGAAAATACTCATGTATGCAACATCTAAAAAAATTATCATTTTATTAATAACACTCACAACACTCACCACCAACACTCGATGGTTTTTTATAAAAAAACGAGCACAAACCCCAACGCGTACAACACAAATCAATCAAAACATAAAGCAAGCGATTGTATTTGATCTTATAAATGTATTATTTAAAGAAAATTATGCTGGCTTTGCACAACACATCGGCTATAGCGTCCTTGCAAGCTACGCACTTACCCATTGGAAAAACCCTGGCCATCGCTGCCTTGATATGCTACAAGCCATAAGCAATAACCCCGCACAAAAACCTCATATTCAAATCTTGCTCAACGAAAGAATTATGCCACTATGCATCGTAGAACTACAAGAAGGTAAAAAAACATGCCAAGAAACACATGAACATATCACGAATGCTATTGAAGATTTAGATAAAACCAAATTCTTCAGCAGTGAAAAAGAAAAGAAATTAATGGCTGCAATCATGAATCTTATGCTCAATCCCGAAATGGTTCCTCATATTACTGAACCAATTAGACCAATGATTGACTTGGCACAAAAATTGAAAAACAATGGGCATAAAATATACCTTTTTGCCAATGTTCCTCACGAATTTTATGATGCACTAGAAAAAAAACACCCTGAAGTTATTGCGCTGTTCGATGGCGTTACGATTTCGTGCAAAGCAAAAATTGCAAAACCCGATAAAGCGCTATTTGATCATTTTATTACAACACATAAGCTCAATCCACAAGAATGTATTTTAATCGATACGCTCAAAAGCGCGGCAGATATGGCAAAAACATTGAACATGCAAACAATTATTTACGATAAACCATCCAATATCGTACAACAACTCAAAAAATATGGCGTGATTATTCAATAAATATCCAACAGCATCAATCAATCAATCAATCAATTAAATCAACCAATTCTTGTATCGCTTTAATAATAAAATCAACTTCCTCTGGCGTATTATAAAAGAAAAAACTTACTCTTACTGACGCATCATATCCCAATTTTGCAGCAAAAGGCTGAGCGCAGTGATGTCCAGCGCGAACAGCAATGCCTCGCAAATTCAAAAAAGCAGCAACATCATGGCTGTGGTAAGGCTCAACCAAAAAACTCACCAAATGACCCCTTTTTTTCAATTCTTCAATAGGCCCCAAAATTTTGACACGATCAATTAACGATAAACCATCAATCAATTGCGAACATAATGATGCTTCGTATGTGCAAAGATCATCAAAATTAATATTATTTTTTATATAATCAATTGCTGCACCTAAACCAATCACTTGCGCAATAGGCGGCGTTCCTGCTTCAAATTTATGCGGTGCATTCAACCATGTTGCATCATACATAATAGCATTTTGAACCATGCCTCCACCAACACGATAGGGCTCAACGTCGTTATGTAGCTCTTTTTTAATAAATAAAACACCAACACCCGTTGGTGCCATAATTTTATGACCAGAAAAAACTAAAAAGTCACCATCAAGTTTTTTAACATCAATTTTTTGATGCGCAATCGATTGTGCCGCATCAATTAAAACACGCGCACCGACAACACGCGCTTTTTTTATAATCAAACCAATATCATTATGCGTTCCCACGGCATTAGAAACATGCACAACAGAAACCAATTTTGTTGATTCAGTAATAATAGTATCGAGATGAGATACATCAAGTGTGCCGTCAGGCAACACGGGAATAAAGCGCAATGTTGCACCTGTTTCTTGTGCAACACGCTGCCAAGGAAGTAAGTTTGCATGATGTTCAAGTTCAGTAATAACAATGTTATCACCAACACCGATATGTCTTTTTGCCCATGCTTGCGCAACAAAATTAATACCGTCTGTTGTACCACTGGTAAATATAATTTCTTGAGGATGCGCATTAATAAAGTGCGCAACTTTTTCTCGAGCATCTTCATACCGCTGGGTCGCTTTTTCAGCAAATGTATGAATACCACGATAAATATTTGAATTATAACGCGTATAACATTCAACTACCGCATCAATCACTGATTGTGGTTTATGTGTTGTTGCTGCATTATCACAATAGATAAGCCTATTTCCATCAATAGATTGCGATAAAATAGGAAAATCTTTACGTAGTTGTTTAAATGTTACACTCATAACAACCCTTCTAATAATGAATTCATTGTCTTATTTTTAAATAAATGCGCAAAAAACGCTTGCAGCAATAATCGCTTTATTATTTCTTGTCCAATACCACGCGATGCTGCATAAAACAGTTTCTCTTGCTCAAATGCACCAATTGCACTGCCATGAAAACAATGAACATCATTAGTCAGCACTTCTAAGCTCGGAATCGATACAACACGCGCATTTTCGCTTAATAACATTGCTTTATGATCCTGACAAGAAATAGAACAGCGCGCCTCTTTTTCAACGCGTACCATACCAGAATACGTAACCTGTGCATTACCGTCAGCAACACCTTTAATAATTAAATTACTCTTGGTGTGCGCAGCTTCATGATGCTGCACCGTAGAGATAGTCATTTTGTGGTTTTTACCAAGAATATACACCCCATTAATAACGGCATGTGAAGATTCCCCACGCATTATACAGCGCAAAAAAATCGTTGCATCAGCATGAGCAACAAGCAGCTCAACGCGCAAAGAAGCACTTTTTTCAACAATAAAAGTAAGATCTATATTTTTGGCAACGCAACCGTCACGAGCTACGAGTATATACACACGCTGTTCATTTTCAGCAACTATGCACGTATCAGTATATACCGCATTATCATCATCAGTTATATAATATATCGCTTGTTCTGTTGTATAAATTTCAGCGCATCGCATGCTACCGTTGAGTATGTTATCCAATTGAATCTTCCATTTCCATTGCAATTAAACGATTAATCTCAACAGCATATTCCATTGGTAATAATTGAACAAATGCATCAATAAAACCATTAACAATAAGCGCACGCGCGGATTGTTCATTCAATCCTCGTGACATAAGATAAAAAAGCTGTTCATCGCTTACCTTACTGACTGATGCCTCATGTCCAATATCACCATTATTTTCACGAATATCAATCGTAGGATAGGTATCAGTACGTGACTCATCATCAAAAATAAGCGCATCACATTGCACGCGCGAATGAACATTGTGCGCGCCTTTAATAACTTTCAATAGACCACGATACGTTGAACGACCACCTTCTTTGCTCATCGATTTTGCTACAATATGAGAACGTGTATGAGGAGCACAATGAATAATTTTTCCACCAGAATCTTGATGCTGCCCTTTACCTGCAACAGCAAGCGATATAATAGAACCTTTTGCGCCGGGTTCTTTGAGCACAATACAAGGATATTTCATCGTAACTTTACTACCAAAATTCCCATCAACCCATTCTACGTGCGCATTTTTATAAGCAACCGCACGCTTAGTAACTAAATTATAAATATTATTGGACCAATTTTGTATGGTTATATATCTAATATGCGCATTTTCATGAGCTATAAGTTCAACAACAGCACTATGTAATGAATTTTTTTTATAGATAGGCGCACTACACCCTTCAACGTATTCAACAAAGCTACCAGGCTCAGCTATAATTAACGTCCGCTCAAATTGTCCCATTTGTGATGCATCAATACGAAAATATGCCTGCAACGGCATATCAATACGCACCCCTGCGGGAACATACACAAAACTACCACCACTCCACACCGCGGAATTGAGTGCAGCAAATTTATTATCATGCGGCGGAATAATAGTAGAAAAATATTTTTTTACCAATGCTTCATGTTCACGCAATGCAGTGCTCATGTCCATGAACAAAACGCCCTGATCCGCCCAACGTTTTTTTAAATTTTTATAAATCATCTCTGACTCAAACTGCGCACCAACACCCGCAAGAAATTTTTGTTCAGCTTGAGGAATTCCCAATTTCTCAAATGTTGTTTTTATACGTTCTGGAACATCATCCCATGTGGTATGTTGACTTTCTAACGGCTTAACGTAATAAAAAATATCATCAGGATCAAGATCTTTTAAATCTGCACCCCATGACGGCATTGGTTTTTCTTCAAATATTGAAAGTGCTTTTAAACGAAAATCGATCATCCAACTAGGTTCGTTTTTTTGCTCAGAAATTTGAATAACAATATCTCTGTTTAAGCCTTTTTTTGTTCTAAAAATATATGATTGAAGCGTATCTTTATCGTTGTGCGTCATTTTTAAATGCCTCATACCCTTCAGCTTCTAATGTATCGACAAGCTCGCTGCCGCCGGACGCAATAATTAAACCATTATTCATGATATGCACATGATCAGGGTTAATATAGCGTAAAATACGTTGATAATGAGTGATAATAATAAGTGATAATAACGGATTTTCTTTTTGGGCAATAGCAATTCCTGCACAAACAACCTTAAGTGCATCAATATCAAGACCCGAATCAATTTCATCAAGAACAGCTATCGCTGGTTGCAAAATAAGCAATTGCAAAATTTCTAAACGTTTTTTTTCTCCGCCAGAAAAACCTTCATTAAGACCGCGCGCAATAAACGATTCATCAATACCAAGCTGCCCACAACGCATGAGTAACATCGTATTAAAATCACCAACAGAAATATGAGTATTTTTTATCGCCATATATGCTTGTCTTAAAAATGACGAAACGGAAACACCAGGAATTTCACAAGGATTTTGAAATGCTAAAAAAAGACCTTGCTGCGCACGTTCATTAACAGCCAAAGAAGAAAAATCAATGCCATTTATATATGCTGACCCTTGAGTAATAACATAACTAGGATGACCAGCAAGCGCATACGCAAAACTGCTTTTACCTGATCCGTTTGGCCCCATAATTACATGAACGCTACCTGCCTCAACAGATAAAGAAATATCGTTAACAACGGATATTTCAGAAACAGAAACAGAAAAATGTTTAATTTCAAGAATGTTATTTTTATTCATATAAACATAATAACAAAAAACAGGACCAGTGAGAAGCAACTATCAGGACAAACGCTCAGTAATAATGCGCATGAGTTCTTCAAGAGAAATTATTCCTTGTTCAACTTTACGCGCTCCGTCATGCAATAACGTTTTCATACCATCACAAAGAGCTTGCTCATAAATATCATCATAATGAGGATTTTTAACAATAAGCGCACGAATTTCACTCGATAATTCAAGAAGTTCAAAAATACCAACACGTCCTTTGTAACCAAGACCATCACACTCAACGCACCCTTGAGCACGATAAACATCATAGTTTGTTATTCCTAACGATTGAAGAATATGCTTTTCTTCTTGCGTTGCTGCATGCAATACTTTACAATTTGCGCACAATTTACGCGCTAATCGCTGCGCAAGAACACCTGATAATGCCGCGTTAATCAGAAACGGTTCAATACCCATATCCATCAAACGCATAATTGCACCGGGAGCATCTGCAGTATGCAGCGTGCTTAAAACCAAATGTCCCGTTAATGCCGCCTCAATTGCAATACGTGCAGTAACTTTATCACGAATTTCACCAATCATAATAATATCCGGATCTTGACGCACCAAAGCTCTCATGCCTTTTTCAAAAGTAAATCCTGATGAAGGACGAACATGAGCTTGCGTTATACCATCTAACGAATATTCTACTGGATCTTCCAACGTAACAATATTTTTTTCAGCACTGTTTAAAAATGATAATGCAGCGTATAATGTTGTTGTTTTACCAGAACCAGTAGGTCCTGTGACCAAAAAAAATCCACTTGATTGCTGCAATAAACATTTAAAAGCATCAAGCATTTCTGGTTCAAATCCTAAACTATCCAATGAAATTGTCTGCAATAATCGATCTAGAATACGCACAACAACCTTTTCTCCGTGCAATGCAGGAAATGTTGAAACACGAATATCAATATGATGACCATCATGCATAATATGAAATTTTCCATCTTGCGGAATACGACGTTCGGCACTATCTATGTGAGCTAAAATTTTTAAACGCGCCACCATTGAAGCGCTTAATTCCAAAGCAAAACTTTCCTGCTCAACCAAAACACCATCTATACGAAAACGCACGCGCAATCCATCACTAATCTGTTCAAGATGGATGTCAGACGCCCGCTGACCGACCGCTTTTTTAACCAAATCATCAACACGATTAATTATTGATTGATCATCAAAAAAATCATTCAAAACTATCCTCATCGTCTAAGGAAAATGTTAACGATTCTTCACCTTCTCCATCACGAGAAATATAAAGTTCACCGGATAAATGGCCCTCTTCATCTTCTTCACCTAGGAAATATTCCGTGTCAGCTTTATCATAAAATTCCTTCACCGAATCACCAATATCACGGCCAATACCAACATAAAACTGAATGTCATAAGAAACGTGCTCACCAATTTCAAATAAAAGCTCAGGATCTGCAGGATTACTGGTAATCATAAGCATGATATTTTCATCCACTTCGAGTGGTATTAATGAGTACCTTAAAAGCATATCTTTAGGAAACATACGAACATAACGCGTTTCAAAAAAATAACCTAGCACGTCAAATGACGGCACTTGATAATACTCTGACAATGCCTGCAAAAGATTCGCTTCATCAACAATATTTTCTTGCAATAAAAATTCATCAAAGCGATCGACTTCAGAATCATGAAATGATTTTTCAATCGCGTGCGCATCTTCTTGCGTCATCATTTTCATGCGTACAAGTATTTTTAAAAGACCCGATTCAAATGATTCATTGATCACCATTATAAAATCCTTTATTTAACCAACTTTAAGACCAATGAGAAAACCAACAACCAAACTTGAAGAACTAATCACGTGAGAACGCATCCAACTCCACAATAAAGAACCGTATGCATCACCCGCAATAAAAGATTCTTGCAACCCTAACGCATTATGCAATTTAGTAGTATTAATTGTTAAGGAAATATAATCAAATTGCTGCAAAACGACAAGACCTACAATCAACATTGCAAGTGAAATAAAATATTCACTATATTTTTTAAGCAAAAATCCCACAATAAAACCAATTGCACCATACAAACCAACATCTATTAATAAATTTTTATCAACACCAAACTTTGTAGCAACTGATTCAGGTTCTAATGTATTTTTTATTGTTTCTACAAATCCTGCTTGTTCAATTTGATTAGGAGTAACCATATATACCTCTTTTTTATTTTATTTCTACACAATCACTTTAAGTATACCGGTCAAAAAGCATGACAATCAAGAAAAGATGCCACTCAAAAAAAAAGAGGCGTCAAAGACGCCTCTTTATAAAGTTCTATTTTTTTTGCGCAACCAGTTTATTTAATCAAAGCCTTAAGAGCTTTTCCTGGTTTAAATTTTGGAACTTTTTTCGCAGGAATAACCATTTTCTCACGAGTTACTGGATTAATACCAGAACGACTCTTTCTTTTCATTACTGAAAAGGTACCAAATCCGGTGAGAACTACCTGCTTATTTTGTTTCAACGCTCCGCTGACTGTAGTAAGAAAAGCTTCCAAACAGTCCTTGCAAGTGGCTTTCGATTGCTTTGTCGCCTTCGCCATTGCTTCAATTAACTTAGCTTTGTTCATGAATATCCTTTACTAATTGACCTATGGCAAAGCAAACAGAAATAAAACTAGTACTTAAAATGTACACTAGCCATAGGAGTATATTTGTCAAGCATTTTTTACTTATTTATTTTTTTTCATCACAAGCAGGTATTGCAACTCATGCTCTATTTGCCCACAAAATACTCATCTTTTTTTATAAAACTTAAAACAGTAGTTGCAAGAAACTTTTCTTACTATAAAATTCTTCTTTTTCATCTTTTAATAAAAAACACCATAATTTTTTAAGATTATGGTGCCGAGAGCCGGACTCGAACCGGCACGGATATAAATCCGAGGGATTTTAAGTCCCTTGCGTCTACCTATTCCGCCATCCCGGCACATTAGTAGTGGAGGCGGCACCCGGATTTGAACCGGGGATCAAGGTTTTGCAGACCCGTGCCTTACCACTTGGCTATGCCGCCACAAACGATAATTTCAACAGAATTTCTTAAGAAACATTTTAAATGTAGCATAAAATACGTATTCTGCAAGCTTTTTTGCAGCAATAGTAAGGACTAATACATTACTCTGAACTAATTTTTGGAATTTTAATATAACCGCTAAGATTACCACAAACATTAGATTCTTTGCGGTGCATTACATTGTTAATATATGCATTGATAATACCAATAACGCAACCCACTGTACCACCCACCACTGCAGCTGGTAAAGTAATCTTTATAAATAACGGCGCCGCAATATAGCCCACTATATTAAAGCTACCAAAACATGATACTATTGAACCAATAATAGCGCCGCATCCGCCAAATTTGATACCAGAATCCATCATAGAACTACGATCATCTGAATTGGGAATAAAAATAGATGACTTTATATTCGTTGATGGTTTTTTCACGTAAATTGCATGACTGTTCGAATAATATCTACGCCGCAGTTGATTAGGCAAATTATCAAGCATACTTTCCCATAAAGATGGTTCTGATTCTTGCAGATCTTGCAAAAACTGCCTATCCTTTGATTCCGCCATCAAAATAGCACCTTCATCATCCTGTTTTTTGAATACATCAAAAATTCTTACCAAAGTTTCTTTTTCATTTTTTTTCAGGCGAATAAATTCTACCCCAGATCCCTGAGATGCCCAAAAGGGTTTGTCACTACAAACTTTTTTATAAAAATCTACCGCTACTATTTTTTTTACATCATCAGGCAATACAGCAATTATAGAACTATTATCATCACCCAACCAAAGCTGCATTTTATCGCAAACATCGCCATTGTGCTGAGAAGCACTAACATAATGTGATGCCATAATTAATAAAATAACTATTTTTATATTCATATTACATTTTACTAATGCTAATAATTTGGAGCGATTCATTAATTGACCATAAAGCACTACATCCTGAATACGCTGCACCAGCAAGCGCTCCAATTTTTGCATTTTTCAATACATTTTCATAATTCACATCAACAATACTTGTCTGCTCTGCATAATCAAAAACACTATTACGAAATTCATTTACCACTTCTTTTTTCATGTCTTTCATAAGCACTTTCTTAAAACTGCTCGCGCCTTCTTTAAGAACACCAAAAGAATCCAATGTAATCTGTTCTTGCTCATTCCAAGCATCAGTCATAGCAGTTCGTGCTGCCAATTGCGGTTTACCGATTAAAAGACTCATTGTCGCACCTACCAAAGCTCCTTCTGCCAACGTACTCACTGACGTACGCATAACCTCTTTTGCAACACGTCGACCATAATCATGACACACCGTTACTCCCGCTGCAGCCATAGCGCCCAATACTGCTCCTTTACCTAAAGAAACACCTAGTCGTAAAAGCTTATCTTCTGTATCCGGCATTATTCTTGCAACGAAAAATTCTTTTGAATTTTTGAATTCTTCTTTAATATCTTCATCTAAACCACCAATAACAAAAGCCATTTTTCTATCAATGTCAATTGAAGTAGCACTCGGCTGAGCAAAATGGTTGTACATTAAACCGACAATCTGCCTTTGCTCATCGTTCATGGTAAAAAATCTATGAATAGGCTGCTGAGTTATTACGCTTTTAGAAAGAAGCTCAGATGCAGAATAATGACACAATGCATCAATAGCTGGCTGCGTTAAAAACAAAATCTGTGCTCGCTGACTGCCCGGTAAAAGATAGTGTGTAATTCTTTCCTGTACATTTCCAGGAACACACGCTAATAACTCTGCTGCAGCAAAAGCATCATCTCGTTTCTTTTCTGCGCCAGTAATTTTTATTTTTTCCTTTTGCGCCAAATACTTGAGGGTCGTGAAAGAAATCCCACTTTTTACAAAAACCTCTAAATCGGTATAAACAGGCTCTTTTTTAACAGCACTTAATGCTTGATAATTGTTGTTATTCCTATTTATTCGATGAGACTTACTATGCGATACATACATGGGTAAAGTAAGATGAAATAAAAATAACCCTAAAAACAGAACTCTTTGCGCGTTTATCATGAAGCAACCCCCACTATCGACAAAATACCAATTAAAACAATATAATTATCTCAAATTGGAAAATTTTGTCAATGTGAAATGTCCGCTGCGAGCTATAACGCGTATAAAAAAGTTTCTGATACGCAATAAATCAAGAGACTACCGCAGAAAAATCATCAAAAAATCACTTTGATCAATTAATTCTCAACAAAATCATTGTCACTTTCATAAGAATTTGGAATATACGTATGAATAATATCCAAACCCAACATTTTTCGCATCCATCGGCCATGATATACGGCCAATGAAAAAGTCACGACTTCACAACTCAATGAATAACTCACAACAATATCTTTTACACTTGCATCGCCAGACGATGAAGGCACACCTAGAAGTACTCCTAGCACTATTCCTATAATAGATGCGACCCCTGAAACTGCTAATGCCCCTAGAATACTCGTTTGGTAATACTTCAAATCTGCCGGCTTATCTGAAACAATACAATAATGAGACCGCTTATAAGAATGTTGAATAAAATCATGTATTCTTTTAGATTCAGATAAACTGTTATACAAGCTCACCTGCAATGGCCTTGGCAAATTTTTCACGTATCTCGTCTTTTCAATATCTAACTCTAAATCAACATAACCCGCGTCACACTTTTTCAATTCCTTAAAAACCTGTATCAAGGTCCTTCTATTTTTGTAATCCATACCCAGATATTCTATTGCAGATGCTTGCGAAATTGTAAAACCATATTTTTTATTAAGAACATCCCTACACAAATACCCTGCTACAGCATAATTCAATTCTTTTGGAATTATAGGAAAAAAAGGTTTTTCTCTTTCGTGAGATAATAAACAAACAACTGTATAAGGATCATCATATTTTGCAGAGTCAACTTGCTCTTGATTCATAGGAAAGAGACAACCATACAGAAATAATCCAAAAAAAATAGCAATCACTTTGTACATTATCCCCCCCCAACAACATGTCGATTTAAACAATTAATGTATACAGAAAGCAGATTATATTTTTTCTTTCAAGCGCTTAAAATGCATCAAGTTCTAACGTATCCTTTTTTAACGCCCAAGTGGTGGAAAAAATCTTATCGGCGATCGCAATTGCCAGTCCACAGAATGCTTAAGAGGTCTAAATTTGAATATTTCCTCGTCAAGTTCAATATCTCTATTGAATTGAAATAATCTGCATTTATCATCGTCCATATCATTCTCCGGACAAACAAGATACGATACACGCCAATTATCATCTTGCTCATGGCATTTATTAAGCACCTTTTCAAGCTTTTCCCTATTATTATTTAACGGGAGCGCACTGTACTTAAAATCAACGACATTTTGTGGTGCTTTTTTCTGCATTTTATCAATCTTTTTTACACTTTTTTGTTGCTCTGCACTATTGAGTGGGCAATCGTAATGGAATATTAACGGAAAACAAGGCCTATTGGTCATAGAACGCCCCAAAGTTCTAAAATTAAATATTTCCTTGTCAAAATCAATATCTTTATTAAATGGAAATAACGTATATTTCCTATCCTTTACGCTATCCTCTGAATAAACAAGGTAAAATATACGACAGTTATCACCTTTCTCACTACACTTACCAAGTGCCTTCTCAAGCAATTCCCTATTATATTTTTTATTTGCCGGAAGCACCCCTTTATTCATTCCATCCATCTGAAAATACAAAAGTGATGAACAAAAAAATAATGATATTGCATACAACATTTTTTTCATAAAATATCCTTACAGATTATATAAGCATCTCTACTTTTAATGCATAATTTGAAAAAAGCGACTCCAACGAATGCGTGTCCAAAAATCAATCGGGTGTTTAATCAAATCAACAATCCACCACGCTTCATCACTATCAATCGACCAAATACGTCCAATAATTCTTCCATGAATATCTTCTTCTTTAATAGGCCCAAAAAAACGACAATCATGACTACCAAGACGATTATCACCCATGCACCAATATTGTTTCTCACCCAATTTTACATAAAAAACATCAGAACCATCCCAATTATTGACTGTTGTATCAGGTTCTGTTTTTTTATTATTTGATGGAAGTGGAAGACCAGGTTTTCTAATATCAGGGTTACCATCTTCATCACAATAAATACAATTTTCATCAATTCTATAAAACGTTTGTTCATTATACGGCAAATCAGGATCATACGAACGCTGTGATGCAATTTCTTGCGATAAACGTTGCGCAACATAACGATCCACTGTCAAACGATCAAGCGTTTGTTTACGCGCCATTTGTTGCAACTCATTTTCAATCGATTTATAAATTTCATCTAGACTGTGACGCCATGTACGTATTAAAGGATATTTATTAATATAATCTTCCTGCAGTTTTTCTCCATTAAGATAAACTACTGGTTTACCATTTTCGATCGTTCCTTTAACGATATCACCCGGAATTCCAATTACCCGTTTTGTCCAATTATCAGGGCCCCACACATAGCGCTGAAATAAACGCATCAATGGATTTGGTGAATAATTAAATTCAGGTCCATTAAATGCAATAATTTCCCCGCGATAAGGCTTTCTAAAATTATAAGAAAATTTATCTGCAAAAAAACGCTCGCCAACAAGCATCGTTGTCTCCATAGAACCTGTTGGTACTTGATATAAACCAAAAAAGAATGTGCGTATAAAAAACACAACCATTAATAAAAATAAAAATTCTGTAACACTACTTAAAAAACTTTGTTGTTTTTTCTCTTGTCTATTCATTATAAAAATTCCTTTACGTTTTAATCTTTTTTATCGTGATCTTGGTAAACAATGGAGTGGATTAATGCGTTTGCCTTTTTCGTATACTTCAAAATGCAAGTGTGAACCATCTTTACCTTTTTTCCTAATAAATCCCGTTTCTCCCACCGTGCCAACTGCTACACCTGATGGTATCACCTGTCCCACTCGTACACAAATAGTATTGAGATGAGCATATCGTGTTTTTAAATCAGGCGTATGTTGAACAACCACCGTATTACCATACCCTGTTTGAAAACTAGCTTCAACTACCTCACCACCACGAGCAGATTTTACTGCCATCCCTTTTGTTGCTGCCATATCAATTCCATGATGAAATCCCCACGTTCCATCAATACGTTTGCGTGCACCAAACAATGAACTTAACCAAAATTTATCTTTTCCTATCGGCCACGACAATCCATAATCTTTAATTGGTTGACGAGTTTGCACAACACGCGCTTGTCGTTGCATAGTAGCAACGGGTGTTTTACGTGCAACTTTAACATTATTTTTTTTAGATTCGTTAGTAGACCATTGATTAATATCAAGAGATGTTAATACCGTAGGCAAATCATGTGATTGTAAATATTCTACCGTAGATTGTTGAAGGTAATCAGCCTGTCTATTAATAACAACAAATGAATCATCAACATAATCATCGTCATCGTCAGGCGCATCACTTACTTCAGCACTTGCAATAGAAAGTTCTTCCAATGTTATTGATGCTCTTTCATCACCGTAATCATCATGCTCATCAATAAACGTATCGTTTTCTTCTTCATGATTATCATCCTTATTTTTTTGCACCATATGAACATACAAGTAATACTGTTCTTTAACTGCAACAAGTTCTTTTACATGACAACAAAAAGAATGATATTCAAAACAAAGTAATATAATAAGCGTTATTATCACGCTTAATAAAAAAGAAGCTACTAAATATACACGCTGCAAATGGTTGTCGATCATATTCTGCTACAAGTAATGAGTTACACTATATAATTTGAATTACATCAGCTTCAATCCAGCCAATATTACCAGAATATCCAACTTTATACCACCCTTCTCTTTCTTCTTTTATCTCAACGCAATCTACAGTAGCAAGCGGACAAACAACATGAAATTTATTATCAGGACCAGCAAACAATGATGCTTTTTCTTTCATCACCACACCAATTTTTACTGACTGCTTTACCAAACAACGCCTTAAACCAAACCCAATAAATAACACCACCAATAATAACATCACCGTTATTAATTTTTTCGATCGACCGTTTCTGTAAAAAACAAAAAGAAACATACACCAACTTATGAGAAAAAGAATCTGTAACGCTAATAACGAAAAATAAATCAACACTGCGTCATAAAAATGTAATACACGAGCACAAAAACCTTCTTCTTTCTTTCTGCCCAGCTTTTCTAAAACATGTTGTTTATTGTATCGTGCACAAGCAATTTCTGATAATAATGCACCACGTTCAGAACGCGACCAGTAGAGAAACGCGCGCGGATAATCACATAAATGATAATAGCAATTCCCCATATTATATAATACTGCGCGGCCCTTTTTATTCACCATTTCATATGATGACAAAGCATCTTTATATTCCTGATTTTCATACAACTTATTGCCACGCAAAAAACATTCTTCATCGCTACCGGCGCAAAGCGTCAATGAGCATAATGAAAACAATAAAAAAATTATATAACTTTTTCTAAAATATCTATCCATTCCAAAGCCATCCTACCAATTTCCTGTGTTGAATTATTATGAGCGTGAGCATATGCTGCATGAGCAATGTGTTCAAAAAAACTATTCCATTCGCCTACTTTTTCATAAGAAATACCACGTTCCAGAAAATAGTCCTGCGTAAAACGTAACGATATTTGCGCACACGGTTTTTGAGATAATTGTGCAAAAAGATCAATAAAAATTAAATACAACTTTTTTTCATCACTTTCACGCATGCACCGTATTATTTTACTGCGTGCACTTTTGCAGGCAGCCTTCTTTTTCATATAACGTGAATATCGCCCAAACGTAATAGATTCATTTTTGATCAATGAAAAAACAATATACACAAGCGGAAGAATCACGAATAGATAAAATAAAAACCATGGTAAAAAGAAACGAGGCGAAACAGGATACCATAATCCCCGTGTATCAAGAGGGGCAATAACCTCTTGTACTACATTTTTTTTATCGCCATTAATAACTGCATCATGCGACGCATGAGCCACACAATCTTCTCTACCAACTGCTTCTTGTATCGAAACAAATAATGGCGATGTTTTAAGCGTAACATACGCATGCTTTGCAGTATCAAAATAAACAAATTTTTGTGCAGGAATCTCCCAATCGCCGGGTTCTACCCCTTGAACAATATATTCAAAACATTTTTTTGATAATTCAGTAGAATCGGTAGCTTTAACAAAACTAGTATTTGAATCATAATACTTTAACCCTGTAGGCAACGATAAACATGGTGCCATAATCGCATCAAAATTTCCTTCTCCACTTATTTCTAAAACTAACACCATTCCCTCACCTTTTTTAGCAACTGGTGGTGAAATATGCGCAGTAATTGATTCAAAAACACCTACTGCTTTCACCGGCATTGCACTCTGCGGCAAAGGATCAACAACAAGTTTCACTGCGTTAGAATAAACACGCTTACGTTCAGTATGCATATTCAAAAACATAAATATATTGCCAAACATGCGATTATCATGCGCTGGAAGCTCATAATCAGCACTATACGCAGGAATAGTTAAATCTCCTGATTTTTTTGGATACAATTCCCATTGCCATTCAGCAAATTTATAATTATTACCATTAATATCTTGCGATCCACCTACTGGCTTACTTGCCTGTTTCACTTCAAAATCAACAAAATCTGGCTGACCAATCGTTGAAAGAGTAATACCAGAATCCTGATAATAAAAGCGTAAAGATGCTTTGATTTTTTGACCAACGACAACACGTTCATTATCAACCATTAATCTCAGCAAAACAGACTGTTGCGCTGCCGCATGCGTACTATTTTTATTCTTTTGCTGCATTGGTGTTGGTATATCTTTACCCACTACTATCGTAGCAACGTTTGATAATAATTCTTGTCGTTCATGCACAACACGAGCGGGACCAACATGATACGTACCAAGATTATCCGCACGCACCTGATACGTGTATTTTGTTGTTGATGCACCATTTATACTGCTCATATACATGCCAGTTCTTCGCACTACACATTGCTCTAATCCTGCAATTGTTGGCGCTTGTACACTACCCTGCACATTATCAATAGTTACTTCTACTAAAAACGGTTGTCCAACAACTACCGCTTGCGTGGCAATGCCATCCGAAGTTTTCACTTCTAAACGAATGCCTGCATTAATAAATGCTACGTTACAGCACAATAATAATAAAAATAATTTACCAACAATTTTGTCCATCAACACCACCATTTTGTCCAATTTTTGCGCCTATTAATCGCTGATTAGCCTCTTTATCACGAGCTTCTTGCTGCTGTAAAATACGTGTTAATAACGCATCGCCTACTTGCTTTTCTAATGATGCAGAAAGAGCCTCTTCAGCCTGCTTTTCAGCACCTTGCTCGTGAACAGCCTTTATAGGCTCATCTTGATCTTTATTTTCTGGTGATGATACAGTAGAATCACTTGTATTTTTATCAGGAGCACTATCATGCTCACCGCGCTGGCTATCATCACTCTTTTGCTGTTTATTATCAGATTTATCATGCGTATTATTATCACCATCCCGCTGCTGATCATTATTAGACTGTGGTGCATGTTTATCCTGTTTTTTCTGATCTTTTTGCGATGATTCATTATCATCGCCAGGAGCATCTTGATTTTGTTTATTAGCTTTATTATCTAAATCATCTTCGCCTTTTTCACTATCTTTTTGGTTCTGCTCACCATTTTGTTGATCAGAGCCCTTTTGTTTTTGTTGATTTTGATCTTTCTGATCACTGCCGTTACTCTTCTGATCCTGATCTTTTTGATTTTGATCGTCTTGATTTTGATTTTTCTGTTCGTCTTGATTTTGTTGATCATTTTTTTGATCGTTTTTTTGATCTTGTTGCTCTTGCTTTTGCTTTTGCTGCTCCTGTTCCTGTTTTTGTTTCAACATTTGCTCAACAATATCACGATTATGTTTTACAAAAATATTATCGGGTTCAAGCTTCAAGGCTTTATCATACAATTCAAGAGCTTTTTCCAGCTCTTGCAAAGCAGCACATGCGTTACCTGCGTTAAAATAAGATTTCACCTGCAAATCACACGAAATACCACACTGCGCTGCACGAATAAAATAAGCAGAAGCTTCAGAAAATTTTTCTAAATTGTGTGCAATAACACCAGCATCATAGAGCATGTCACCATTGTCACTGTTATCAACAATTAACGTTGCTAACTTTTGATGCGCAACATCCCAATTTTCTTTTTGAGCATCTAATAATGCACTATCATATAAAAATGCCTGCGCATTACTGCTGATAAAAATAATAGTCATCATCACAATATATTTCATAACAACCACTCGATCACAAAACATACAAAACTAACTAATAAAAAATAATGATATTGATCTTCATACCGTGATATTTTTTTTTCTCCAACAGATTCCTTTTCACGCGATTGAATTGATTGCACAAGCGCAGCAATATCTTGATCATTCTCTGTCGCTCTCATGTAATGACCCCCTGCATCATGAGAAAGCGTACTTAAAATACCCTCATTAAGACGCGATATAACAACATTACCACGCGCATCTTTTTGATGACCAATCTTCATGCCATGTACATCAAAAAGTGGCACTGGTGCACCTTGCACAGAACCAATACCTATGGTAAAAATCGAAAGATGAGCATCAATAGCCTGTTTTTTTACACCACTTAAATTATGAGAAAAATCTTCACCATCCGTAAACAAAACAAGAAGTTTATTTTTTCGCTCAGGCATTGTTGCAAAAGAATTGATAGCTTGTTGTATTGCTTGATCAAGCGCTGTGGTACCCGATGACAACAATTCGGCTTGAACGGCATTAAGATATAAATAAAACGCTGAATAATCAGACGTTAAAGGGCACTGAACAAATGCTGATCCTGAAAAAAGAATAAGCCCTACTCTTTCACACGAAAAATGCTTCAACAAATTTTTAATTTTATCTTTCGCAAATTCTAACCGATTGGGCACCGCATCTACCGCCAACATACTGCGTGAAATATCAAGACCTATATATAAATCTCTTCCTTCTTGTGTAACCGTTTCTTCAGACTTGTTCCATTGGGGACGCAATAACGCAATAAAAAGAAATATCATCCCAATACTCATTAACAGCATACGCATAATTTGTTTTTTAGGAGAGACGTTTTTTAAAAGAAAAATTCTTTTACCAACTAATGATGATTGCGCTCTTTGCCGCTTATAATAGCGATAAGAAAGACAAAAAAACCCAATAATAATGATAGGAAGCAGCACAATATTGTGCAGTGATCCCCATGAAATGTCATATAAAGCTTTTATCATAATGCAAACCACACAAAAGTTGAAATAATCAGTTCCACCATAATTAATGCTAATGCAACTCCCGCGCAATAAAGACCCAAATCATAAAATAAATTAAAAACAGGAACTTCACGTTCGGTTCTTTCTAATTTATCGATAATATCGTAAACACGACGCATATCAGCTGCACTATGTGCTAAGAAATATTGGCCACCTGTTTGCGATGCTATTTGTGTTAATAACTCTTTATTTACTTTTGATTTAGTAACAACACCATAAAGCGGATGCATAAACACGACGTCTTGTTCATTCCCAATACCTACTGTATAAATCTTTATGCCCAACTTTTTTGCTATTTCAATACCAACTGATACATCTATATCACCTTCTGTTGGCTCGCCATCAGTTAAAACAATCATGACCTTACTTTTTGCAAGAGAATTTTTTAATCGATTTGCTGCAGTAACTATGCCAGTAACCAACATTGTTCCATCTGCATCGATAAATCCAAGTTTAAGCTCTTCAAGCGTTTGTCGTAATAATAATTTATCTTCAGTAATAGGGCATCGCGAAAGCGTTTCTTTACCAAACAACACTAAGCCCAAAGAATCATTATGCCGCTTTTCTACAAAACGAATTGCTTCCGCTTTTGCAACATCAAAACGAGAACGTGCATCATCCTCATAATCTTGAAATTGCATGCTTCCCGAAACATCAAGCACAAGCATAATATCTATTCCTTGCTGAGCAATTTTTGAACGTGAATCAACCAATTGTAACTTACCAATAGCAATCGCCAATAAACAAAGAATCAAAAAACGCACTATATACATGATTGTACGATGAGGATGAGTTACCATGAATCCGCTACTTTTTTTTAAAAAAGAACCAAGCGAATGTTGATATAATAATTGTTTATGTAATTTTTTGCGCAAATACATCACTACAAAAATTACGCCTACTAAAACTGCAATTAACCAAGGATATGCTGCCCGCAGAAAAAAAACATTCATAATGTATCACCTAGATTGTTCAATAAACCATGCATGCACGCGTTCTTTAAAAGATTCATCCGTATCATTTTCTTCATACATAATGGGCGCACCAACCGTTACCGTAATAGGATACCAATTAACCCAAAATGAATCCGGCGGATATACTTTATTTACACCAGAAATATAAACAGGAACAACAGGCCTTTTCGTTGTTTTTGCAATAATTGCAAATCCATTAAAAAAACTATGAATTTTTCCATCAGTGTAACGAGCACCTTCAGGAAATATCATAAGATTACGATGATGATTATTCACGACATTAATAATTTTTCTTAACGATAACATCGCATTTCGAGGCGAAGTAACATCCACAAGCACTGCAATTAATGGAACAACAAAACGAATAAATACTGATTCCATCAATTCTTGTTTTGCAAGCCACACATGAGGAACATTTTTCGATAAAACTCCTAATAATGGAATATCAAGCGACGATTGATGATTTGCTGCAAAAATCACCGGCTCATTAGGTATGTTTTCTTTTCCAATATATGTTATCGGCACCAAAGAACAACGCAGAATAGCGCAATAAAACCAATGAACTGGCATAAAAATATATTTATTTGAATAACGGTAACGCTCTGGAATAATCATGAATATAATAATTGGTACTAAAAATAGTAGTATTACTATCAACAACAAAATCCGTGATAGAAAAGTTCTTACAATTACGCCAATATTCATGTATTACCTTCTTATTTGGGTTGACTAAAATAAAGGTCGAATTGATCATGTAATTTTTTAATATAAATATTCATGTAAATGCAAATGAAAATGGGTAACAAAATAGCCCCACCAATAAAACTCCACATTCCCCATTGAAAATAAACATGTAACTTAAACACAGCAAAAGACAACAACTCAATCATCACAAATAATGGCCAATTATATACCATCATCTTAATTCCCCTGAACAAGGAAATAGGCCATTGCTTTAATTGTTTATCTGAGTCAAAAAAGAAAAAAAGTGTCATAAGATAAGGCAAAAAAGTTGTTTTAAATGGCAAAAGATTAATGACTACAATCATGGGCAAACAATAAATAAAATAGCGCCTAAAATAAGCACAATTTTTCTGCTGTAACGATGACCTTGTTGATAATATAATTGCTGCAGGAAGCAGAGAAAGAAAGAATGAATACGATTTATCCAAATAAGAAACAATAGAAACCCATAAATCATGAGCGCTATTGGAATCAATTTCTGATGGATAGCACAACGAAATTATATCCATTACAATCGATGGTTTGTCCCATAAAAGAACACTATGTACAATAATTATAGCATACAACCACCACCAATACTTCAGCAAAACTTTATATACCGAAACAATCGATTTTAGGGTAACAAGCGCAAATAAATGCAAATGCTTTGGCTTTAATAGCGAAAGTGAATCTTTCCACGCCTGTAGTAAGGTCATAATACATTCCTACTGTTTAATAATACCCAACGGTGCGCTCATTTCTCTTTTTACCTTATAAAAATTTCACTATTTTTACAAATTATGCCAAAAAGAACAATGGCCGTTCTATTCTTCACCAAACAAACTTTCTGCAATTTCGTTCTTTTCTAATGCATCTAAACAATAATCAACATCATCAGGCATTATTCCCTCTTCTTCCAGTTCTTGTAGTACATCCATGACCGATGCAATAGAATCAGCATCTTCTTGCTTACAAGCAAAAAAATCTGAAAACCACACAAAATGTAACCAAATAAAAAGATCTTCAAGACTGAGACGTTCCTGTTTATACCGCTTAAGAACATGAATTACCTGTTGCCTGGTAAGTATTACCGGATTTTCCAACAATTCTGTCTCTACGTCATAAGAAATAGATGGCAAATCATCCTTTTTAACTTTTAAATCTCTCACCTGCTCTAACATTTCACGATATATGTTCATTAAATTTCCTTGCATACGTTGTTTGATTATTACTTTATCCATTGTACACTATCACTTGTTTTCCTCAAAAAACCCTTTATCCTAAAAAAAGACTCAAAAATGTCTTAAGCAAAACAAAAAATGTTTTTATATACAATAATTGCACTTGTTTATTTTTTTACATTCCTATAATTACACTATAGCTCAATAAAATTATTTGACTTTTTGAAAATAGATCTCGTATTATATAATAAAGAGATCAAAAATAAACAATCTCTAATAACAAAAACACGCAGACAACCGTATCTACTGTTATAAACAAAGACTAAAAAGATACCTATGAAAAAGTTAATCATCGTTGAATCTCCGGCAAAAATTAAAACTATTTCCAAATTTTTAGACAAAGATTATGTTATCATGTCTACCATGGGGCATATAAAAGATCTCCCTGCTAAAAAAATTGGCGTTTCTATCGATGATAAAAATATTACGATCGATTATGTTACCCTTGATGGCAAAGACCAAACAATCGCCAATATTTGCAAACAAGCATCAAGCTGCGACACTATCTACATTGCACCCGATCCTGATCGTGAAGGTGAAATTATTGGATGGCACATCGCTCAAGAAATTAAAAAAGTTGCGAAAAAAAACGCAAAACTCTACCGTATTACGTTTAATGAAATTACAAAAACAGCAATTTTAGACGCCGTTAATAACCCCGGTGAGATTAATATGAAGCTTGTTGAAGCGCAACAAGCACGTAGAATTTTAGATCGTTGGGTAGGTTATGAAGTATCACCTATTTTATGGAAAAAAATCACTAAAGGTCTTTCTGCAGGTCGTGTTCAATCAGTTGCGCTACGTATGATTTGTGATCGCGAAACATCAATTCGAACTTTTGTTCCTGAAGAATATTGGAGTATTTTAGGAAATTTTGCATATAACAAAGCTGTTATTTCCGCACCACTCGTGAATATAGGCAAACAAAAAGCTGATATTAAAGATGAAGCAACAGCAAAAAAAGTAGTTGCTGACCTACAAAAAGAAACCTATACGGTTGATACTATTACTGATAAAATACGCGTCAGAAATCCATTGCCTCCTTTTATGACAAGTTCTTTACAACAAGCAGCATACAACATGCTTGGTTTTCCGGTAAAAAAAACCATGATGGTCGCTCAAAAATTATATGAAGGTATACCTCTTAATGATCCTAGCACACCTGTTGCGCTCATTACCTACATGCGTACAGATTCACTACGTATTGCTGATTCAGCATTAAAACAGACGCGCGAGTATATCGCTAAAAATTACCCCGCTGAATATCTTCCGTCACAAGCAAACGTTTTTGAAAAGAAAACAAAAACAAAAACGCAAGATGCCCATGAAGCAATCAGACCTATTGATAATCAATTATCTCCTGAAAAAATTTCACATTATCTTCCTGCAGATGAAGCAAAATTATATGACCTTATTTGGAAACGATTCATTGCATGTCAAATGAAGCCAGCAGAATACGCACAGCGACAAGTAACGCTTGTAGGTGGAAAATATATCTTTAGAGTAACCGGTTCAACACTTATTTTTGATGGCTTTTTACGCGTATACCATGAAGAAGAAGAAGGCGAAAAAGACGATAAAATTACATTGCCTGCTGATTTAGCTGAAAAAAAACCTGTTGATCTTAAAAAAGTTGATTCTAAACAACACTTTACCCAACCACAACCACGTTTTACTGAAGCATCTTTGGTTAAAGAACTCGAAAAAGAAGGCATAGGAAGACCAAGTACCTACGCAACTATTTTAAATACTATTCGTGCACGCTCATACACAACACTTGAAAAAAAACGCTTTGTACCAACTGAACTTGGTATGCTCGTCACTGATCTTTTAGTAAAAAATCTTCCTGATATCATGAACCCAAAATTCACTGCTACTATGGAAGAAAATCTTGATAAGATTGCAGAAGGCGACATCGAACGTGACGCACTTTTAAGAAAATTCCATGAAACATTTATCAAAGATCTTGAACTTTTTGCCGGTAAAAAATATGAAAGTAAAAAGGCAGTAGAAACAGATATTACCTGTCAAAAATGCAACCAAGGAAAATTAAACATCCGATTTGGAAAAGCTGGTGAATTTTTAGGTTGCACCAATTTTCCAGAATGTACATTCACGAGTAACTTTACCCGTGATGAAAAAGGCGTTATTGAACTAAAAGAAGCCGAAGCACCACAGCTGCTTGATAAAACATGTCCAACGTGTGGTAAACCATTGCGACAAATGCGCGGCAAATTTGGTGATTTTATTTCATGCTCAGGATATCCTGAATGCAAATATATTGAACGAAAATCATTACCATTTCCTTGCCCACAATGTGGCAAAAACATTATTGAACGCGCATGGCGTGGCGGAAAATTCTGGGGATGCTCAGGTTATCCACAATGTAAATTAGCTATTTTTGATACAATAGAAGAAACACCATGCCCTGAATGTGCATGGCCATTCCTTACCTCAAAAACGGATAAAAACGATCATACCGTGTACAAATGTGCAAACAAAGACTGCACCTATAAATCAGAAAAATAACGGGTTAAAAACTAAAAAAAAGGCATAGCGCAATAACTATGCCTTTTTTTAACGTCTATTTTTCCAAAAATATTATTTCACGCGCATTTATTTTAAACGCGTTCCATTAGGTACGCCTACCGGTGCCGCCATTAATTGCGGCTTACCATTTTCATCTTCTGCAACCAACATCATGCCATGCGATTCAAGACCTGCCATTTTACGCGGCTTTAAATTAGTAATAAAAATACCACGTCGATCAACCAAATCTGCTGGTGCATACGATTTTTTAATACCCGCAAGAATAGTACGAATTCCCAATTGACCAAGATCCACGGTCATTTTTACCAATTTGTCTGATCCACTCACCTCTTCACACGCCGTGATTGTTCCCACACGTATCTCAACTTTAACCACATCGTCAATCGTAATATGATTTTCTTCTTTTATCGTTTCTTGTAGTTGTTGTGCTGCGCTTTCTTGAGAATTTTCTGTTACTGGTTTTTCAAATAATGTTGGTATTTTATGCAGCATAAATGTTTTATCCCAAGAATTAAAATCTGATAATATGTTTGTATTTTCTTCAATAATAAACGTCACACCAATACTTGAAAGCAATGCTTCCATCTTTTGTGGCATCACTGGCCATAATAATAATGCTATAATGCGCAAACTATGACACGTTACCGACAAAACCTCTTCAAACAGCTGCATATCAGATTTTGCTAATTTCCACGGCTCTTGTCCATGAAAATACGCATTTACTGCATTAATAAATTTCCATAAACGTGCCAGTGCTAAATGAAATTGATAATTATTCATATAATCAAAAAATTCTTTTATAGTCTGCCTACTCTCATCCTGCATGCGCAACGATGCTGATGACCACAAAGAAGATGACTTCACTTCATTTATCTCATACTTACCCGCAAGAGCAACAAGACGATTAAGTAAATTGCCCAAATCATTGGCTAAATCAGATTCAATACGTGTTTCAACATCAGCAATACTAAAATCACCATCTTGATTTACGGGAATTTGTCGCATCAAATAATATCTCATTGGCTCTGCGCCATATTTTTTTTGCAATTCTAATGGATCAACAACATTACCTAATGATTTTGACATCTTTTGCTTATCAACCTTAATCCAACCGTGCACTAATAATTGTTTTGGTAACGGTAAATCAGCAGCCATCAACATCGCTGGCCAATACACTGCATGAAAACGAACAATATCTTTTCCAAGCACGTGCACATCAGCTGGCCACCATTGATTGAACAAATCACTTTTTTGTTCATCGCCAAAGCCAACGCCCGTAATATAATTGCACAATGCTTCTACCCATACATACACCGTATGTTTTGGATCTTTAGGAAATGGAACACCCCACGCAATGGTTGTTCGTGAAATACTCAAATCATTCAAGCCCGATTCAACAAAACTCAGCACCTCATTAAAACGTTCTTTTGGTGAAATAAAATCAGGATTTTCTTTATAAAAAGCTAACAATTTATCGGCAAACGCGGATAATTTAAAAAAATATGTTTCTTCAGAAACAGAAACAGTTTCTCGCCCACATGAAGGGCATACTTTTTCTCCATCAGCAACAAATGTTTCACACGGCGTACAATACATTCCCGTATATTCTGATGTATAGACATATCCATTATCAATCAAACGCTCGATAAATTGCTGAGCGCCATGCATATGATATTTATCCGTTGTGCGTATAAATGCATCATATTTAATATCATACAAATCCCAAGCCTTTTTATAATCAGCAATAAAGCTATCCACAAAATCTTTGGGATGTTTTCCCACTTTTTGCGCAGCTTGGGCTATTTTCTGACCATGTTCATCAGTTCCTGTTAAGAAAAAAGTCTTTTTACCCTGTAACTTATTCCACCGAGCAACCGTATCAGCAATTAATGTTGAATAAAGTGAGCCTAAATGAGGTTGTGCCGTCACGTAATAAATGGGAGTGGTAATATAAAATTTATGTGTCTTTTTCATCGATCTCTACTGTTAAATTATTCAATAATATCTTTAACAAAAGAGTACGCCGTGAACTATATATTGTCAAAAAGATACATCAAACAAACTATCTTCTACTATTTTACATGAAAAAAAGGCACTCAGTGGATTACCCACCAAGTGCCCTCTTTTTTCTACTTTTTTATCTTTTTAGCATAAATTGTATTGCTTCAGGTAAGTCTTGATACACTTTATCTTCTGCTTCTGCTACGCCAGAATCAGCAACAATACTTTGATCTGCCGTTTGCCGATTCAATAAAGTATAGATTAAGATCAATCCGAGCAATTTTTTTTGTATGGTATACAACTCATCAGTTTTATCTACATCAAAATAATCAATCGCTTCTACCATATTATCATCATAAAGAGTAGCAATGTGATATGAACCATCTAAACTTGATTTTTCTATACCTTCTCTCCCATTAACAGAAACTGCTTCTATATTGTTACCTTCTTTCGGAAATTTGCTCCATTGTCCAAAATTCTTTAATGACACAAAATCATAACTACGCGTTACACGATATCTATGGGCAGAATCAAAAACTAATAACTTGCCATCATCAGTAACAGTTGCCGTATAGTAATCTACAATAGGTAAAATTGTTGTCATAGCACCCCGATTTAAATCAACGGATAATAAAACATCATTATCATCTAAAGTTTTTACAAGAAGATAAGCAGTATCTTCCGCATTGTTCATAATAATTTTTTTTACACTTTTGATATCTTTATCGCTCACATCTATAAAAATACTTTGTTGTTGCACCTTTTTGTTATGAATAAATATCCTATTTTGACTCGTAAATGCTATTAATTGTAGAATATCACCCTCTTTAACCTTACATGCTATCCGCTTAATCGTTTCACCATCGCGAAAATTCATTACACCTAAAGGAATAACCTTATTCAGAGGTAAATAAAGAAACGCAAGGCGTCCTTTAGAGCTAGCCATTAAAATGGTATCTTCTGCAACAAAACACCAAGCTCCTTCATTTTTATCAGTTAACTGTACATCAACTACTGCTGAGCTATTCAAATCTATTAATTTGTGATTGATAGGCTGAAAAAACGAACTGTAAGTCAAAATACAAAATGGACTATTAAAACTACTCTGAAAATCTTCAGCCGAACCTGTTA
>Ga0207149_1011_pt1 | contig 41808 bp, 36 predicted proteins | sample Alteio_BWMinHeat_31_FD_153563 | JGI IMG/M metagenome (GOLD analysis project Ga0207149, IMG submission 153563) | Enriched cells from forest soil in Barre Woods Harvard Forest LTER site, Petersham, Massachusetts, United States -... | ecosystem: Environmental > Terrestrial > Soil > Temperate forest >... | reverse complement strand
TGTTAAGATGTGTTACTTGTAGGTTTTACACTTTGAATATTGCCTCAGCAAGCTCATCTTTGTTTTTTAAAGCGAATTCGTAAGCGGTTAATCCATCATTATTTTTAATAGTTTTATCTATTTTTTCATCACATACAAGTGCTATCATAGCTTTCTTTGCATTATATTGTGCTGCAAGATGGAGTGCTGTATTACCATTTATATCCTGTTTATTTATATCAGCTCCCATTGCAATAAATAGGTGTACTAATTCTTGGGCATTTCTTTTTGTAGCAAGCATGGTAACCGTTTGCTTGTTTTTACTGGTGCGAGTATTAACATTAAGGCCCATGCAATTTTTTAAAAGATACATTACTTTTTTTTCAATTGTTGAAAGCTTATCAAAAGCATGTAACTCTGATGCGGTAATATTGTGTCCATTTGCTAGTTTGATAAGTAACTTTTGTATTTCAATAAGGTTTAATCTAATAATACGTGATGTTTGTATATTAGCTTGTATAAGCTGTAAAAGGTACTTTTTATCGTAAAATTCTTTTTTTAGATCATAAAAAAACACACGATTACCATATTTTTTTATAATATTATTAATGTTATGTTCAACAATGTTTGGATAGCAACCTAATTTTCCTTTTACTGTGCATAATGTTGAATTATCTGGTGATTCTCGAGTGACAATAGCCATATGATGAATATAATTTGTTTCATCGGTATAAATAGCAAGACTATTCAAGGCAGGCTTCTCTACTGGATAAAAATATTGCATAAAATTGCATATTTTTATGATATCGCTGTCGTAACTAATTTTTAATAGAGTAGATGCTTGTCTTGTTATTCCGAGTAATTCAGTTGCTGCAAAAGTTCTGCATGCGCCTAAACGATCATTAGGTTGTTCTGCATAAGAAATGGTAAAATCGTCGATCATGTGTTGCTGCGAAGAGTATTGCTCAGGATATTCTTTTTCTGAATGCTTGATTATTAATGGCGAATAAGGATGTGGTGGAATTTGTAATGTTCGGTGATAGTTGGTCTCGGTATTTGCTTGATTCATGCATAATATGTCATGGGATATTATTACGGTAAGTGCAGTTGAATAAAAAATAATTTTGTGAGAAAAATTTAAATTCATCATGGGCAAGTTTTTTTATTATCGTTTTTGTATTTATATGTTTTGGATTATGTTAAAAGAGCTGCAAGATTAACATTGCCGCTTTTCTGTGCATAGTCAGCAGCGGTAAACTTTTGATGATCCTTGATAAAGCGATCGGCGCCATGGTTTAAAAGAATATCAACCATTTTATGATCATTTCTTTCTACAGCAAAATGTAGGGCAGTTTCACCCGTTTCAGGTTCTTGTGCGTTAATATTTACTGGTAAAGAGTGATTTAATACATATTCTAATTTTTCATGAGTATTTTTGGCATTAATTTCTTCATTGCCGAAGTCTATATTATCATTTCCGCTACTGAGGTAAAATAGTATATTTTTCCAACTTTGAGCTTGTTTTTCTATGGTGGTATCAATACGGGCGATAAAGCCGTTTTTATTGCGAATCGTTGTATCTGCATCGTAACAAAGCAGTGTATGAACAGCGCCATTTTTGTTATTGAATGCTGCTAAATGAAGCGCGGTATTGCCATCTTTATCACGTAAATTTATGCTTGCTTTCATGTTTAAAAGAAGTTTCATGAGGACAAAGTCGTCTCTTTGTGCAGTAAGCATAAGGGGCGTTTTTCCGTTAACGTTGACAGTATCAATGGAAAGTCCCATGTGTGTCTTAAGCAGATACCACATTTTTGAATAAGGAGTTTCAAGGTGATTTGCTTGCATTCTTTTTGAAGTTGGTACTTCTTTGCCATTAGCAAGCATAATTAATTGCTTGCGCGCTTCACGCAGGTCTTTTTGTATTGGTGCTGATTTTTGTATGTCGCGTTGCATCTGTTCAAGTACTAATGTTTTGCAGACGTTGAGATCATAAAAAAATACTTTATTGCCATAGGCTGAGGGTATATTAAAAAGTGAGTGTTCGCTTATTTCAGCTTTTATTCCCCATTTATCTTTGACTAAACACTGATCTTCTTGTCCTTTTTTGCACTCAGTTACCACCGCCATATGGACGATGCGGTCATTTTTGTCAACATAAACGGCAAGGCTATCTTTGGTAGGATTTTTTGTAGGGATAAAATATTGTAAAAAATTGCATTGTGTAATGATGTCGCTTGAATCATAAATTTTTAGTTTTTCTGGTGCTTGCCCTGTGATGCCTAGGATTTCTGTTGCAGCGACGGTGTAGCACGTATCAAAGCGTTCATGATCAAGTTCTTTTTGTAGGCATTTTATAGTGCTATAATCTACTTTTTCGCAATTTTGTGGTCTATAAAATGGTGTAAGGTCTTTAGTGTTTAGTTCCATTCCATAGGAAGTTTGACAAGAAATTATTGTTATGATGAATGTTGCGGTGGAGTAGAAAGTAAAAAATGTATTTTTCATGATGTGTATACTCTTATTTTTAAGTTACATAATTACTGTTGGAAGCATTGTGCTAAGTCAGGAGATGGTTCAGTAATTTCCATGTCGATCATTCCAATTATTAGATCAATTTGTTTGTTTTTTATGATATTACGATCAGTTAGCTCATTTTCATTTTTAATGTTTACTGCGATATCACGAGCGGTTAGCTCTTTTTTATTTTTAATAGTTTTATCGATGTTGTTATTCATAAGGAGCTTATTGAGGGCGTATTTTGCATTATTTTGCACTGCAAGATGTAGTGCTGTATTGCCATCTATATCTTGTTTATTAACATCAGCATTCATGTTAAGAAAAATTATCAAGAACAAGAAATCGTTTCTTTGTGCGGCAAGCATGGAGGCGGTTTTTCCACTTTCGTCGCAAGCATTAATATCAAGACCGACGGCGGTTTTTAAGAGATAGTGGGCTTTTTTATAAACGGTCTCTTTTTGATCGAATAGAGGCAGTATAGGAAAGGATGGGTTGTTTCCATTTGCCAAAGAAATTAAAGTTTTTTGTGCTTCAAGAAGTAGGATTTTGATATCGTTTGACCGGTTTATGTTTTGTTGCATATCCGTAAGAAGTTTATTTTTATCTTGGAATTCACTTTTTAAATTGTAAAAGTATATGTTGCCATGATATTTATTGGGTGTGCTTAAGAGTTTATATTCGGAAATTTCTGATTGATTAATCACCTTGCCTTTAACCATGCATAATTCTGGCTTACCGGGAGTTATTTGCGTTACCACAGCAGCATGTTGAAGTTTTTCTGATTTATCTAAGTACAGTGCCAGGCTTCCTATTTGAGGGTTATTGGTTGCATCAAAATATTGTAAAAAATTGCAGGAGTTTTTGTTAAAAATGTCTGCATAGGACATGACTTTTAATTTTTCAGGAGCTTGTCCGGTAATATCAAGTATTTCTGTTGCTGCAACAATGGCGAAATCGCCAAAACGGTCATATGTTGTTTCTTCGCGAAAAACAGAGGCACATTTTATAAATTCATCTAGTGTAATATCGTTTTTTTTAATTGGATTTTTGACGGGAACATGACGATCAATAGTTGATCGATTCATGCATGGTGCAGTTCCATGAATAGTTATCAGGATGCATACAGAAAAGTAAAGAGCGTTTTTGTTGAGAAGATTCATGTTCATATGCAGTTCCTTCTTTTAAAATTATTAATTTTTGTACAAGTGTATCAATTTGTATGGTTTGAGCAACTTTGCTTTATTGTATTTTTGCTCCATTGAAAGATATGGCATTTACGTTATCCTAATAAATACCATATTATTCATAAAAAAGAGTATTATCGATGAAAATATCATTACGTTGGATTTTTGACCATATCAAGGGCGATATTAATAAAATTGTGGTTGCTGATCTTGTTGATCGTTTTATAAAAACGACGGCAGAAATTGATAGTTATAAAGAAGTTTGTTTAGATATCGAAAAATTGTTTTTAGTTCAAGTGATTTCTGGTGTTGATGAAGCAGTAATGGTAGCATGTCCTGAATTAGATCAACTATTTAGTTTGCCATTTCGTTCAGATGCGCAAGTTGGGCAATGGTACATTATTGAATGTCATAATAATCACTTTGTATGGGCAAAATCAACGTCGTTGGGCGGGATAAAAGATGCATTACTTCCGGCAGTGCATGTTGATGCCACTTTGGTCACCGGTGATTGGAAAAAAACTCTTGAATTGCATGATTATATTCTAGATATTGATAATAAATCGATTAATCATCGTCCTGATTTATGGGGACATCGCGGTATAGCGCGTGAAATTGCAGCATTATTAGATTTGCCGATGGTTGATTTAGCTGATGTTACACTGCACAATGCAGTTGCTATAAATAATGATACGTTAGCGAAAAAAGCATGTGCCGGAGATTTTTCTGTTTTTATTGATGTTTCCCAAGCGTGTGATAGATTTTACGGATTGCATCTTACTGATGTACAAACGCAACCGTCGAATTTAGCGATGATGGTTCGTTTAAGTAGACTTGATAGTCGTTGCATTGATTATTTTGTTGATTGTACTAATTATGTCATGCATGATCTTGGTCAACCGATGCATGCCTTTGATGCGAATTTATTAAAAAATAAAGATATTAGTGTGCGTCGTGCACGTAATAAAGAAAAAATAGCATTGCTTGATGGTGAATTACTTGAGTTGTGTCATGAAGATATTGTTATTGCTGATGGTGAAAATGCAGTTTCTCTTGCGGGAGTAATGGGTGGCAGCGCAACGGGTATTAACAGTGCAACACGATCTATTTTTTTAGAATCTGCTCATTTTGATCCTACATTGATTCGGCGCACTTCTGCGCGTTATAAAAAACGTACTGAAGCATCAGTGCGCTTTGAAAAAAATATAGATCCTAATAATGCAGTAAATGCAATAACACGTTTTTTATTTTTATTACAAAAAGCTGCGGTTACCTATTCTATTAATGGTGATCTTGCTCAGTTGGGAATGTCATTTACGCCTGCATCAATTACCGTGCACCATGATTTGATTGAAAAAAAATTAGGTATAAAAGTTTCAAGTGAACGCGTGAGTGATATTATGCGTAAATTATCATTTACGGTTGACACTCATGTGCAGAATAATAATACAGCATACATCGTGACACCGCCATCGTTTAGGGCAACAAAAGATGTTGCGATAGCAGAAGATATTATCGAAGAAATTGGTCGTTATGTTGGCTATGATGCTATTAAATTGGTTATGCCGGCAATTAACAGTGAACCAGCAGATTTGAGTAAAACGCATGGGCTACGAAAAATAAAGTCGCTCCTCAGTTCTGGATTTTTGATGCGTGAATTGTATGGATATTCATTTTTTGATGAATCGCATATTCGTGAGCTTGGCTGGAATCCAACTAAATGCGTAGAGATTAAAAATCCTATTTCTGAAAATTATACGCGTCTTGTTACCACGTTGCAAACTCATCTACTGAAAGCAGTGAGTGATAATAGCATCCATCACAAGCAATTAAGATTTTATGAGTGGGGGCGCGTGTGGCATGCTCACCATGATGGTTTTATTGAACAAAAAATGTTGAGCGGTATTTTTTTTGAACAAGAAAACGATTTTGATTTTTATGATGGCAAGCATTATTTGCAGCAGCTTTTTGAGCAGTTGCATATTGATGTGGCATGGAATAAAAATGAACAGAATAAGTTTTCCTGGTTGTCTGAACATCAAACAGCGTGCTTAATGCATAATGATGTTTGTATTGGTGTAGCAGGAATGGTTGATCAGTCAGTTGTTACCATGCTTTCGCCAGCAGGTGGTGCAGCATTTATTTTTGAATTAAATGGTGACTACCTTCTTAATTATAAACGGCAATCGGTGAAATTTACTCCATTATTAAAATATCCGTCAGTGCGTCGCGATGTGAGTATTATGGTGCCGTTATCATGTACGGCTGCGCTGATAACGGATGTGATTAAATCCGTTGATCAACGCATTCAATCAGTTGCATTGATTGATTTTTTTGAAAAACCTGAGTGGAAAGATCAAAAAGCATTGACGTTTCATATTATTATGGCTGATACAGAAAAAACGCTTGAGCATGATGATGTTGAATTTTTGTACTCAAGCATAATTGATGTATTACGATCATCTTGCGGAGCGCACATTAGATAGATATGAGTAGCAGAAATTATTTATACATGTTTTTAGCAGCAATTATTTTTTGCATTGATCGCATTACTAAATATATGGCACTTGTGTATTGTGCGCAAAATTCTTGGTATGTAAATCAATTTTTGTCGTATGAATTAGTTTTTAATCGTGGTATTTCGTGGGGATTATTTAATGCACAGAGTGTGTTATTGTTTTTATTGGTATCATTAATTATAGCATCAGTGACGCTTTGTGTTGGGTGCCATGCCTATTATTTGTATAGAAGAGGTTTTTCAATTTTTGGTCATGTATTAGTTTTTGTTGGTTCGTTTTCAAATATTATTGATCGAATATATTATGGTGGCGTGATCGATTTTATTTTATTGTCTTGTAGGCACTATTCATGGCCGGTATTTAATGTGGCGGATATGGCGATTGTTATTGGTATTATAATTATGATGATGCAGTGTGATAGATGGTTATCACGAAAATAGTAACACATATTATGCATGTGCTGCAGCAGTTAAGTTTATTAATTGTTCCTGCAGTGTGTGCGTATTGCAAGATATTTTTAGATAAAAGAAATATTTTGTGTGACGAATGTTTGTATCATATTTTTCCGGTTGTTTCTAAAAAAGTTGATGTTACGTCAAGTTTTTCAATGACGGTATTTGCAATTGCTGATTATAAAGATCCATTAAAAAAATTGATTTTAGCCAAAGGGTGGTCAGATAATGTTGCAAGTTATCATCTTGGCCATATCCTATGGAATACAACGCCACTTTCTACGATTGATTATGATTTTATTGTACCAATACCGTTGCATTGGACGCGTTATGCCATGCGAGGGTTTAATCAAGCGCATATTATTGCGCGTGTAATACATAAAAAAAAGCAGGTTCCATTAGTTCATCTTTTAAAGCGTGTGAAGAAAACGGCGTTTCAATTTGCGCTTGTTTCTTCTATGCGGGGTAATAACGTAAAGAATGCGTTTGTGCTTGATTGTAAAGATAAAGATAAAGAAGCATACAGAGATAAACATATTTTGTTGATTGATGACTTAATGACGACGGGTTCAACGGTGCGGGAAGCGGCTAAAGTTTTATTGGAGCTTAAGCCGCGTTCGATTACTGTTGCGGTTGTCTGTCGAGTTCTGTAGCAAGTGGGTCATTTTTGATAGTGAGTGTGATGAATTCAGATAATGTTTGCAGCTCTGGTAAAAGCTTTGCCAATTTATTGTAGGTAGTTTGAAGAGCAACTTTTTCGTGATTATCAATATCGGGCTGTGTGTATTGTTGGTTATTTGGTAAATTTGCAAAATAGAGAGCTGCAGCGAGTTTTTTGTCTTCTTCTTGTAAAAAATTGTTAGCCAAGCTGAGTGTGTAAGCGACTCGTTGTTGAATATCATCGACATGTATGTTCAATGCAGGAAATATGGTGGTATTAAAAGATTGTGTTCCTGTTTTTTGAATGATTTTAAGTTGTTTAGAAATGAGGTCATTGGTTTCTTGTGGCAACGTGATTTTATTCATATATTTGTCGTGTATTTTTGATAAAATTGCTATTAAATCGTAATTTGATTCTTCTATTACGCATTCGTTGAGTGTTTGGTTTAAAAAGAGACAATGATCTTGATTGGTGCATTCAAATATGTCACTATTAATGCCGTAAAGAAGAATTTTTGGTTTGGTGGAACCAAAAATATTAGCATTGGGATTAACGTTGCTGCATATCGATTGAGTAACAAATTTATTGAATTGTGCAATTTCTTTTTGATTGTTTTTTAATCGTTGATTCTGATAGATGCTATTTTCTTGAATTTGTTGCAGCAGCGTTTTTGTTTTGTTGCGGCCATCGTCCGTTGAAGAGCTGCTACTTTCGATTTGCATGCTCATGGTGATGTGGTGGGTTGTTAATAAAGTAATGAGTGGTAGTAAAACAGCTATTCTTTTCACAATGTTCCTTAATGTTAGTTTTTCTTATGGTGATTTTTATTTTTTATTTTCGATAGCAAGATGAGCATTTTCTGGCAACAATAGATGATTGTTGATTGCTTCGCTCGCTTTTCTTATTGCTGCAAGAGTTGGAATAAGTATTTCCAAATTTGCGGTATTTTTTACGCTTGTAGGCAATGGCTGATCTGTGGGTGGTAAGATGATATGTTTTTCGCTGATTGATTGTATGCATGCAAAAGCATTTTGAGAATCCTGATCAATATGGTCAAAAGCGTTATTATAAATCATGCGTTGTTGCTTGTCGTCAGAAAGAAGTTGTTCAATTGTTTTTTCCGTGGTTTCAAGTAATGTTGTTAATTGTGCAAAGGTATTTTGTTGCTGTTGTTGTAGGTTATTGTTTGCTACAATGACTTTTTTATTATGTATATCTTGTAGCCTGTTATATAAATTTTCGCTTATTTTTGGTTCGATAGTGAGCTCATTCAGTCCTTTTAGTTTAAGATTATTGGTAAGTAGAAGCGTTTGAGCTAATACCCTATAATTTTTTTGTTCAAGACACTCGTTTACTATAAACTCGAATATGTCGATGGGATTTTTGTGAAGTATACCATCCATATAAGCTGCATCTGTCAAATCTGGATCGGAATGTATGAGATTAAAAAGTATGTTAAAATTTTGTTTATTATTCGTTATACCTGTTGCAATCGGTGTTGAATTTTCTGTGAGATTTTTTTGGTCGGGTTTTTCTAATTTCATACCATTGATTTGGTGGTGATACAATAATGATGAACATACAAGTGGCGATAATAAGTAGAGTATTTTTTTCATGAACGCATTCCTGGATTGATGTTTTTAAAAGTGAAGGCCCCGCAAAACGAGGCCTTTGTTTGTTGGGTATTATTTTTTGTTTTCAATAGTAGGTATATGATCTTTTTTAACTTCTAATAATCTAATGAGGCTATCGAGCTCTTTGTGGTTATTTGTCACTTGTTCTTTGGTGTTTTTTAATATTTCCCTTTGTGCTACATGACTAAAGCCAGTGGTAACTGATGTTGTATCTTTTGGGAATTTACAAGCGCTTACTGATTTAATGCAGTTTATAGCTTCTCGGTGATCTTTTTTCATTTCCTTTAAGAGCTTGTGTTTTTCAGTAGATTCTTGCTTATTTGTTTCTAGAAGATCATTGATTTTATTTTCAGTTTCAAGGTGCTGTTCTTTAAGTGTACTAACAAGACTTATTAAGTTTGCGATGGTTGTTTTATGCTTTTCGGTCGTTGCAGATTTTAAGATGGCAATTTTATTGTTTCTTACATCATTTAAGTATTTATAAATATCTTGACTTGATTTATCATCAATTTTTACATCTTTATGTTTTTGATTAACAAGAGAAAGAATGAGTAGAATAGTTGTATCGTCTTTTTGTTCAAGACATTCATTTAATGATTCTTTAAGAAGTGTCAGATGATCTTTGTTGTTTGGTTGGAATCGATTTTTTTCAAGAGCATCGGCAAGTATGCTTGATTTTGAATATGCAAATGATTGAAGGTACATTGTCCAACCAAATCCAGATGGTTGCTCATTTTTGATTGCTTTGGTTTCATTGGTTTCTTCAACGTGTTTAATGCTTGATGATTCTAATGTGTTAGAATTGATGATACTACTGATTGCCAAATTTACTTCTTCTTGAGAGGGAATTGAGGTGTTTTGTAGTGCAGTATCGGTAGCATCACTGCTAGTTTTTTTTAGCTGCATACCGTTTGCTTGTTGATGATAAAGCAGTGACGAGCATAGTAGTGGTGATAAGACACAGAACATTTTTTTCATGGGGCCGACCTTTTTTTAAAGAGATTAATAGTAAATCGAATGCATTGTACTATTTCTTTTTTTATAAAAGCAAATTTTTGTAAAAATAGGTACGATTGTTACGATTGGCGATGATATGCTTCTTGTAAAATGTCGATTCTGTGGTAGTCTACCTAATTAAATTGTAAGTCAATATTGTTTTATACAAAAGGGTAGATATGAATAATAATGCGCATAAAAAAATATTTGTTGGTGGCTTAATTGCGGCGTTAACATTGCTTCCAAGTTGTACCTGGTTTGATTCTTCTAAAAATAGTACAAATGAAGAAATGGTTACTTCTTCTTCTGCAAAACGTGGTATTGAAAATGATCAACCGATGACCGGTGATGTTGTTGCGAGTATGGATGGAAAACCATTTATTACTAGTAGTGTGTTAGATGTTGAAAAAGAAAATATTTTCAAAAGTAATCCACAAATAAAAGCAGCTATTGCGTTTATGGATCCAAAGGTGCTTGATCGTAATTTGACCGATGGTTTGGTGAGCCAGGCGATTGTTGATAAATATATTGCTGAAAAAGGATTAGATCAATCTGCTGATTATAAAGCTGAATTTGCTGACGCGTGCAAAGCAATTAAACGTATGCTCAATGCTAAATTCTTTACGCAACAATTTAATGTTATGGTAACAGATCAAGAAGCGCGTGAATTTTATGAAGCAAATAAAAATGCAATTCCTGGGTTGTTAATTTCGCATGGCGGCGTTGTTGCTTCAGGAATTCAATTTGATAACGAAGCAAATGCAAAAGCGTTTGTTGCAAAAATGAAAGAATCCAATAATAATTTTGCACGTACAGCGCAGCAAGAAAATGTTGCTAATGCAATAAAAGATTTTAAAATGGTGAATAATCAAAGTGTTGGAATAGATCCATTATTGCGTGATAAAATTGTTGCGATCAAATCGGTGCCAACAACAGAAATAATTACGGTTAATGGTGCAGTGTGGGTAATTAATGCTACTGCAAAAGAAGCGCCAAAATATCATCCGTTTGATCAGGTAAAAGAAAATCTTAAGCAAGAGCTTGAAAAAGGTAAACGTGGTGAGCAATTTGAAATAGAGATTAATAAACTTAAAGAAAAGTACAATGTTACGATAAATGAAGATTATTTCAAAGGCGAATCAGCTGAAGAAAATCAAGAAATGGCATTGAATAGTAACGCAGCAGCATTGCCGCAAAATAGCATGGCAGAAGAGCGCGTTGCATAAATTAGTTGTAGTATAATATAGTTACATAGAAGAAGGGTGAGCGTAGGCTTGCCCTTTTTTTTATAAAAAATTATCATTTTTCTGCTATACTCACGGTATGGTAATGAAATTTTTTTAAGGTGATGGAACAGGTATGAAAAAATATACAGCATTGTTTACGTTTTTGTTAATGAGCGCTTTTGCGTTATCAATTGTTGCAGATAATAGTGATGATACTATAAATCCAAATAAAAGTTCTCAATCCGTTGTCGTTGCCGACAACGTTAATTTTGATCTTTTGGATCAAATTGAAGTGGTTATTTTTGGTAAAGAAGATGTGGAAATTATTACTACGTCTGACGTGAATCGTCCTTCATTGGGTGGTGGCTATCGTTCGCATGATGATATTATTTTTGAACGTTCAGTATTTTTGAATGCTAAAGAAATGCGCATGCCGCAAGATGAAGAAGCGGTAGATGCTGGTATGGCCCAAATGATGCGTGAATACAACTTAACTAGTGAGCAGTTGGAAGAGATATTTTTAGCATCGGGGTATACTTTTGAAGAAGGTCGTCAGCAGTTACAAATTATGCAGACGGTTAATGCAGTATTAGACATGAAAGTAAGATCTAATTTGATTATTCCGCGTAAAGATGTTGAAGCGTATTATAATGCGCATCCTGAAACAATTGAGGCAACGTATACATTAGAGCGTTTATTTGTTCCTTTTGTACAAGGCGTATCATTAGTGCGACAACGTCAAAGAATTGAACATTTTCTTACAACAGGTAAAGGAAATATTGTTCTTGATTCGGGTATTACTTTTACTATCAATCATTCAGATGTTGCATCGCATAAACAGTTTATTTATGACATGGGAGTTGATCAGATTGTTTTATCGCAGGAAATGGATGAAGGTTTTGAATTATTACGATTGGTGAACAAAATGCCTGAACGGCTTAAAACGCTTGATGAGTCATATCGGGACATTGTAGATATTTTGCGCCGACCAAAATATGAAGAGCTGATGAAAAGATATCGTGAAACGCTTATGAGAAATGTGTCGGTGGTTTATATTTAGATCTTTTTTCTATAATTATTTCTGCTAAAATAGGATCGTTTGTTTCTATTGGATCGGCGGTAATAGTGTGATATTCAATATAGCTATGTGGTTTGTGCTGAAATTTGAGCAAAATTTTTAAGCCAAACCATATGATAACTACTGGTGGAATCCACCAATATCTTGTAAGCCACTTTTTCCAACTTATTGATGAATTAAATTCATATTTTTCTAAAAACGCAGGAAGTTCATTAACGAGCATATCGATAGTATTTAAAATTTCAGCGATAGGCAAGCGGTCAATAGCCGTACCAATAGCAACAATGGTGTCCAATGCGGATTGAGCTTTGTTGGCTGATTCTAGAGTTTTTATTTTGATAAGCATACATATTTTGCATATAAGCGCGGCAAATTCGATAAATGAGTCGTCCGTAACGTCAACACTGTAAGTAACTACTTTGTGCCAGTAAGAAAAAAGTCCTTGAAGGTTTTTTTCTTTTTTTATTTGTTTAACGCACAATGCAAGAGGTTTATCACGTGGATTCCCCAGTTGTTCAAGCGGTAATTGAGGAATAATTTTTTTGGGAACTTTATGTAAAAGCGTCATGGCATCTTTAAGCCGCGTGACGATATAATAATGATTGAGCAGTGCATCGGTGGAAGGGGTGAGGGTGTTTGCTGTTATTAATAATATAAAAGAAATGTTTTTTATGAGTTTCATAATACTCATCCATTACACTTATAATGTTTTATATTGTTTTATGATTGTGAGTATATACATTATTGTGTTTCGAGCGTAAGGGTTACATTGATTCTTCTTCTTGATTGAGGTGATCGTGCCATAAAACAAGTGTTTTTTCAATAAGATCATCTTTTTTGCTTATTAATTCTGGCTTGGTAGCAAAATAATTGTCAAGCAGTTCGGGCAAATCCATGGTGACTTTCAATGCGCATCCACGATTTTCTCGTGGCGTAATAACATGTACGGGAATAACACCAATAAGATCCATTGCTTTACTACATGCTTGTTGTATTGCTTTTAAATCAACAAGATCTTTTTTGCCTGCAGGAATGTGATAAATAATTTTAACAATCGCGTCGGTGAGGTCGTAGTTTTTAAGCGCTTCAAGAATTTGATCAGTCTGGAGCGTTCCTATGGTAAGTTTGACATCAATTTGAATGAAAGGGCGCGTTGGGATTTTAATAAAGGTATGCGTTGCTTTATTTTTTTCAGAAATTTTGACTAAACAAAATCCTTTTTCTTCCTTACGTTCACCAAAATCGATTCGTTCAATTGATCCGGAATAAACGACGGCAGGATAGCCAGAGTTGTTAAGATTTTGATAGCGATGTAAATGTCCTAGTGCAACGTAATCAAATGGTTTTATAGCAAGCTGTGAAGGCATGAGCATAGGATCATTACCATAAATTGCGCGTTTTTCTGAACCAGAAAAGATTCCTGTTGTTACGGTGATGTGACTTGCAAGCACGGCAGGAATTGTAGGGTCAAGTTTTTGTGCTAGATCAGTAATGATGTGTGCAACAGCACGAGAAATATATTCGGTAATTTCACTGGCTGATTTTTCTTTATGTTTGTCAGCAATTGCAATGGTGTTACGTGTTGGCCATGGGACACCAACAATATTGATAGGACCATTTTTTGTTTGTAAAGTGATGGTGCCTGGTTTTGAAAAAAGATGAAATCCGTCAAGTGGCATGGCGCCAAAAAGATCAAGCGTGTGTGCTTTTCCAAAACTTAAAGGATGATCATGATTTCCGATAACAATAACAAGCGGAATATTCGCTTTATAAAGACGCAAGAAACATTCGAGCAGCATTTTTTGTTGTGTTTGACTAGGATGGTGTGTTTTATAAGCATCACCAGCAAATAAAAAAAAGTCGACGTTCTGTTCTATTGCAGTATCGATACAAATATTAAGTGCTTTTACAAAATCGAGTAATCGAGAATGAATACCGGTATGAGCATCGATTTTTCCGTAATTTTCCATGCCAAAATGAATATCGGCAGTGTGAATAAAGGTTATCATTGTTCATCTGCAGGGATATCGTGTTTTATCAATTGAGCGCCAACAAATGAAAAATGGTGAGCAAAATTATTATGCTCATTATTGTTGTTAGAGCGTTTAGTGGGAGTGCTGTGCGTAGTATTGCGTAGTTTTTCTGCGTAATGCTGCTTATTAGTTTGGTGCACGCGCGCAATAGCAAGTGCATTATTGGGCACATCATCAGTGATGGTTGAACCTGCTGCAGTAAATGCGTTTTCACCGATGGTTATGGGCGCAATGAGTGTGTTGTTGCTTCCGATAAATACATTATCATGGATGATTGTTTTATTTTTAGTAACACCATTATAGTTGCAAACGATAGTGCCGGCACCAATATTAACTTGGGAGCCAATAGTTGCATCACCAAGATAGGTTAAGTGTTTTGCTTTGGTGTTATCGCCGAGCGTGCTATTTTTCACTTCTACAAAATTTCCAACTGCGCTATTTTTTCCTACGATAGTATTATTTCTAATGTGTGCAAATGGTCCAACGTGAGCATGTGATTGTATATACGCATTTTTTATAACGCAATGCGAAAGTATCGTTACGTTATCATCGAGTGTTGTGTTTTCTAGCGTAGAAAATTCTTGTACATGACAGTTTTCTCCTATGGTGGTTTTTCCAGAAAGATGAACACCAGAGCCAATATATGATCCATGGCCGATAGTGGCATTAATATCAATGTGAACAGTATGAATAAGTGTAAAACGTACGCCATTATTCATCCAATGGCGAACAAGCTCTGCTCGTTGTATTTGTTCTGCTACCCATAATTCTTCTAGTGTGTTGATGCCACGAATTGTATTAAAGGGAGCATCGACGGTTGCAACAAGGTAGTTGTTGTCACTGGCAACTTTTATTAAATCAGTGATGTAAAATTCGTTACTTGCGTTGTTGGTATTGAGCGAAGTTATATAATTGTTCAAGAACTCTTTTGAAATCATATAAATTCCTGCGTTAACGCAGCAATACTCATGAGAATCGTCATCAAAATCTTTTGCTTCAATAATTTCGATGTTATCATCTTTTTTTACAACGCGCCCATACGATTGGCTTGATGGGTCATTAGGGCTGCATGCAGTAACAAAGCTTATAGCAGCATCAATTTCTGTATGTTTTTCGTACAACTGTATAATGATGTCGGAAGTAATAAGCGGCATATCGCCATTAATGACTAAAATAGTACCTTTATTCCAATATTCTTGAGAACACGCGATTGCATGACCGGTGCCTCGTTGCTCATGTTGTACGGCATAGCGCACGGTGTCACCATGGTGAAGGGAAACAAGATTTTTTATTGTCTCTTTTTCGTGGCCAATCACGAGCGTTGTGTCTATTTCAAGCGATGCTAACAATTTTGTTATAAACAGAATCATCGGTTGCCCACAAATGGGTTCGATAAGTTTTGTTTTTTTTGTGTTAAATCGTGTTGATTTTCCTGCAGCAAGAACAATCGCTTGAATAGTATTTTTCATTATATCCCTTTTTTCAAGATCAATTTTTTTAATAAGAAGATATTTTTTCAGTAAGTTTGTTGAATGATTGTATCATTTTTTCTAACTTTTCATAAGATTTTGCCACAAGCATGACGAGATATATTTTTAAAGCAAAAATGTTAGCATGTTTTGTGCTTTTAAAAAAAGGAAAATGAGATATTATAGTATGAGTAGTGAGCAGGCTAGCTTTTTGATAAGATTCGACAAAAATATTGTAGAGCAGGGTAGTTCAATGTCGAAAAAAAAAATCTTTTTATGTATTATATTATTAAGTATTGGCAGAGTGCGAGCAGAGATATACGATAATCGTTTTATTCCTTTATTTTCGCCACCGCAATATTTTGTTGAAGATTTATCATCTTCATTTGAATTTGATTTTATAGCAGCAACCGCAAGTAAAGCGTTTGCTAATGATGAAAAAGAAGTGGGTATTCCTGAAATTTTTGGGATTTTTGATCTTAATACGCTTGCGATTGCTATGATGAAAAATGGTGAAAAAAGTCCTTTGCGATCAGATTTATTGGGAAGACCATTACCATTCGTGACAACAGGGCGTATTCAAGCGCAGGGTTTTACTGCACGTTATTATCAACGTATTACTGATTATATTACATTGGGATGTAATTTAATTTTTATGCGCTCCAACTCTCGTCAAACATTTGTTCTTAACACGCAAGAAGTTAAGAATGTAACACCCGGCGATATTATTGATATTGATCAAGCACGGAGAGAATCGTTTGAAATAATTGGTCTTACCAAAAATGATATTTCTCAGCATGGTATTAGTGATCTTGATGTATATGTTCGTTTTGGTAAAGCATGGGATTATGTTGCAAAATGTAGAAAAGTATACGCAGGTCTTTCACTAGGAATGTTGGCACCTACCGGTGTTAAAACAACATTAAATTGTGCAGCATCAATTCCCTATGGTGGTAACGGCCATTGGGGTTTTTATGCGCGAGGTGATTCGTTATTTGAGGTGCAAGAAGATAAAAAAATTGGATTTGTTTTAGAAGCAATTGTGCGTACACCAAAAACAGTAACAACACGTATGCCGATTATGGCAAGTGAGCCATATATTTATGGTGCAATTATTGGTCAATCACGTATTAGCCCTGCGGCAACAATAGGATTTTCACCCTATTTTATGCTAGAACATTTGCGTGACGGATTTGGTCTTGGTGTCCATTATACGTTAGAATCGCATGGTAAAGATAAGTGGACCGATTGTCGCGTAGATAAAAGTGTTCCTGTTGATTTAACAAATGCTATGAAAACATCAAAATGGGGTGCTGATTATTTCACTATTGATATTTTTTATGATTTTGGAAAAACAAAAACAAAGCATGTAATAGATCCGGTTCTAACGTTTAGATGGGATATTCCTTCAATGCTTTTTGTGTCACATTTAATCCCAGAAACACACAAAATATCGCTTGGTGTCATGTTGGCTTATTAAAAAGAAAAGCAAGGAAAATGTATGAAGTTTATGCCTGCAAGAAAAGTATTTAATTTTTTTTCTAATGACATAGCTATCGATTTAGGAACGGCTAACACGGTTATTTATGTGCGAGGTAAAGGAATTATTCTTAATGAGCCGTCTGTTGTTGCGGTGCGACTGCACACTAAACATGTTTTAGCAGCAGGAGCTAAGGCAAAAGATATGTTAGGAAAAACACCAGAAAGTATTGTTGCAAGTCGTCCTTTGCGCGATGGTGTTATTGCAGATTATGAGCTTACCGAAAGTATGCTGCGTTATTTTATTGGTGTTATTCATGAAGGACGTAGTCTTTTTTTCAAGCCGCGTCCGCGTATGATTATTGGTGTGCCTTCTGGTATTACGCAAGTTGAAAAACGTGCAATTGAAGAATCAGCAAAAGAAGCTGGTGCTCGTTTTGTAAGAACTATTATGGAACCGATGGCTGCAGCAATTGGTGCAGGCTTACCGGTACAAGAACCATCAGGAAATATGATTGTTGATATCGGTGGTGGTACGACAGAAGTTGCAATTATTTCACTGAAATCAGTGGTGGTATGTAGATCGGTGCGCGTTGGTGGTGATGAAATGGATGTTGCAATTGTGCAGTATGTTAAACGAAAATACAATTTACTGATTGGTGAACGTACGGCAGAACAAGTAAAAATTGAAATTGGAAGTGCGCTTCTTGAGGGCGATTTTCATAAAAAAAGCATAGCGGTAAAAGGTCGTGATCTTGTAACAGGTGTTCCTAAAACAGTGGTTTTAACAGCACCTGAGGTTAATGAAGCTCTTCTAGAAACGATCGCGGCAATTGTTGATGTGATACGCGTTGTTTTAGAAAATACACCACCAGAACTTTCATCAGATTTAGTGATGAGTGGTATTGTTATGGCAGGTGGTGGATCATTGTTGAGAGGTCTTGATAAATTGATTTCTAAAGAAACAGGTTTGCCGGTAATGGTGAATGAAGATCCGCTTTTTTGTGTTGTTAAAGGAGCGGGTAAAGTGATAGAAGAACTTGATTTTTTCCAAGATGCATTAATGGAGTAATAAACATCCGTGGCATATTCGCAAGGTATTCCTTTAAAAAAACAATACGGACAGCATTTTTTGCGTGATATTCGTATTGTGCATTCTATGATTTTTGCTGTTGAAATAACACCGGAAACATCAATCTTTGAAATTGGGTGTGGCGACGGTTTTTTAACGCGAGCTATTCTGGACACATCGGCAGCGCGCGTGCAAGTATTTGAAATTGATCCTGATTGGGCAGAATATATAAAAGGTACATTAATTGATGACCGTTTACGAGTTAATCAGGAAAATTTTTTAGATATAGATTTTACGCTGATGCAGGAAGGGAAACCATGGACGGTACTCGCTAATTTACCGTATAATGTTACGTTTCCTATTTTGCATAAATTTCAAGAACATCGAGCGCTTTTGAAAGAGGGTGTTGTGATGGTACAAGAAGAAGTTGCGCAAAAAATAGTAAAGCAACAAGGCAAAGGATATGGTTTTCCGTCTTTGTTTTTTCAGTATTATTTTGAGTGGAAACTACTTGATAAAATACCTCCTACTGCATTTCACCCAGCACCAAAAGTATTTTCACGATTACTTTATTTTAAACCACGAGCGCAGGTTGTTCCTATCCCTGAAGAAGAAAAGTTTTGGTCTTTTATTAAACATTGTTTTAAGCAACCACGCAGAACATTGAAAAATAATTTAGCACATACGCATTATGCAATGCATGACATTCCAGCAGAAATGATGGGCTTGAGAGCGCAAGAGTTATCAATTGCACGCTTGCTTGCTTTGTGGGATATTGTGCGCTAATAAATTGCGTTTTCTCATGCGGCGGTTTCGTTTATACGGACCGCATCTTTTTTTGCGATTATCATACGTTAAGTTTTCATTCATTGCTTTATCAAATGCATCTTGAATGTGCTGATCATATTCATCTTCAAATGAACTATCGATAACAACTTGATTTGCAACACGTTTGAGATGATTGAGCTCTGCGTGTGGGATGAAGTCAAAAACTTGAGTGTAATGATGCTTTTTTCGTTGTTTAAGAAGCATAACATTAAATTCTGTTCTAATATCAGCGATCACCGGGTGAGGATTTTTAATATTATCGCCAGCGGCATTGATGCAGTGGATAATATAAGGAATCATTGATAAAGCGGGTAATGGCCGAAGAGGAAAATCTTTACGATAATGCTTAGGAGACCAACCAAAGAACCAAAATTCAAGATGTCCTGGTGAGATATCGCGTAGTAAACGTGATCTTCCTGAAACAATGCCTTCGTCTTTAAAATTAACAAGCTGCTTCTCACGTTTGGCTGATTTATTTTTTTTCTTTGCGGAGCGCGTAAACTTCATTTCAATTTGGGTAAGCTTTTTAGGGACTTTAAAATGATTATTGCTTTGAAAGCAACGACGAGAAAATACACGGTTGAAAGAAAAAAAATCGATTCGTTGAATGCGATCAGCGCAGGAAAAAACATGATATATTCTTTTAAATACGGGATCGGTGCATAAATAATCAGTTTCTGTTTGGATTGGTGTACCGATGAGAATTAGTTCATCGACAGAAATTGGTGAGCTGGAATCGGTGTTTTTGCGCGCTGCTGCAAAATTAAGGCATACATTTCCACCGTGGCTGTAGCCAATTAAACGAATTTTAGGAACAATACCATTATCCCAAAATTTTGTTTTAATTTCATTGGAAAGTTCTTTAAAAAGTCTTATTGAATCGAGATAACGGCTTGTTGGGCTTAAAAGTCCTGACCAACCGAATGTATAATAATGATTGTCGTTTAATGGTTCATATAATTTTGTTACGTGATCGTAGATATTAGCAATAGCGCTTGAGGCATTACCTGGTTGGAGATCATGATTATCAATTTTTTGTAATCCAAATTCTTGCATAGCTTGATTAAGGTAAAAATAGGGGTCCATGCGCATATATTCAACTGTTTTTGAATAAACGGTATCTTGTACATCATCGCGTATAAAGCGCATAAGGTTTTGTAATGTGAGATGAGGTTGTATGCTCATAATGCCATGTACAAAGACGGTTACCCATGTATCAGCTTGAGGGTTTACAGCCTCAGAAGCGGAATTTTTTAAAGAAAGAGAAGTAGGGTGTATTGTTCCACTGACTATTGCAGCAGAGAGGAAAATAGGATAAAAACTAAAGATTCTCATTAATAATTCCTGTAAAAAAGCTTTTTAACGTTATTAATTATACCAAAAAATAAGGTTATTTGAGGTTTTTTTGTCATAATAATAACACTTTAGTTTAATTTTCTCTTTATAAATATTATTTTAGCATTAATTGCCATGCGATTCAAATAGATTTTTATTTGTGGCGACAAGAAGGTTTTTGGTTCCTTTCTTGTTGGGGGATTATGGTTGGTATAGTATAGCATTGAGGGTGTGTAAGAAGTTGAGCGTATTAAATGAGGGTAATATATGAATATTTTTAGTCGAATGAGCAATTGTGCTTTTTTAGGATGGCGATTTTTGAAGGTTTCATGGCAGGTGGTGTATGGTCTTTGGCGTATATCAAAGTTGCCTCACCCTATTGTTTCTATTTTTGGTGGTGCACGCATGCCTCAAAAAGATAAATACGCGCAAGAAGCGGGGCAAATAGCATCATGGCTGGTAGAAAAGGAAATATCGGTGCTCACTGGTGGTGGTTCAGGAATTATGGAAGCGGCTAATTGTGGGGCTATGAATCGCTCTCACAAGGGAGACATTCATAGTATAGGCATAGGAGTGCGTGGATTAAACGAACCTCAAAACATGTGCACTGAAGAGTATTTTATGTTGGATTATTTTTTTGCGCGTAAATGGTTGTTAACACAATATTCTTTAGGATTTATAGTTTTTCCCGGTGGATTTGGGACCCTGGATGAATTATCAGAGGTTTTGACGTTAATTCAAACAAATCAAATGAAAAAAGTACCCATTGTTTTGATGGGTAGCTCGTATTGGGGGCCATTTTTGCAGTGGCTTCATGAGCAAGCTCTTCCTTTGGGCCTTATTCAAGAAGATCATTTGAAGCTTATTAGCGTGACTGATGATCCCTACAAAGCATTTTGTTTTGTACAAGGAGAATGTGAAATAGATTAAGATGTGGTATGCTAAAAACCATGAATTTTTTTATAAGACATTTTATATGAGGGAAAATTAATGAAAAAATTAATGCAATCATGTGGATTTGCGGCGTTGGTGCAACTATCTTCGATAGCAAAAATAAGTTTTATTGTTGGTTCTTATACGGCATGGTTTTCTGCAGCATCTATTATGGCACCCCTTGCTGGATTATTTGGCGGTGTTTTTGGCGCAAGTGTTGTTTTTATTTTTCGTGTAGCGTTGCATTATATTATTTTTAAAACAATATCGTTGAAGTTTTTAGCTTTTTGTATACCGGGTTTTTGTGCATCACTTTATTTTGCGTCGCGCAGTAGCATAATTCGTGTAATAGTGCCTTTAGTTTGTATGGTATTGTTTATAGTTCACCCTGTGGGCAATCAAGCGTTTTTTTATTCTTTTTATTGGTTTATTCCGATAGTGTTATTTTTTATGAAACGCGAAACATTATTTATGCAGGCGTTAGGAAGTACGTTTGTTGCGCATGCAGTAGGGTCAGTAATTTGGTTGTACACCGTACCTATGACCGCGACAATGTGGATGGCATTAATTCCTATTGTTGCTCTTGAACGTTTTGTTTTTGCAATGGGTATGGTAGTTGTGTGCAAGAGTGCTGTGCTCTTTAAAAAGAGTATTTTTGGCAAATTACTCCGTTTGCGTAGTGTGCAAACAAGTGCTTAATTTCTTTAGTTAAATGTTTTTGTGGATTGCATCAATGATAAAGCATCTGGCTTGTATTATGGACGGGAATAGGCGTTGGGCATTGCAGCAAGGACTGATCTCTTTTTATGGTCATAAAAAGGGATTTGATGCGGTAAAAACAGTTATTGATTTTTGTCTCAAAAAAGAGATCCCGTATTTGTCATTGTATGCATTTTCGATCGAAAATTTAAAAAGAACGGCGCAAGAGCGTTATTATTTGTTTGAGGTTTTAGCGCCACAAGTAGCGCAAGAAATTGAATCTCTTAAGGAAAAAAATATACGCGTACGTTTTAGCGGTGATCGTGCATTATTTCCTGATTCTATTCGTTTTTTATGCGAAAATATTGAACAAAAAACACAGCATTGTACTGGTCTTTTGCTTAACTTTTTGGTGTGTTATGGAGGGCAACAAGAAATTGCTGATGCAGCGCGGCGTATTGCTGTTAAGGTGAAAGCAGGGGATTTGGATGAATCTGATGTTACCCCTGATCTTTTTGAGAATTTTTTATGGACTGCGGGTATACCACGTCCTGATTTAATTATACGCACTGGTGGATATCAAAGATTGAGTAATTTTTTACTTTTTCAGGGTGCGTATAGTGAGATATATTTTCTTGATTGTTTGTGGCCGGATATTTCATGTGAAGATTTAGAAAAAGCTGCTACTCATTTTTATCATTGTCAGAAAAATTTTGGTCAGTAGTGCTATTAACTAAAAATTAGACACTTAAATGTTTTCTTGTTATTGCTCGATCAATAATTTTTATAATTTCTTCATTTTCCATATTTTCGGCAATCTGCGCGGGAGTTTCTCCTTTATTATTTCCCATTTCAGGATCCGCGCCAGTATTAAGAAGCTTTATAAGTCGATCTTTAAGAAGAGCAAAATTTTCAGGGTTATGTTGATGGACTCTAATGAAGGATAATAGATACATAAGTGCAGTGTTGCCGCTACTATCTTGAAGATTAATAAGAAGGCTTGGTGTTTCTAAAATTTGTTCAAATGATGGTGCGCGTTTATCTCTCCGCTCGCCGATGCGATACAATTCGTCCATGAGTGGTGTGCTACCAAAAATATCACGGGCATTTACGTAATAAAGTTTTGCTGCCTCTGTTTGTAATATAAGGCATACGTATCGCTCGCGCATGTTAAATTTTTTAGCAAAATGCTTGATGAGTGCTCTATTGTAGCCAGGGTCATTCATGAGGTTGTTAAGATCTCTGTTAACCTTTGACAGGGCATTAACAGCTTTGCCTGCTTCTTCGGGATCATCGCTGACGGCGATATTAATGAGAAACATATCGTTGGGAGAAATGTTTTCATATAAAAGTACACCGAGCGGTATTTCTTCTAAAATAACTCCACCGATAATGGCAGCTTCTTGCGATTGAGTATTCATCGCATGAGTGTAATGTGAAGCGAGAAACGCTGTAAAAACAATAATAAGGGTGCTTTTCTTCATGATATTCATGGGATTTCTCATAATTTTATGACGTTTATCTCTCAGCTTTCTTATTAATAACCATAAACGTTTTGCTTTCAATTAGTCAATAAACAGTTGAGTTGTTGTTGGATTAGGCGTGATTTTTTGAAGAAATGGGATAAAAATGATAATTTCAGGCTGTCCAAATAGTAATTTTTATGCTATACTGCTTTTATTGTAAGAAATTTTATCAGTTGCATTGAGCAGGAGCGTTTTTATGATCAATGGGTATAATATTTGTCTGGAAATGGTTGAACAAGTAATTTTTAATGATATTTCCTTTTCTTTTGACCAGAATCAGCGAGTTGGACTTGTTGGGCGTAATGGTTCAGGTAAATCAACGTTGCTTAAAGCAATTAGTGGAAATTTGCAGCTTGATAAAGGTTCTGTAGCAATTGCGCGTGGTAAAACCATTGCTTATTTATCGCAAGACGTTGTTTTACAATCTGATAGATCGATTATTGAGGAAGCGTACACGGCATTTGCTGATATTAGTGCTTTAGTTGAAGAACAAAAGGAACTGGAAGCGCAATTAGATACGGCAGAAGATCTTGATGATATATTAGAACGATACGCGGTAGTGTGCGAAAAGTTGCTGCATGTTGATCAAGAAGGTATGAAAGCAGAAGCTAAAAAAGTATTAATGGGTCTTGGTTTTAAACAAAGCCAGCTTGATGAACCGGTGCAAACGCTGAGCGTTGGTTGGAAAATGCGTATTGTTTTGGCAAAACTTCTTTTGCAAAAAGCAGATTTTTATCTTTTTGATGAACCGACTAACCATTTGGATATTGTTGCTAAAGAATGGTTTTTACAATTTTTAAAACGTGCATCATTTGGTTTTGTGTTGGTATGTCATGATCGTTATTTTTTAAATCAGTTATGTGGCGTTATTTTCGAGATTGAGCGTGGAAACGGTAAAATGTATGTTGGTGATTACAATAAGTATGAAGCACAAAAAGCGCATGATGAAGCACTTCTTGAAATGCAATTTAAAAATCAACAACGTGACATTAAACAAAAAACAGAAACAATTGAGCGTTTTAAAGCGAAAGCAAGTAAAGCGGGTATGGCGCAAAGTATGATGAAGGCGCTTGATAAAGTTGAACGTATTGAACTTCCGCCAAAAGCACCTGATATTATTTTTAATTTCCCTCCGGTAAAACAATCGGGAAGTGTTGTGCTTTCAGTAGAAAATGTAGCGCATTCGTTTGGTGAAAAAACTATTTTTAAAGATGTTTCTTTTGAGGTGCAGCGTGGTAAAAAAATTGCGCTTGTTGCATCTAACGGCGTAGGTAAAACAACATTATTTAACGTAATTTCTCAACGATTGCCGCTTACAACTGGCGCAATAACATTTGGTTATAATGTTGATCATACGGTATTTGATCAGGATCAAACAGCTTCTTTAGTGCTTGATCGCACTATTTTAGAAAACATTACTGATTCGTGTAAAGGCGCTACTGAGCAAAAAATTAGAGCATTTTCAGGATCATTCTTGTTTACTAAAGATTCAATTAATAAAAAAGTTGGTGTATTGAGCGGTGGTGAAAAAAATCGTGTTGGTATGATTAAAGTATTACTACAAAATGCTAACTTACTTTTACTTGATGAACCGACTAACCATCTTGATATTCAATCAAAAGATATTTTATTAAAAGCGTTACAGTCGTACCAGGGTACTATTTTATTTGTTTCACATGATCAGGATTTTGTTAATAAACTTGCTACTGATATTGTTGAATTGAGTGCTGATGGTGCTGCTGAGTATCCGGGAAATTATGAATTGTATTTGTATCAAAAGCAGCAAGAAGCGCAAAAAGTACAAGCAGCTGAAGCGACAGCGGTAGCGAAAAAAACAAACACAAACAAAAAAGAAAATGTTGCTGCACCTGTTTCTCTGGTAAGCAAACTGTCGGCATCAGATTTTAAAGCATTAGAACGCAAAATACAAAAATTAGAACAAGAAATAGAAAAAATTGAAAATAGTTTTGCTCTTCTTACGTTTGGTTCGCCAGCTTTTGATGATGCGCACAAAAAACTGCAAGCAGCAAAAAAAGATTTAGAAGAAGCAACATCGTTATGGGAAGCTCAGGTATAACTTCAAGAAAGAGTGGTATATTTTTTGAGTTCTTTTCTCAGCTGTTGTGCATTGATAAAGTGAATACCGTGCATACCTATTGATTGTGCAGCGCGAACATTGATAAGTCTGTCATCGATAAAAATGCAATGTTCAGGTTTTAAATTATATTTTGTTATATGAGTGGTGAAAAAATCGGGATGCGGTTTTTTCACTATTTTTTTTTCTCTATCGGTGTGAGCAATTGATTTATGTTCAAACAAGTTAAAAATTTCGGGAAAGGTAGTAAGGCAGTGATTGTAGACTGTTTCTCCTATGTTAGACCCTAAATGATGTTTGTAGCCTAGTGCTGATAATTGATGCATAAGTGATACGGTTTCTTGAATGGGTGAATAAGCAGAGCATATTTTAACAATCAATTCTACAAAAGCTTCGTTATTGGTGTCGCGTGCTGCTTGAATAAGTTCTTCACTTACCATCTGTTTTTTGATGATTTTGAGACGTTCAAGAATAAATGTTACTAAAATAACGAGAGATTTTTTGTTAACGTTTTTAATTAGTTCCCATTTTTTATTAAAAGAAAGACATATGGTAAACCAGTTTTTTCTATCCTTTCTTAAAATAACTTCGTGAAGATCCCAGAAAAAAATATGTGTGTGCGGTGAAAAAGATCTATTATTCATTACGTATTCCTTGAGCTTACGCGCAGTTGCACTGACGGAGGCTGATTATTATGTGTATTGATAGTGAGTAACGTTCCTGCAAGTGGTCGTTGTTCTATTATAATAGCATTGTGATGATCAAGTGATGGTGCATCATTAATAATATATGGCTTGATATGATAATCGTTGAGAAATTCAGTAACTGATTCTAAAGAAGCGTTAATAAAATTAGGCCATATAATTGGTTGATTGTCACCTGCAGAAACATATAATATGAGTTGATTTTTTTCTAACGGTTCATTTTCTAGTGGTGATTGCGCAAAGCAGGTATTGTTGGGATAGTAGTGTGCAAGGTAATATGTGCGCGTTGTGATAGGAGTATTTTTTATTTCTTGTTCAATGGTAGTAATGTTTTTCCCTATGCATGCGGGAGTGGTAATAACGGATGGTTTTTTGGTGGTTACGATAAAAAGTGTTTGATTTGGTTTTATAGATGTTCCTGGGCTTGGTGTTTGGTTTACAATAACGCCTGCAGGGATATTAGGTTCTTCTTTTTGATTAATAAGGCGGAGCGTAAGTTTGTGTGTTGAAATAATGGGTAATGCTTCGTGTACGTGTTTTCCGATGAGATGTGGAGCGGGAATGTTGGGTATGCTGAATATCGATTGAAGAATAAAATATCCACCGGTAAAGCTGCAAAAGGGGAGTATCCAAAGATAGTTTTGTATATTCATAGGTTTAATGTGTTGTGTGGTGCACTAAAAAGGGGAAAGCTGATAAGCCGGATTTTGTTTTTTTTAGCGCTTTAGTGCCATACGCATAAAAAATGACAATCATTTATCTGTGCAACATACCCGCGTATTTAAAACCGAAATGAACAATCGTATACGCTTTTTTGTCTTGCTCTTAGTAGGGTTTGCCCTTCATAAATATTACTATCTATGATCGTGCGCTCTTACCGCACATTTTCACCCTTACCTTTTTACGTATTTTCATACAAAAAAAGGCGGTTATTTTCTGTGGCACTTTCCATGAGCTTGCGCCCTCCTGTGTTGAATTGTATCTCCACAGGTACTACGTTCATTAAGAGTCCGGACTTTCCTCCCATAGGTTTTTAACTCTATGCGCGATTGTCTTGCTCGCCCCAATATTTTATTGTCAAAGAGAAACTTAATTCTACTATGATTGTAGCACCAATTTTGATTATTGTATAGTAAGGGTCAAACGGGATGCTCAGTATGCACTTTTCTATGATAAACATATTAATTACGCTCCAGAGGAGCATCAATATGATGCTGTGACCTATGAGTGAGGGATAAAGATTTTTTTTGCAGTAGTAGGCGAATGCGGTGAGGGGTAGTAAATAAAGGAGCGGGAGTAAAAAATAGTTATAAAAACAAAATGTTGCAAGACATTGCAGCAATGCGATAAAAAAAAGTTGTTCTCGTGGTAGAGTGTCGAGTAAAAGTGCGCAATAAAGTGCGATAAGTGTTGGTGTAATAACGGTGCCGATAATAAAAAATTGGCTGAGATCGATTAATAAGCACAAGAGTGAGAAAGCAATGAATAATAGGTAAAAAGAGGAGCTTGGGCCAGGCCATCCTTTTTTGGAATAATAGTGTGTTGGTAGTTTCATGAAGTATGATCTGTTAATAATTCTACTATTTCGGTGTAATTTCTTTCTGTTGCGATATCAAGTGGTGTTTGATCGGCTAGGTTTTTTTCTTTTTTATCGCATTTATATTTTTCCAAAAGTAGTTTTACGGTGTGTGGCTGATTGTAGCGCGCAGCAATGTGTAAAGGTGTGTCTTTTTCTTTTGTTGGTTTCGATTGTTTGGCGCCATTTTCGATGAGCCAGATGATAGCTTTGTTGCTTCCTGTTGAGCAAGCCCAATGTATAGGGGCATATATGGTGAGTCCGAAATTAGTGGTCCAATAATCTTTATTTTTATAGTATGAAGATAATTCTATGAGGATATTTTTGTATCCGCCTTGTGCTGCGTAATTAGGGGCATAGGATTTTTTGTTTCCAGTGGATGTTCCTACTTCTATTGTTATAAAAGCAAAAGGACATTCTTTCATGAAATATGATATAATTTCCATATGTCCTAGATATGCTGCTAAGCATGTGATGAACGTTGAATTTATGGTTGGATGAGCAAGGTAGTGGTAATCAATTTCTTTTTTTATCAGACGTTCTGCTATTTCTTTTTTACCTTTATAAAGATCCATAACATCAGATGGAATTTGTTTTGACTCATCGATAACTGGCGTTTCGCCTTCAGGATATGATTTTTCTAACAGTTCAACAATATCAGTATGTCCATGTTGACGAGCAATCTCCAAAGGAGACATATTTAAAATTCTATCTTTTGGATTAGGATGAATACCGCTGTTAAGGAGTGCTTTAATAACAGGTAATCCTTTAGGCTCACTTGCATAATAACGCATAAAAAATGCTTCATCTTTTTTGCCCAGCCATAAAGAGTTATGTGCAAAAATTTTAACGTGATTTTTTTTTGAGGCAATTCCATTAAAATATGTAGTTGTTGTTGCTAATATATTTTTTACTTCTGGATCGGCAATAGCAACTATTTTGAGTTGTAGATCTGGTGGAAGATTGGTAATGATTTCTATTGGATTGATTGCAGCAAAAGCTTCTTCTTTTGAGATTATTTGCGGATTATTGTTTGTGGCATTCATACCATGAAGCGTGTGAATGTTTACGAGTGAAAGTAAAAATACAAGTGTGATGTTTTTCATTAATTTATTGTGTTTTATGACGTATGATTTGTTAATAATTCTATTATTTCGGTGTGATTGAAGGAGGTTGCAAGTTAGAGTAAGTCTTTTTGAATGCTTCTATCGGTTAAACAGGCTAAAAGGAGTTTTAGTACTTCTGTATATCCACTTTCAATAGCATAATGTAAAGGAGTTTTGCCATATTGATCTATAATAATATTAACATTTTTTTTGATTAGAATCTTGACGGTTTCAACAGGTTCTCTGTTTATGGTGTTAGGGCCACGACGTGTTGCTTGATGAAGAGCGTTCCTGTTTTCTCTATTAACGTGATTTGGATTAGCTCCCTTTGTTAAAAGGTACTTAATAATGTGAGTGTGGTGATTTTGGGCAGCGATCATTAAAGCATTTGTTTTGTCATTATCACTGTGGTCGACGTTGTCTTTGAAATGAGGCCATAACAGTTCCATGATAGGAAGATTGCCGCTACGTGCAGCGTTGTGAAAACAACTTCTCTTGTACTGATCGCATAGTGAAGGATCAGCATTATTATCAAGTAATAATTGCGCTGCCTCTAAATTGCCTTTTTTGCATGCTAATAATAAGGGGGTATTGCTGATATACTTGGTATTAATTTCGTGCTCAAAATATTTTATTCGGATTTTAATTGTTTCGATGTCATTGTTGTTTACAGCTATGTGGAGGGATGTCTCGCGACCAAAAATGTTATTTTCTTGTTCACCATTGTTTTCATTATTCATGCCGTAACTTATTTGCAGTGAAAGCAGCGATATCAAGAATGAAAAGAGTAGTTTTTTCATGGTTTTTAAAATACCTATAAAAAATTGATTTTTACTTACAGCAAGTAAGGATATCTATTTTCACAGAAATATTAAAGTTATTTTTTGTTATTATGACGAGGATTTAATAACACGCCTATTTCTCTGAAATTTTTTGCTTTGGCAATAACAAAGGGTGTTTTTCTTTCTGCAATGCCATGTATTTATTATTTGTCGGTTAATAAATTCATAATTTCAGCATTTTCGTTTTCAGTTGCGATATCAAGCGGCGTTTTGCCAAAATTGTTAGCGATATTTTTATCAGCACTGCGTTCAAGTAAAAACTTAATCATTTCAATGTGATGATTCTTATTTTTATAAATGTAATGATCTTTGGTTGCATAAATAAGTGCGGTATTGCCATCGGTATCGCGTGCGTTTATATCGATGCCATGATCGAGGCATACTTGGATTACTTTGGTAGAGGGATTTGTCGAGTCTGGGTTTACATCAAATATGCAATGAAGAATGTTTTTTCGACTATTTGGTAGTAAGTGCTTTATATTTGCGCCGGATTTTATAAGCAAATTTGTTGCCTCAAGGTGTCCCATGAACGCTGCAAAAAAAAGTGGAGTATGTCCTACAACTGGGTATGGTTCATCAATGTTTGCTCCATTTTCAAGTAAAAAAGAAATAATGTTTATGCGGTTGTTTTGGATAGCACGATGGAGCGGTGTCGAGCGGGAATATTCTTTTTGATTAAAACCGTTATTAAGAAGTGCTTTGATGACAGTAGGATCATCCTTGTCATTGTTAGCGTGGTAGAGTAATAAATGTTTCTGATCATTTTTATTAATAACCAATGATTTTTGTGTTATTAGCTCTATATTTTCTTTTTTTACCTTGTTGCTAAACCATTTGTTGACAAGCCGCAGTTCATTGAGGTTATTTGTTCTGCTGTGATAGGCAATTATTGGGTAGTGTATTTCTTCAGGAAGATTGGGAAAAGGTAAATCTGTTAATAATTCTATTATTTCGGTGTAACCATTTTCAGTTGCGATATCAAGAGGCGTTACAAATCGAAGATCAGCTATATTTTTATTGGCATTATGTTTGAGTAATAATTTAACTATATCGGGGCAATTTTCTATTACTGCGTAGTGTAGTGCGGTGAATTCTAGATGGTTTTGTGCGTTTACATCAACGCCAGAATCAAGGCAGTGTTCAATTATTGGGATAAAGATATTGGGATTTGTGCAACGAGAGAGTATAAAGTGAATGATATTTTGTTGCTGATCTGATAGGGTTTGTTTTATATTCGCACCTGCATCTATGAGTAGTTTCATTGCTTCAATAGATTTTTTTTTTGCAGCAGTAAAAAGTGGTGTATGACCGTTGATGTTTTTAGCTTCTATATTGGCACCCTTTTCAAGCAAATAAGACATGGTTTTTGTATGATTGTTTTCGCTTGCAAGATGGAGTGGTGTTGATCCTAAAGGATGGTCTTTTTTATTAAAATTTTTGAGGTGAGGAGCAAGGAGTTCGAGTATATTGGTGTGTCCTTCTTGTGCTGCATAGTGTTCTGCTTTTTTCATTTGTGATGGGAGATACTTGTTTTTTATTTGCCATGGATTGTTTTCTTTTAAGTGCTCATTTGGAAAGTTTTCGAGGATATATGAAACAATACTGGCGTGTCCTAAATATGCTGCAACATAGAGAGCGGGTATCATACTTTTGGTATTTTGTCTTACGTTAGCAAGAGTAAATTTTTTTGTGTTAAGTAAATTTACCATTTCATCACGGTCGCCCTTGTAGATTGCCATGGTTAAGGATGATACGGTATATGCTCTTTGGATGTCGCGTGGTAGTTTTGTTGGGTCTGCGCTGAAATCACTGTGATCGTGTAAGCATTGAGCTATTTTTTCATTATTCTTGCTAAGAGCAATTTGGCGAGGTGATGCATTTAAAATTTTATCGTATAGATTTGGATGAAAACCATTGTCAAGAAGTGCTTTAATGATGTTAGGATTATCATCTTTGTCATCAGCATGGCAATTTAATAAATATATTTGATCTTGTTCACTAATAACCAATGATTTTTGTGTTATTAGCTCTATATTTTTTTTTTTTACCTTGTTGCTAAACCATTTGTTGACAAGCCGCAGTTCATTGAGGTTATTTGTTCTGCTGTGATAGGCAATTATTGGGTAGTGTATTTCTTCAGGAAGATTGGGAAAAGGTAAAATTATGTTTGTATCTTGAATATCTTGCGTGTTCTGCGCTTTTTCATCGTGCGTTTTTTTAATGCATTGTCTTTTTTGTGCAGTACTTTCATCTGTTATTGCGCGATTAGAATCGCGATCTCGCTTCATGCACATGATGTGAGAGTACGTTAGGATTGATAAAAAGCAGAGTAAAAAGAACGTGTGTTTTTTAAACAGTTTCATGACTCACTTTTTTGTGCATTAAGATGAATAATATAATTAAAACATGAAGCAGTGTATCATTAAATGTATTAATTAAACAAAGTTTTTTTAGAAATTTTTTGTACAAGAATATGATCATAAGTAGCGGGCTGCAATTTTTTTGGTGCGACTTTTGGTATTTATGGTAGCTTCATATCGAAAGAGAAGCTTAGCCATACGTGCGCGTTTATTCATTACCGCAATAAATAAAGGAGTATGGTAATTTTTGTCTTGTTCATTAATACAAATACCATGTTCGATCAAGTATTGCGCTATAGTAAGAGAGACTTCACTTTCTTCCTGTTTAGCAAGAATGTGTAAAACATTTTTTTCTTCAATATCTTTATGGTTAATATTGGCAGCGCAATCAAGAAGTAATTTAATTACCGCAAAATGTTGTTTTTTTACTGCAGCAAAAAGAGGCGTTTCACTTTTGTCATTAATAATATTGGTATCAGGATTTTTACTTAAAAGAAGATAAAGAACTTCCATGTTGCCACTAGAAGCAGCGCAATGCAGCACTGCGTTGCCATTTTTTCCTTTTTGATTTATTGTATGGCCTACAATGGGCAGTAATAATTCTGTTACGTGAGCGCGGCCAGTTACGGCGGCATAATACAAAGCATTTGTGCCTTGTTGTGATGTGCATGCAACGTGTTCTGGGTAGTGACGTATAAAATATTCAACCATATCAGTGTGCCCGAGTAGTGAAGCAAAACAAATAGCAGGAAGGCCTTCGGTATAAGGTGTAATAGTTGTTAATGTTTTACGCCAATAACGATCGCACGTTATAGCTTTTATGTTGTTATTGTAAACGTTCATAGCTGCTGCTTGAGCGCGTTCTATGTCAGTGCGTAATGGTGCTTTTTTTGTATGCTTTTTTATAACAAGTGTGTGATGGTTGTTCATGCAGTGTGTTATGTGTGGGTGTAAAGTAATAAGGGTAATAAATGAAAATGATATTATGAGAAGCGGGCTGCTGTATTTGTATTGTTTCATTTATTACCTTTTATTCTACTGACTGTTTTCTAACAGATTAATAATTTCAGCATTTTCGTTTTCAGTTGCGATATCAAGTGGTGTTTTATTAAATTCATTTGCGATATTTTTATCAGCATTTCGTTTAAGTAATAATTTAATCGTCTCAATGTGGTTATTTTGAGTTGCGTAAAAAAGAGCAGTATTACCGAGCAAATCTTGTGCGTTTATATCGATGTCTGAGTTAAGACAGTGCTTAATTATTTCTACAGGATCTGAGTTTCTATAATAATCAAGTAGGTGGTGAATAATATTGTGTTGCATGCCCGGTAATATATATTCTACGTTTGCTTTGGAATTTATAAGTAATTTTATCGCTTCAGAACATTCGTTTTTTATTGCAGCAAAAAGTGGTGTGTTTCCCAGCATGTCTTCTGCTTCGATATTGGCTCCTTTTTTAAGTAAATAAGAAATGGTTTCGATTTGATTATTTTCACAAGCATAATGGAGGGGTGTTGATTCGAGAGGATTCATTTTTATGTTGACGTCTTGGTAGTGGGGAATCAGGAGTTCTAATATGTTGATGTGTCCTGATTGCGCTGCATAATGCAAAGCTTCCGGGTAATTTTTGTGAGATAAAGGAAAATTTTCAAGAATAAATTTAATAATATGAGCATGTCCTAGGTATGCCGCCATGCATAAAGCAGGCATTCCATATTTATTTTCCTTTTTTACACTGTTAATCTCAATTTCTTCTGGTTCGAGTATTTCTTTTACTTCCTTAAGATTGCCTTTATAAATTGCTAGAGTTAGGCGTGATGTTTTGTAAAATGCTTTATTGCAAGGCACAGTGTATGGGTCATTGTATATTCTGAGGCAATCTTTTATTCTTTCATGTTTTCTTTGAAAAGCGATTCGATAAGGTGTTATATGTAAAATTTTATCTTCTATGCATGGATTAAAGCCTTTTTTTATGAGAGTTTGAATGACGGTAGGATCATCCTTTTTGCAGTCAGCATGGTAACTTAATAGATATATTTGATCCTGTTTTCTAAAGACCAATGATTTTTGCATTATAGGTTTTATATCATTTTGTTCTTGATTTTCATTAAAACATTTGCTGGTCTTTTGCTGTATATCTTTTATGCAAGCTATTCCTCTTGCAATAATTGGACGATATATTTCTTCAGATAGAGCGTCAAAAGGTAAAATTATTTTGGTAGCTTGTCTGTTTTTTAAGCACTGTTTTTTTTGAACAGAATCATCACTTATTGTTTCGAGATCAAGATCATGAGGTCGTTTCATACTTATGATGTAAGAGTTTGTTAGGATTGATAAAAAGCAGAATGCATAAAGGAGTGTATGTTTGGTAAATAATTTCATTTGTTACCTTAATTGATTTATTATCGTGAGTTTTGTTGATATGGATTTAACGCTTCAGCTATTTCTGGATCTTTGATCTCCTTCATCGAATCGTAGGCAGTTCGATAGAAATTATCTCTGAGGTATTTATTTGCACCACGTTTGAGTAATAATTTTATAAGATTTTCATATCCATGGGGGGCAGCTTCATGAAGGGGTGTTCTACCACAAGTTCCGCGCATATTGATTTTTGCTCCATTATCAAGTAATAATTTTGCAAGAGCGCAACTATTACTTAATGCTGCCGAATGGAGTGCTGCTTTGTCGTTGGAATTTTTTGCATTAATATCGATTTCTTCTTTTGCGATGAGTATTTTAGCAATACCTATTTGATCATCATGTTCTTGATGTTGTGCTATGTTATTTAAGAGAGTATCTTTAGAATTATCAGCTACTGTTATATTTGCGCCATGCTCAAGTAATAATTTAACGCATGCGTAGCGAGCAAATTTGCTTGCCGTGAGTATTGGAGTCTCTTGCGTATCATTGGTTTTTATTTCGGCATTAGCCTTATTTGCCAATAAAAATTTTACAATTTTATCATGGCCATTGAGCGCTGCAAAATGCAGCGCAGTCCATTTTTCATTATTTGAATGATTGATATCGAAATGTGGTAAAAGCATTTCGATAATAAGAAGATGACCATTTTCTGCTGCAGCGTGGAAAGCAGAATTACCTTCTTTTGTTGTTTTTGATATAAGTTTTTCGCATTTATATTTTTTGCAATATTCAAGAAGATATGCAACAGCTTCTGTGTGTCCTAAAGATGCTGGAATATAGATAGCTGGAGACATTTGTTTTGTATTATCACTATTTGCAAGTTCTAATGAAATGCCAATATCTAAAATTAATTTTAGTTCGTTTTTGTCTCCTTTATACAATGCCATCTTTAATCGTGATACTGTATGTATTGGTTGATAACCGTAATTATTTTTATTCAGTAATTGTGCTGTTTCGTAATTACATCTTTGTAGTGCGATGAGTAGGGGAGAAATAGAAAAAAAATTGTTTATGGGATTGCGAAGGCAATCATTTTTAAGTAGATTTTTAATTACTGGTGCACCAGATGGTTCGTCAGCAAAGTAATACATAAAGTAGCTTTGATCATTTTTGCCAAGCTTAACAGGATTGCATAAAAATATTTCCTTATTACTTTTAGATGCAATGGTGTACCATTGTTTGTTGACCAAGCGTAGTTGATTGCGTATTGCGGGATTGCAGTATGCTGCAAATTGAGAAAATCCATTAGGGCGCTGAGATGAATTGTTGTTTGTGCATTCTACGATGTTTTGTGATGATTTATTTTCATTCATGCATTGTATTGCGTGTGGATTGATTGTGGCAAGTAAAAGTAAAATTATATATTTTTTTATCATTTTTTACTCTTCTTATTTTTTAAAGATTTCTTTTTTTTATTTGACGCTTCACGTAATAGTTGTGTCATTACTTGAAACTTTTTTTGCTCGGCAATATCAGAAGCCGTTTTTTTTCTATTATTAGTGATAGATGTATTTGCTGAATATTTTAGTAGCAGATTAACCATTTTTATGTAGTTTTTTGCTGCGGCATAGTGAAGTGGTGTGTTACCGAGAATGTCTTGTTGATTGATATTAACACCATTCTCAATAAGATGTTGAGCGATTCTAAGGGAAGCTGGTTTACTTTTTGCTTTGGTGATGAGATGTAAGCAATTTTGTTCTTGTCCATCGCAATGATTAATATTTGCGCCTTTTTCAATGAGAAGTCTAATGGTGTGATAATTTCTATTGATTACTGCTTTAAGCAGTGGCGTGCCTCCTTGGTAATCTTGTGCTTCAATGTTAGCGTTATTTTTTAGCAAGAAAGAAATGGTATCAGGATGTCCACCAATTGCTGCTTCGTGTAGTTGAGTTAATCCACAAGCGTTTGTTATGTCTATGGGATACTTTGGGCATTCTTTAAGAAGCAGTTTCACAATGTGTGTGTGTCCTTGTCGGGCAGCGAAATAGTGTGGTACTACTAAATGGCTAGTAGAACTGTTGATGATATGTTTTATAAGAAGTGCCGTTGCTTGTTCGTGGCCATTATAAGCAGCGTAATGTAAAGGGTTCCAACCATATATATCAGTTAAATATGTGTTTACAAGTAAGTTTGTTTGTATGTGTTCTCCAAAATGTGGTAAGAGTATTTCTAAAACAGCAGCGTGCCCTTGCTGTGCTGCGCAGTGGAGGGCGGTTTGTTCTGTTCGTGAGATGCTGTAAATTCGGTCGGAATGCTTTTTTACAATATATTCTACGATAGAAGTATGACCAAAATGCGCGGCTACGCATATTGCGGGATGCTTTTGCCAGGTATAGTTGGATACATTTTTTAATTGAGCACCAGCTTTAATGTGTTTATCAAGCTCATTTACGTTTCCTGTGTATAGCGCCATTAAAAGTTCAATGTTAGTAGATGAAATATTGCGAGAAATATTTTTTTTTGGTCTTAAGAGTGATGTGATTTCCTCATTACCTTTTACTCGAGCGATTTCATAGGGTGATATTTTGAGCATTTTGTCTTTTGGATTAGGATCAATGCCACTATTCAATAAATTTTTAATGATGGGAAGCCCTATTTTATCAGGTTTATAAGCATAATCACGCATAAAGAATGCTCGATCATTGCTTCCTAATATGATTTTATCGTGGGTAAAGATTTCAGCGTGATTACTTTTTTTGGCTAAAGCGTTGAGCTCTATGCACGTTTGTGCGAGGTTATTTCTAACGCTAGGAATGGATAGGGCTATGACTATTAATTTTATTTCTTTAAAAAGGTTTGAAAAATAGGAATATTCATCTTCTTTAATGGATTGATTTTTTTTAGGTGGTCGATTATGAGTAATTCGTTGTCTTTTGATTATGTTGCTTGGTATTGCAAGTTCATTGTTATTACGTCGCTTCATGCACGCAGTGTGATGGTGCATAAATAAGATACAAGAGAAAAGTAGAATATTTGATAACGTTTTTGTAGTGTTTTTCATGTTATTGGCTATCACTTTTTGGTAAGAGGTTTCTGTTTAACATATCAATCATCGGTTGATTATTTTTCTTTTGTGCGAGTTGTAGTGGTGTATTGTCTTCTTTGTTTTTTTGGTTTATATCGACACCTTTATTAATAAAATATTGAGCAATGTTTTCGGTATTTTTGTTTGGTTCATTCTCGACTAAAATATGTAAAACATTTTGTTGCCATTTATCTTTGTGGTGAATATCTGCGCCGGCATCAACAAGTTGTTGAATAACAGGAAAATGTTGTTGTTCTGTTGCAATAAAAAGTGGCGTCCATTGACGATTATTTTCTGCATTGATAATAAATTCTTTTTTTTCGATTTGCTTTATGTTGTGCAACAGAATTGAAGCTATATAAGCATTTCCGTCAAGTGCTACGAAGTGGAGGACGGTATTGCCGTATCTTTTTTTTGCATAGATGTTATCGTATAATAACGGAGAAATGAGTTTGCATGCGAGTGCGTGGTCTTTTTGCGCAGTATTATAAAGAGTGTTTATTTCTTTTGTTAATATAAGATCGATACTATTTTCTTCTGTTAATGTAGGATTGATGTTATATTTATTTTTTCTGAAGAGAAACTTTAACATTTTTTTATGTCCTAAATATGCAGCAACACAGAATGCGGGTACAGCATTTTTTGTACAGGTAGTACCTTTTTGTAGTGAATCACGCCATTGGGCATCTTTTTTGAGGGCGTCTTTATTATCGGTGTAAACAGCAAGCATTGCCTGTTCATATCTTTTTGTTTCTTCATTTTTATTTTTATAGCATGCGTAAATTATATTTTTGTTTGAAGATGCATAAGCATTGAACAATTTTATAGCTATAGTGTTATTGTTGGTAAGATATGCGCATTCAAGAGGTGAAAGAGTTAAAATATCATTTGCTATCTTTAGATCTGGTTTTACGCCATTTTTCAATAAATTGTTGATCACTTGTGTTGCGCCATTGTCTTCTCTATTGGAGGAAAAATAGCGTAATAAATAGATTTGATCTTTAGGTGCTATTAAATGAGCAGGCATGTATTTATAAAGTTGTTTATTTTTTTTTGATGTAATACCATTCCATAGTTTATTGGTTTTGGCAAGTTGGTTGCGGAATGCGGGGTCGCAGTATGCTGTGAATTGAGAAAGGCCGCTGGTGTAACTGGATGCTTTTTGAAGGTGCTTGTTGATAATCATTCTGCGTTGGTTGTTACTGAGGTTTTTTTGGACGGTGATATCTTTTGAATGATTATTCATGCACCAGAGTGTAGTGCTTTGGAGAGCTATTAATGAAAAAAGTATAATTTTTTGTGCAGTATTATAGCGTGAGGTGTAAGAATTCATTTTGTTGCTCTCATTATTGTTTATTGTTGTTTTTTTCTAATGCGATATCAAGTGGCGTCTTTTTTTGATTATTGACAAGATCTTGTTGTGCGCCGTGTTGGGTGAGTAAGAGCGCGATGTCGGTATTGTTTTTTGATAGTGCATTGTGTAATGCTGTATTGCCATTAGATTCTTGTTTGTTTATGTTAATTTTACGCTCAATTAATAATTCTATTATTTTTATATAATTTGCTTTTAGTTGTGTATTTTTACACAGTGATGCGTAATGAAGAGCATTTTTTTTGTTGACATTATGGCAATGAATATTAGCGCCATTTTCTATAAGAGCTTTGACGGCATGATACTGTCCATTATAAGCAGCCATCATTAAAGGTGTTGTTCCATAATTATTAGTTTCATCGATTTTTGCACGATAAGCCAATAATAGTGCAATTGCATTTAGATTTCCGTGATAACTTGCTATGTGTAGCGCTGACCATAGATTTGACGTTTCATAGGGCATTTCGATTAATGTGTCAGCACATCTTTGATTTATAGTGTCTTTAAAATAAGGTAACAGTAATTTCATAATATTAGTGTTACCTGTATAACTTGCATAATGAAGTGCGTTAGCATGACCATTGGTAGAAGATTTTATGCTTTTTGGATGTTTAGCAATAATATATTGTACAATATGCTCGTGGTTTAAGAATGTTGCTGCGGAAATAGCAGGTACTCTATTTTTAAAGTAACTTCGTGTTGTACTGAGCAAAATTCCTAATTTAATATTTTCTTCTATTTCATCAATATCACCATTGTGAAGTGCGACCGCAAGGCGTGATATTGTTTTTTGTTTATGAGGAGATGTTTTTTCTAGCGCATTGTTTTCTGTAAAGGCTGCTTTGAGAGCGTGCGCTGTTTTATAATTTTTATTATGGATAGCAATATCAAAAGGTGAGACAGTGAGTATGCTTTCTGCATGCGGATTAATCCTTTTTTTGAGTAAGCTTTCAATAACGGGTAATCCGTTTTTTTTATCAGCAAAATAATAGAGGTGATAGATTTGCTCTTTTTCACTGGTAGGCAAAAGATGACAATAATTTGTTGAAAATAAGTTTTTATTATCTTTCGATGCGATTCTGTACCAATGTTTATCTACGAGTCTCAATTTGTTTTTTGTTAATGCATCAAGTCGTGTTGTTACGAGTTCGCAAACATCATTGGGCAAACAAGAAAGTGTGTATGTGTTTTGTTCATCGATACACTCATTCATGCCGTAAAGTGGAAGTTGAACAAGAATGATTAAATGAAGAAAAAGGATCATATTTCTGAAGAAATAGATTATTGTGTGTGTGTACATAAACTACTGTCCTTTTAAGCCAAAGATGAGTAAATTTTCGCGATATTCTAGCATGGATACCTATGATTGTATAGAAGTAAATCAATAATTGACAATCATGGTAATGATGTTAGTTTTTAACCTCGTAATCAATCAATAGATTTATCAAAAAAGGAGTGATGATGAAGTACGTATTGAGTTTAGTGATGGTTTTTTTGTGCGCGACAGTGCAGGCGTGTCAACAGCCGTGTAAATCTTTCTGTAGTAAAGATGATAGATCATCAATAATGGGTTCTGTCAGATCAAATTTGGTGCGATTGGGAGATTCGATAGAAAATGCCGAAGCGCCTATTTTTGGGAAATTGGGCGATATTTTGCCGTTTGCAATTGTTGGTTTTTGTTTACAAAAATTACCAGAACAAACAATGATGGTTCTTGGTGGATTATTGCTATACGTGATTTTCAATAGCGAGAGTGTTCGTGGTGTGTTGCATACACAAGAAAAGATGAAACCTGTTGGTAAACAAAAACAAAATACGATGGCACATGTTGAACGTGATGTAGCACCATTGAGTAATAATACCTATGCAATGCATGAAAATAATTGTGTATCGTTGGAAAAAGAGGTGATATTTGAAAATGATGCAATTATTGAAAATGTCACATTATCACCAAGCGTCGTTGGTGAAAAAGAGATTGTTGAGCATGATGGTGCAGCACCAATATTATTTTTAGAGGCAAGCAACCATCAGCGACCATTTAGTTTTTTATAGTTTTTTAGTATGTATAGTTTGTGTATGACGCATAAAAAATTGTTCTTTTTATGCGTCAGTTTAATACTATTGTATACGATTGATATTGGTGGATATGGATTACCTGCGGTGAATTTGGGATACACTAATATTTTGGATGGTGGGCCAATTAGACCGTATCCTGGTGTGTATTGGCAGCAATATAATATTTATTATCATACGAATAAATTCCTTAATGCCGAAGGCACGTTGCTTGGCGGCATAAAGTCTCCCACTTTTAATGATTGGTCTACCGTTACGCAATTAATTTATCAGTTTAAAAATAAACTATTTTTTGGAGGTATGCCGGGATTTTCTTTTGTGCTTCCTGTTACGCTTTATTCTGCCATTGGTTGTAACAGATTAGGTGTTACTGATGCTGGTGGTGGAGTAGGTGATGTAAGTTTTGGCGTTTACACACAATGGCCTGCGGTAATGCATAAAGATCGTCCATTATTTATTCATCGCTACTGTCGAATTTCTTTTACTTTTATCCATAAACAACTCAACCATAATCATGAAGAACATCAAAAACTTACGGATGCCGTTTTAAACCGCAATGTAAAAAAAGCATTGGAAATTCTCACGCATCATATCCTTAACCCACTCACGGA
>Ga0207149_1010_pt1 | contig 42942 bp, 39 predicted proteins | sample Alteio_BWMinHeat_31_FD_153563 | JGI IMG/M metagenome (GOLD analysis project Ga0207149, IMG submission 153563) | Enriched cells from forest soil in Barre Woods Harvard Forest LTER site, Petersham, Massachusetts, United States -... | ecosystem: Environmental > Terrestrial > Soil > Temperate forest >... | reverse complement strand
GGAACACGGATTTTGCTGAAATGATTCTCGTTGTGCCGACACGATCCAAGCACCCTAAGGAAGCCGTGGATTTTGCGTTGTATGTGACCAATGCCAAAAACACGCTGACATTGTCACAGTTGGCGCCCGTATTGCCACCGCACACTCAAACGCTTCAAGCTGCTGTATTTCAGCAAATGAGCTCTAAAGATGTCGTGGCGCGGGCGAGAAGCATCAGTGCGGTACAACTGCTGAAGGCCCAAACCACGATGCAGATTCACCCCATGCAAAAGCGGCTGAATGAGCTGATGGATTTTTACGTCCAAAACGCTCTGTTGGGACGCATGACGCCTGAGCAAGCCATGATTAAAGCGCAAGCAGAAATGAATAAACTGATTCAAACTTAAAACACAAAAAAGTGCCGTCTTGCAGTTTCTGCTGCCGGAGTCCATGGAGCTTGCTAGCCCTATCATGGCCTATTCACGTGACGACACTCTTTTTTGTTTTTGTTGTGATTTAGAAAACAGCTTGTAACGTGGAAACGGTCACTCCTTTGCTAACTCTCTTACACAGCCAACCACTTACAAGCGGAGAAAATACTATGCGGGTTGTTTGCGGTATTGCCGGTTCAGGTCTTCCCATTCGTCTCGAAGCATATCCAGGTACTCAAGGAGGTCATTACGGCCCATGTGCCACGGTGGAACCTTACGCGAACTGTATTTGCCACCACTGGTTTGCAGGCTGCGGAACTTTTTGTCCTGTTTGGTCATCGACAATATCCTCCTCGTTTGGGGGTATCCAACATCGGAAATGCAGACGCAAAAAGGCCTAAATCCCTCATGTTTTATGGGCTTTCGCTCATTGATCCTTAGTAGCGTTCACATCACTTCCAACTAAAGAACATTATACGTTTTTTAGGGGAGAACCGCCAGCGTGACAGAAGTCGCAATTTTGATAGCGTTTGATATTATAAAGTATACAATTGAGTAGAATTATGTCATAGAGGATGTTTCAAGCTACAAAATTACCGCCGAGATGCAATTTGGGAGGGGAAAGCGGTTGTTAACAAAACTCACTTGTTGCTGCTTGATTGCCTGAAACGACGGATCGGTGGCCAGGTGGTTTTGTAAAAACGCATGGTGCTTGTGGGTGAACGGCAGGGTTTGGATGGAGCCGTCTTCGCAGATGAACAGGGGCGCAGCCTGGGGCAGTACCCAGTTGCCTTCAGCATCTACCTGGTCGACAATCCACCCGCCGGTGTTGTAGAGGTGCACGCGGGTTTTGCCGGGGATGTCCATCACAACGTTGTGTTCGGGCTCGTGGGTGTGGCCGAAGATAAACGTACATTCGGAAACTTCACAGGTTTGCGGCAGCAGGTACTGGCGCAGGTAGTCGGCTATTGCCTGCTGGGCGCTTTCGGTGAGGCGTTTGTGGCGGGCGGTGCTGGCATGGGGCATTTTCTGGTGGCGGCGGCTCTGTTTGAAAAACATGCGGTGCACGAAAAAAGCACCCAGCCTCTGGTTCAAATAATCCAGCAGGCGCTCAACAGGATGCCAGCCTTTTTCCGTGGGGTCTTTGCCCAGGCGGTTCAGCTTTTTGAGACCCAGGCGGATTAGGGAATCAATCTGTTTGGTGCGGTTATTTTTGAACAGAAAATACATGCGGTCAATCAATTTGCGCTGGCCCATGTTATAGGCCTGGCCCATGTTATACCAACCAAACTCCAAAAATGGCGCGTTCAAGGTTTCCAGATCATCAATGCTGCTGGTATCCATGACTTCACCCAAAAACTTGGAAGCCGCCAGATACAGTTGTTGCAGGTAATGGCCGTGGTGCAGGTAAAATGGCTTGTCGGCAATCGTAAACGCATAGTTGGGATAGGTCACCTGAAACGAATGTCCCTCCGGCAGTAAGCTGTCTAGAAAGGTGTTATTCAGCAAAAAATTGGCGGGCAATGTCCGGGGATAATCCAGTGGCGGGTTATCGAGGGCCGTCATCAGGTAGTAATGTTCGCAAATCTGCTGCCACAGGTGATGATCATGATTACCCGGAATATAAACAAACGACTTGAAAAGATCCGCTTTAATGAGCTGCTCAAAAAACCAGCGCCCGTTTTGCATGGCAAGCCCATACGGGGCAAAAGAAAGATCAAAGATGTCGCCGAGCAGAATACACTGGTCAATTTTCTGTCCCAGACGCATTTCTGTGATGTCATCCAGCAGTTTATCTAAAACCTGTTTCGCGAATGGACGCTCGATGCTTGTACCTGTTTGTGGCTCGTAATCAAACGCCGTCAAAACACTGTTTGACGCTCCCAGGTGAATGTCTGACAGGATAAAGGCGCTTTCAACCATCTCCCAACTCTATCACAACCGGCTGGTATATAATGGTGGGTAAACGGTCAGACATAATGGGTGTTCTATGCGAAATCTCTTGATGATTATGGTTGCACTGGGCTTGGGAACCAAGCGCCACTGGCACATTTTTATTGCCATTATTGCTGGAGCTATTGTTGGTGCCTGGTGGCCCTATAATGCCTTGCATCCGAGCTTTGCCCACCAGACTTTTGACATCATCGGTCAGGTCTTTATCCGCCTGATTGCCATGTTGGCCATTCCGCTCATCATTAGTTCCCTTACCATAGGCATCAGCTCCCTGGGAGATGGGCGGCAACTGGGTAAAATTGGCGGCAAGACGTTGTTTTTGTTCCTACTCGGGATGTTTATTGCCTCGGGCATTGCGGCTGCGGTGGGCTATTACACCCAGCCCGGTCTGCGCTTTCCGCACGAACTGATTGTGGGAAGCGGTATTACGCCGCTTCTGTCTGGAGACATCAAGCCGATTGAAGGCTTCAAAGACTTGTTATTAAATCACCTGATTCCCCAAAACCCGTTTGGTTCATTGGCCCAGCGGGATTTGGTGCCGGTGATTGTCTTTACCGTGATTTTTGGCGCGGCGCTCGGTTCCATTGGGGATACGGCCCGTCCGGTTGTGGCGTTTTTTGAGGCTGTATTTGCCGCCACTATGAAGGTTGTTGACTGGGTGATGATTTTTGCCGTGTTGGGGATCTTCTCGCTCACGTTTACAGCGGTGTCTCACGAAGGCATCCAGTTGCTGACCCATATGCTGCCCTTTATGGGGGCGGTGGTGTTTGCGCTTCTGATGATGATCCTGGTGGTGTACCCGATTGCCTTGTTTGTATTGGCCCGCGTCAATTTTATGGATCTCTACCGCGCCATTTCCGAGGCTATTTTGGTGGGGTTTGGTACGGCATCCAGCTCTGCCACGCTGCCGGTGACACTGGCTTGCATGGAGCGCCGTGGCGGGGTTTCAAACCGCATTGCCAGCTTTGTGCTGCCTGCGGGCGTCAGCATGAACATGAACGGTACCACGATGTTCGAAGTGATTTCCGTGATGTTTCTGGCGCAATTGTACGGTATCCCCTTGCCCATGCAGACGATCTTTACGATTATGCTCCTGGCCATCATGGCTTCTATTGGGGCGGCGGGTGTGCCATCCGCCGGGATGATCACGATGTCGTTGATCTTAAACGGTATCGGCGGGTTTCGCCCGGAGCAGGTTGCCGCAGGCTTGTCCCTGCTATGGGCTGTCGATCGCATTTTGGATATGTGCCGCACCACGTTGAATGTGATGGATGACTGTGTGGTTGCAGTGATTGTAGCCGCCGGTGAAGGCGAACTGAACCGGGAACTGTTGTCTGCCGGGGAATCCTGGGATGAAGTGATATAATGAGCGAGACCAGCGGGGTGGAATCCCAGTTTAAGGCGATCTGTAAGCTTAACCGGCTGCTGTTTTTGGCGCTGGTTGTGGTTTCTGTCACGCAGGCCGTGGTTCATCCCCGGTTGGATCACACGCTTTTTGTGAGTCTCCTGGCCGTCTGGCACATTGGGTTTTTAATGGGTAACGAATTTCTAATGCGCCTCTTGAAGCGCTTGCGAGATGCGACGATCCAGACCGTGGATCACGTGAGCTTGCTGGTTCCGCTGGCGGTGGCCCTATACGTGGGCGGGGTGTATTTGCTCACCGGGTATTTTGCAGCGCTGCTACTGTCCCTGTTTGGTATCTTGGAATCCCAGTACCTGGGCCAGCCCAAGCTGAGCAAGATTTTAACCGGATTTGTTATCCTGTTGTTTATAGCAGGGCATTTTCTGGGGTATCTCAATCATCTATCGCTGGCTTCACATGAGCTATTTACAGGATTGGCCGCATGGGGCGTGTGTATATATTACTATGGCACAATGGTTTCTCGCCTGGTGCGTTCGCATACCAACCAGGTCGGCAAGCTCCAGTCCATGGCTGCAACGGATGTGCTGACCGGCCTCACCAACCGGCGGTTATTCAATACCCGTTTGCAGGAAGAAGTGGCCCGCGCCCGCCGCCATGAAACTCCCGTGTCACTTGCGCTGTTTGATCTCGATGACTTCAAGCGCCTGAACGACTTTTACGGCCACACTATCGGCGATCGCATCCTGAAGGAGCTGGGTCTGCTGATCCGCCAGAACATCCGCGAGTCTGATCTCCCGGCTCGCTATGGTGGCGAGGAGTTTGCACTGATTCTGCCCGAAACCCGCGAGGCCGAAGCCACCGAGCTGCTGGAGCGCCTGTGCGTCCTGGTTGCCCAAACCGTGTTCTGCCTGCCTGAAAACCCCCTGACCCTCACCATCAGCGTGGGTGTCGCCCAGTTGGAGCATCGCAACTACACGGCCTTTGAGCTGGTAGAACTGGCCGATAAGGCACTGTACGAAGCCAAAAAGCAGGGCAAAAACCAGGTGGTCAAGGCATCCAGCCTGATGGCCCGCGTGTTGCTGAAATAACAGGGTTTACACATTTTTTTCCTTCGTGTAGACTGGACAAATGATGCAAACACTGTATATTAATAGCCGCCGCCGTCGTGATCGCCGTCCTGGCCGATGCGACCGGTTCTGTTTGTGTTAACAAATCTTAAATAACAATACAGAGTTTTAAAACCGGTCGAACAAAAAATGTTTGACCGGTTTTTGTATAGAGACGCCCCCTACATCTCCCAACAGAAAGTGATCCCTCGAATCCATGGAAACCATTAAAGTTACATCCCCGTCGTACACGCCGAAAGTCGGCCTGTCGCCGTTTGTGAAAAGTACGCACTTTGCGCAGCAAGGGCGGGCTTCGTATTCCACCACATCGGTCCGATACAAGCAACAACAGCCCCGTTTCGGCAACGCGGCCCTGGGACTGTCTTCCGCCGACCACCTTGCTTATAAAATATTCGGACCCATCTGGCGGAATCGAGGTATTGAGCTTTTGGCCATTGATATGGTCGCCTGGGCCGGGCTCAGAACCGTCATGGACCTATACCGGGAGCATTTCTTCAAGAAAACCATCGATAACAAGCGGCATTTCAACTGGTCTGCGGCGCGTGAGCGGATGATGCTGGAGTTTATGGGTGCCGCTCCGGACAGCCTGGGACTCTTGGCGGCGGCTTACGGTATCGCCGCCGAAAGCAAGAAAAACGCTTTCAGTGCCAAATTTGTGGATATGACCACGCTGGACTACTTTAAATCAGTGGTTAAAGCACATCCCAACGGCACATCCGCCCAGTTTGTGCAGCAACTGGCCAAGGATATTGCACCCGGTCATCTGCCCAAGGTGGTTCCCCTGGTGGAACAGGCGCTTTTGAAATCTGCGCCGACCGAAAAAACGGCAACCAGCATTGCAAAACTACTCGGGCAGACGCATTATGATGTGGAAATCAAAGGGGCCACCTATGCGCTTGATACACTGTTGGCCGACGCCAAGGCGTTTGTCTCGCACCTACCCAACAAAAACGGCAGCTTCTTAAAGCAAGCGGGCAAACTCCTTCAAAAAACGGCTTCGATTAACGCGGCTCGGATTCCGCTGGCGATTGGGATTGGTATTTTGTTTAATTTCAGTGCGCCGTATATTATTCAGGCCGTGACGCGGAAAGTCGATAAAATTAGCGATTACCCCGGCGTGCATGGGCTCAAAGTGCTTGAAAAAGTGGATGAAAAACACCCCAAACACCGGGGCCTGGTGCCGTATCTCAAGGAATCCCTGAAACGAGGCAACATCCTGCCGATCCTCATCAGCCTGACGCCGCTACCAATTATTTTGGGGATGATTGACACTGAAAAGCTCTCTTTGGGATGCTTTAAGGCTTCCTGGAACTCACCGTTCAAGGCTGGTTTTGGGCATCGGTTTTTAAAAACCATGCAGTTCAGCCGGACATTCCCTTTTGCCGGTGCGCAGCAAATGGCGATGCTGTATGCGCTGGTGGTATTCTCCCGGGTGGCTTCCGCCAGAAACAGTATCGAGTTCCGGGAGCGGACCGTGGATGCGTTTCTTGGCTGGTCCACATGGATTCTGTTTACGCCGTGGGCCAAGCACCACATTTCCCAATGGCTGGACAAAACCCAGGGCACCCAGCTGATGAAAACCGTTGCCGGTGAAACCACCCGGCGCACCGAAAGCGAAATCCTCACGCTCATCAAGGACAAGGCACTGAGGGCTAAAACTTTGTCTCGGTATACATGGCTCAACGTGGGAAGCATTTTGGGTACAGTGGCGCTGTTGGGTATTGCGGAGCCCTACTTCTCGATTAAGCTCACCGAATGGCAGTCCCGGTGGATTGGCCGGCGGTCCCATAGAAGACAGTTCAATCCCAACAAGCCTCAGCATGCGGGCATTGTTGCTTAAAGTGCTAATCAGTGAACTTCCACTTGATCCAATCGCACGATGTTTAAAGAATCCAACGCAAAGCCGGTGATGTTGGGCTTGAGCAGGTAGCTTTTGGGCATCACATACAAGGGCGTGATGGCGGCGGTGTCTTCCAGTAGTAGGCGCTGTGCTTTGTCGTATAAAGCTTTGCGGGCGGCGGGGTTTAACGTGATGGCGGCTTGCTGCACCCAGTGGTCGTATTGCGTGCTTTTCCAGCGCGTATAGTTGTTGCCGCTTTCGGAGATAAACACATTCATAAAGCTGTCGGGGTCCGGGTAATCCACGTACCATTGCAGCCGGAAGATTTGCGGCGGGTCCTGGTCCAACTGCTTGAGATATACTTTCCACTCCACGTTTTTCAGTTCCACGGGCACATGCAAATTATGCTGCCACTGAAATTGTGCAATCTCTGCCATCTGACGATTTTCCGGTGTGGTGCTGGCATACCATATTTCCACTTTGGGAAATCCCTTTCCACCGGGATACCCGGCTTCGGCCAGCAGTTTTTGCGCGGCGTTGAGATCAAAACCAAGTCCGATATTCGGATTATATGCAAACAGCCCTGGTGAAATCCATGATGTGATGGGGGCTTCGCCGCTTTGAAACAGCTTGGGGATGTATGTGCGATCAAACGCATGACTGAATGCCTGGCGCACCCGTACATCATTAAACGGAGGCTTTTGTGTGTTGTAGCCAAAATAGCTGATGCCATGCAGTGTTTTAAAGTGATAATCTTTACGTCCACGTAGGCGACGTACTTCCTTGGCGGGCAGGCTGGATGCGGTTTCAGCAAAATCCAACTCGTTGTTTTCATACATGATCAAGCTGGTATTGGGCTCGGGAATCATAAACATTTGGATGCCGACATTTTTGGGTGCACCGGCCCAGTACATGGGATTTGGCTTGAGCATGATCTGGTTTTCGTGATCCCACTGGGCCAATGTGTACGGGCCATTGGTGATGTAGTGACCGGCTTCGGTAAACGTGTTGGCGTATTTTTCAATCACGTCCTTGCGCTCCGGCAGGCTGATCGAAAAAGCCATAATCTGCAAAAAATACGCAATGGGACGATCCAGATCCACACTCAAAGTGTTATTATCCACAGCACGAAAGCCCAACTGGTTGGGGTCTTTGATCTTGCCGTTATAAAACGCTCGGGCATTATGCAGATCAAACAGCAAAAACGCATATGACGAGCCGTTTTTCGGGTTCAGCACCCGCTGCCATGCATAGACGAAGTCTTCTGCGGTGACGGGGTTGCCGTCACTCCAGTGGCCATTTTTGCGCAGGTAAAATACGTAATGCTTGCCGTCGGGGCTAACGGTCCAGTGGGTTGCATAGCATGGTACAATCTGGCCATTTGCGCCATATTGGGTGAGCCCACGCATGATATTGGTCAACACCGTCATGGAAACCAGGTCGTTGACTTCCACCGGATCGAGCGTGGGCGGCTCGGTGCCCAGATTCATCCGGAAATAATGCATGCTTGGTGCGTTTGGTATTTGATTGGCACAACCAGAAATCAAAGAGACAAGCGCAATTCCAACAAACAGTGAGATAAGCAAAAATTTATGCACAAGCGATTTCATAGTATTATTCTAATGCAAGCTTGCGACATTAGATGCCGAAGGGGTATGGTTTCTTTTCCGCTTTGTCCACTGGCTTATTTGATGGGTTGGCGGGTTCGTTTAGAATATTGGGCTGGCTGGGGCGGATGTCAATGGCTTGAATCGGCAGCGGGTGAGATATATGAGTGGGCACTTTTGAAGGGTTGGCCGTGGTGTGTTTGCCGGATTTTGCCACTGTGGATTGTGCCTCAACCACTGTGCTTGAGGCATTTTTGTCGGGTGTGTGGGACTTGGATTCAATAATGGGAATTCTGATAATCTTGACGACGGGACGCAGGGGTGCTGATTCGGTGACCGGTTTTTTGGTAACCGCTGGTTGAGGTTTGCTGTCTTTGACAACAACTGTTTCTATAGCAGGGGCTGCCGGGGCTTCTTGTGTGGTGCCCACTACGGTTTCGTTATTCTGTGCGGGACCAGCATCGGCGCTTTGGGCCGCGTCCTGGGACAAGATTACGATGTCCACCCGCCGGTTTTTACGACGGCTTGCCTCGGTGGCGTTGCTGGCAATTGGGCGGGTATCGGCGTAGCCAATGGCTGCAATGCGAGAGGGCTCCATGTGTTGCCTGTTGACTAGGTACCGTACGACGCTGCTGGCCCGTGCGGAGGAAAGTTCCCAGTTGGAGGGGTACATGGCGGTTGCAATGAGCTGGTTATCCGTGTGGCCTTCCACATGGATGGTGGGATTACCCGTCTTAAGCTGTGGCGCCAGTTTGTCTAAAATGGGATAGGCGGCAGGTTTCAGGGCAGCACTACCCGGCTCGAAAAAAAAGTTGCTGGCAAAGCTGATCACGACACCCCTGTCCTGAATCTTGAGTTCCGTTTGCTTGTCGGCTTTTTCCTTTCCGGAGAGCCCTTTTTGCTGGGCTGTAATCTGTTTGTTAATCTGTTGCACGGCTGCTTGCAATGACGTGGATGCTTGCGCTTGCCCCGACGGCGATGCCGTTGTCGGTGCGCCGGTGCCCTTCAACTGCGCATTGTCGGGAAATTTGGGCATCAGGCTTTTCAAAATGCTGTTGCCGGAACTGGGCAGCATGCTGGATTTTGGTGAGCCTTTCATGATGCCGCCGGGGTTGGACATGATGCTTTTGGCGGGATTAAACGCGTCTTTGATGGACTGGGCTGCTGTCTTGAACTTGGCCAAATCCGCCTGAGACAATGCATACAACACAACGAAAGTTGCAAACAGCAGGGTGATAAAGTCGGCGTAGGATACCAGCCAGCGCTCCAGATTTTCATGTTCCGGATGCTTGTGCTTTTTACCCATTTCTAGCCACCACCCTCGCCATCAGCGGATTGTTTGGACTTGCCGCTGCTGTCAAACACCGTCAGCTTCTGGCGGATGAAGTTGGGGCTTTCTCCGGCCTGGATGGACAAGATGCCTTCAATCATCATTTCACGCGCAATAACCAACTGACGGTAATTGAACTTGATTTTGCTGCCCAGCGGAATACAAACCAGGTTGGCCGCGCCGACCCCATATACCGTGGCGACGAACGCAACAGCAATACCGGAACCCAGTTTGCTGGGATCCGACAGGTTTTCCATAACGTGAATCAGACCGAGTACCGCCCCCAAAATCCCAACAGTTGGTGTAAAACCCCCCGCGGATTCCCAGAATTTGCCGGCTTGCGTGATACTTTCTTCCAGAAAAGACAATTCGGTTTCCATAATTTCGCGAAGCAAGTGCGGATCGGTGCCGTCAGCCATCATTTCCATACCGCGTTTCAAAAAGTCGTCCTTGATTTCCTTGATATCGCTTTGCAGGGCCAAAATTCCCTCTTTACGGGCTTTCAAGGCCAGACTGACAATCAAATCGATGGTAGGTGGGAAATCGGCCCCGACACCCAAAAATACGCCCTTCAGGGACGTGAGCCCTCCTATGATGTCTTTCATCGGAAACGCCAATATGACGGCCCCAGCCGTACCCCCCACAACGATCATAGCCGCAGTGGGCTGTACCAGCGCCATAACACTGCCGCCTTCCAGGATTTGCCCCAGAAGAACCATCCCTGTACCCAGGATAATGCCAATCAGCGAAGTAATATCCACCGGACGTCAGCGCCTCTGAAATCTTCCTCCAACCTGTCCTTATTATATCCTGAGGCGTGCTCTAATAGAGGAAACCCCTTACAAGGTTCATCCATCGGGAGGAGGGAGCTTCTTCAAGACATATATCACAGCCTTTGCAAGGAATAGTGTCTAGATTCTCTTGTTCCAAGCAGCTTTTTAGTTGTATAATTCTGCAGGTATCCGTTGCTCTTAGTCTTAGGCGAAGTCGGGTGAGATGATCCACAGTGGACGAGCGATACGCCGGATCCTGTGAAAAATGGTTTTTGAGCCATTGTTTCTGAAGCATGAAGTCTTCTTTGGTATACAGGATGGCGGTTTCTACGGTTGTGTCGACGTATCGGGTTGCAGGCAAAACCTGTTGCACCATGGCTTCAGGGCTCCAGGGCATTTGCCAATGAATAATCCGGATTTGATCCGGATAAAACAGGTGGGTTGGCACTTCGGCCAGCATGGCGGATTCCACCAGAACGATTGATTCATCCTCATGAAGGAGCGCAAGCAGACGAATTTCCCGCTCCTGGTAATCCAACTGATGGTGGATTACCACGGGTCTGAGGGGATGCAGGTATTTTTCCAGCACCCTGGCGGCTTTGGGGGAGTGGCATACAATCAGGGTTTTGCCAGGATGAGGTATGGAAAGATCCTCTCTGAGGGTCTTTAGCTTTTGATATTGGGTGATATGGTGGCTGACATATAGCCGGGACGTTTCCAGTGGTAAGGGGGCATTGTGACAGAGCGGTTTTTCCAGGGCAAAATATTCGGCCAACTGGGATACATAAGTTTGGGCCAGTGGATTAGTGAACAAAACCAGCGCCGGATGTCCTTGCCATTGCTCCCGAAAAAAATTACAAAGCCGCATGTACGGGTTTGAGAATGGCCCCCAGAGATGCGAAATAACCTGGTGTGCCTGCTGAATCAAAATTGGTCCCAGGTTGGGGTGCCGTATCAGCTGGCTCAGCGTGTGAATGGACTGGAGTTTGCGGGCTGTTATCAATAGTAGGGGGGTTCTGCCCTGGGCCAGACGCTCCCATAGGTAGCGTTCCGCATGAGGTGGGACGTCCGAAGTCAGCACTTCAAAATCGTCATCGGTGTAGCCCATCAGCTTGAGGCGCAGGGCATGGTTTTTGAGCAGGCTTTGGGTGGGATAAACCGCCAGGGTTAAGGCATCCGGGGTGAGGGTGTCCTGCCATGGAAATAAATCGAACCATGCGGCCCCCAGCGGAATCTGGCATACCCCATCACGGTTTTCGGGTATCCACCGGGCAACGGGGTGTTGAACATTGCCTTTAGATTGAGTAGACTGCATCATAAGCTAACGATAGCATAGATTGAGGCTTCTGTTGCAAAACCCCCTGTTGGCCAGAACCCTGCGAGGCACGCTCACATTGCCTGGCGATAAATCCATCAGCCACCGGGCGCTGATGTTTTTGAGCTTGGCCCGCGGCACCGCCGATGTTCAAAATTTGTCTTCCGGCAAGGATGTCCTATCCACGCTCACCTGCTTGCAAAATCTTGGTGCCAACATAGCGCCCATTGGTCAAAATGCATGGCGAGTTACTGGTGGACAAGCGTTTCTGGCGCCGTCAAAACCGCTAGACTGCGGCAATTCCGGCACCACCATGCGCTTATTAAGTGGGATCATTGCCGGCATGGGCTTGCCCGCCATGTTAACCGGCGATGAAAGCCTCTCTCAAAGACCCATGAAACGTATCATCGAACCCTTGACCCAAATGGGCGCTGTTGTTCAAGCATTGGGGACCAATCAATCCGCACCGCTTCATTTTTTGCAAAGGCAAACACCGCTTAGAGGCGTCCACTACGCCATGCCCGTGGCCAGCGCGCAGGTCAAAAGCGCCATTTTATTAGCCGGACTATTCACTGATCCCGCAGAATCCGTCGTCATTGAAGAGCCTGTTCCTTCCCGGGATCACACTGAGCGGATGCTTGCCGCGCTGGGCGCACAAGTTTCACTGACTCCGATCACACTTATCGGTCGTAGAGCGGATCTATTGTCTCAAGACATCACAATTCCCGGCGATATTTCTTCTGCGGCGTTTTGGCTGGTGGGCGCAGCCATCTTGCCGGGATCCAACCTGATTATTCAACAAGTCAGTTTGAATCCCACGCGCTTGGGTGTACTCAAGGTATTGGCCATGGCTGGGGCCTCCGTTACCGCGGAAGAAACCCTGCAAAATGTCGGCGAGCCCTACGGCAACATCCAACTCCATGGCGGCGCGCTCAAAGGTGACATTACCATTACACCGGAGATGGTTCCTGAATTGATTGACGAAATTCCGATTTTAACTGTTCTGGGCTTGTTTACTCAGGGCATGTTCACACTCCATGGCGCGGAAGAACTTAGATTCAAAGAATCTGATCGTCTCAAAGCTTTGATGGAGACTCTGAAAGCGCTCAAAGTGGATTTCACCGCTTACCCGGATGGATTCAGCTTTGAAGGCAACCCGGACTGGCAGGTGCCCAAGGTGGAAACTCCGCTGGCAACGCACCATGACCACCGCCTGGTGATGGCGCTCGAAATCCTGAACCTACGGTCGTTTCTGCCGCTGCCGATTGAGGGCAAAGAGTGGGTTTCAATCTCCTACCCCGGTTTTTATGAGACACTCAGCCGGCTGCTCGCCTAGTTCTTCCAAAATCTCTAGCTCCGTGTCTGCATCCAGCACCTGGTAGCGCGGCGGTAGCGACCTGGCAGACTTACTGCCGTATTCCTCAAATTTTTGCAGTTGTTTGACGAAACCTTTGTTGCCAGTAAAAGAAATGCGAGTCTCTTCATACTGACCGGAGAGCGCTTCAATCTTTTTGCCGATATTGTCAAATTTTTCCAAAAATATGGCGGCGCGCTTGTGAAGTTCCCGCCCCATCCGTTGGATTTCATGAGCCTTCTCGGTCAACTGCGACTGCTGCCAGCCCTGGGCCACGGTTTTCAGCACCGCCATCAAAATCAAAGGGCTCGCCAAAATTACACCGTTTTTGGCGGCGTCCTGAATTAGCGTAGGCTCTTCCTCCAAAGGGACGCGGAGCATAGATTCGCGTGGCACATACAGGATGACAAAGTCCACGGTCATGCCTTCCTGCTGGTAGTCTCGGCTATGGAGTTTCATAATCTCCTTTTTGAGACTGTCGGTTTGCTTCTTGCGCGCTTCGCGGGTGTCTTCCTCAGTAAGAGCGGTTTCCATGGCTTCCAGATTAACTAGCAGCGTCTTAGCATCAATATAGAGAATATTGTTATTGGGTAGCTTGATCTTAATATCCGGGCGGGACTGGTTGTCCTGCACGTGCTGATATTCATAGTGAATGCCCTGTTGCAGACCGGATTCCTCCAGCAGGCGAACCAGTTCCAGCTCGCCCCAGTCCCCACGGCCCTTGCTGCCCTTGAGGGCATCGACCAGCGTGTTTTTAGCCTGGATAAGCTCCTGCGTTTGCTTTGCCGTCATTTCAATTTGCTTTTGCAGCCCGCTGGTTTGTGCCAACGTCATATCCCCAAACTCTTTCACTTTCTTGTGCCCCGTTTCCACCATCTCGGTGAGGGGTTTCAGCAGTAGCGTAATATTGGTATTCAAGACTTCTTTCTGGTCCTTGAACGCTTTTTCATGCTTTTGTTCCAGCTCATCTCGAACCGTTTTCAGGGTCTTCTGGCTGATGGCGTCAAACTGCTCAACCAGTTGTTTCTCATGTTCTTCTTTCCATGCTTTGATGTCTTCTAGCTGCCGGGTGATGAACTCCGCCTCATGAAGCCGCCGCTCCCGCTTCTGGATAACCGCGCCCAAGGCCAGCCCGGTCAAAGCGGCCCCACCCAGAAACCCAATTGTCAAACTGCTCAGATCCATCCACCACCTCAATATGCGCTTAGATTTATAGGGCCATTGTAACACACCGATGGGTTGTCCTACGGTATAATGGATGCGAGGTCTAGAGAGCTAAGAGATGGGTCTGGATGCACATACAACAGATTGAAATCGACAACTTCAAGTCGTTCTCCAACCGGACGGTCATTCCGTTTGAGCGTGGTTTCACCACCGTCTCCGGCCCCAACGGGTCGGGCAAAAGCAATATCATCGACAGCATCCTGTTCTGCCTGGGCTTGTCCACGTCACGCACCATGCGGGCCGAAAAGCTTACGGACCTCATCAATAACCTCTCCAAGCGCCGGGAAGCTTCGGTCAGTATCATCTTTGGCAACAACCAGGATATTGAGGAAGAGAAGATCGTCGTGACCCGCAAAATCAAGGATGCGGGCGCCTCCGGCTACGGCAGTACGTATTATCTCAACGGGCGGGTGGCCACGCTCACGGAGATTCATGAGCGTCTGGGGCAGCATAATATCTCACCGGGGGCGTATAACGTGTTGATGCAAGGCGATGTCACCGGCATCATCAACATGACGGCCCTGGAGCGCCGCAAGATCATTGACGAGATTGCCGGTGTGGCCGAGTTTGACCGCAAGATCGACCAAGCCCAGAAGGAATTGGCCTCGGTTGCTTCGAGTACCGAGCGGTTTAATATTTTGCTCGATGAACTCAAGACCCGCGTGGGCCAACTGGCCGAAGAGCGTGAGCAGGCCCTAAAATATCAGGAATTGAAAGGCGAAAAGCACCGCTATGAAGGCATGCTGATCTCGGCCAAGTATCTCGATCTCAAAAAAGCCTACCAGGCGGCGGAACAAAATATTGTGGATGCCCGCAAACACAAGGCAAGCCTTGTTTCTCAGGTAACTATGCTGGAAGGGCAAATTGAAAAAACCCGTACTGAGCTGGCCGGGATTACCGCCGAGGTCAAGCGCAAGGGTGAAGACCAGCAGATTGCGCTCAAAAAACAAATCGAGGGCTTGAAGGGTGCGATTTCCCGTAAGAAAGATTCCATGCAGTTTGGCCAGCAGAAAAAGCAGGAGCATTTGCTTCAAGTTGAGCGGGCGCATGAAGAAATCGAGCGTCTGAAAGCGAAGATAGAAGACATTGGCGTCAGTTTGGAAGCTTATGAGCAGCAGCAAGCTGAGATCCAAACCAAGTTAAAAACCGAGCAGAATGCGCATGACAAGCTGCTTGCCGAGTATCAGGCCCTGATGGATGAAACCGGTACGCTGGGCGATGACATCGTCCAGACCCGAGAAGCGCTGCATCATGCGGAAGATGCGCTGGCCGGGCTGAATCGCAAAAAACTGGATGTTGAGTCCGAATTGGAACGTAAAACCCGTGAAAAAACATATCTGGAAGATCGTGAAGCCCAATCCGGCAGCCGCTACCAGGAAGTTATCGTTCGTATCCAGGCGCTTGAAAAAACGATTAAAGATCTCGAACTGGAAAAAACGGCTTTTGAAAGCCAGGTGCAACAACAGCAACTGACGGTTGCAAAAACCCGCGTGGCCCTGAATACAGCTACTTCGGAACTGAACGAACTGCACCGGGAATTCACCCGGCTGGATGCGCAAAAACGCGCGTACGATGAGATGGGCCTGGGGCGCAGCGTGGATACGGTATTAAATGCCGGTATCAAGGGTGTGCATGGTACGCTGGCCCAACTGGGTACCGTGGATGAAGATTACGCTGTGGCTTTGGAAATCGCTCTGGGTGGGCGGATGAAAAGCATTGTGGTGGATAACGATTCCGTGGCGCAAGATGGCATTGAACTTTTGCAGCATACTAAAGCTGGGAGAGCGACGTTTCTGCCGCTGAATAAAATGCGCGATAAATCGCACTTGCCACTGTTGTCCAACGATGACGGTATCATCGATTACGCCATCAACCTGATGAACTTCGACAAAAAATACGACGCTATTTTTGCTTACGCGCTCAGTGATACCGTGATTGTGGAAGACATCAACGTGGCCCGCAAGTACTTGCGCAAGTATCGCATGGTCACGCTGGACGGCTCGCTGTTTGAGAAAACCGGGGCCATTACCGGTGGCTCTCAAAACCCACAGGTGGGTGGTAAGTTGGCTTCCGGCAAGTTGGATCAGCAATTGGCCGTTTTGCGCGACAAGCTGGAAGCCAAAGACATTGAAAAAGAAAAACTGGAACGCAAGCTTACTGCCGATGAACTCAAGCTGGATGCCTTGAAAGACGATTTTAGCCGCTTTTTGACACAATCTCAGCGTGATGAACTGGAATTTGAAACGCTGAATCGGGAACTGGATCAATTGCAAGCCGTTCGTCAAGAAGACGATGCAATGAAGACTTTAACAGATACGATTAAGACGATAGAACAAAATCTAAAAGCAGTTTGTGCTGAAATTGACTCTGCTCAACTCAAAGTGGATATGCTAACAGCCAAGCTGAGCGAAATGGATAGCCACCTACCCATGCAGGAGCTTGAACGATTAAAATCCGAGATGGCCGATATCGAATTTCAAATGAAAACTTATGAAGCTCAGTCTCGAAATGTTGCTGGTGAAGTGCAATCCAAGCAACTTGAAAAAGAATTCCAAGAAAAAGGGATTCAGAGTTATCAGGATCAGATTGAACAAATCAAAGTTAATAACGACGCCATCGACAAAGAAAAATACCAGCTTCTGGAAGAAATTCAGCTGATTGATAAGCAAATTGAAGGGCTGGAAATTCAGGCGGGTGAGATGGATGAGGAGCTTCAGAAACTTCAGGAACAACGCGAGGCGGTGCAGGCACGGCTGATTCAGGAGGAGCAACAGAAATACCAGTTCACCCGCGATCAGGATTTGATTGAAGAGCAAATTCTGTCGTATCAATCCCGCAAAAAAGAGTTGCAACCGGAGATTGAAATTGCCGAAGCCGAACTGAAGCTCGCTGACTTGGATCCTGAAACCGTCACGGCTAAAGACTTACCCAGCCATGAGGAGATCACGAAAAACATCCAGCGCGTGGACAAGAAAATGGAAGCGATGGGGGCGGTAAACATGCGCGCCATTGAAGAATACGACGCCGTCATGCAGCGTCACCAGGAGCTTGAAGAGAAAATCAACACGCTCACCCATGAAAAAGAAGATTTGACGATTAAGATCCAGGGGTATGGGGAACTCAAGTTGAACGCGTTTATGACGGCGTTTGATAATGTGAACCGCAACTTCCAGGAAATCTTTGCGGAGCTTTCCGATGGCGAAGGTCATCTGGTATTGACCAATGCGGAGGATCCCTTTAGTGGTGGCCTGACGATTGAAGCCCGCCCGCGCGACAAAAAAATGCAACGCCTGGAAGCCATGAGCGGGGGCGAAAAATCTCTCACCGCGCTGGCCTTTGTGTTTTCGTTCCAACGGTATATGCCGGCGCCATTTTATGCGTTTGATGAAGTCGATATGTTTCTCGATGGGATCAATGCGGAAAAGCTCGCGCAGATGGTGAAGAAACAATCGGACGGAGCGCAGTTTATCGTGGTGTCGCTACGCAAGCCGATGCTTTCGTCATCGGATCGCACGGTGGGCGTCACCCAAAAACGCGATGGCATTTCGAAAGTGACGGGGGTGGTACTGCGCCATGCATCCTGAAGCAGAGCAACAAACCATGAACACCACGCCCATCGATGGGATTGAGATCCTCATGACGCTGGCTCGTAGTGGCAAGATTGATCCCTGGGACATTGATATCGGCGAAGTGACGGATCAGTACTTGAAAATATTGGGAGAACTCAAGTCGCAGGATCTCAAGCTCACCGGGAAAACATTGCTGTATGCTGCGATTCTGCTTCGGATGAAATCCGACAGTCTTGCCGGAATCGATTTTTTATCTCTGGAACCGATGGATGGCGAACTTTTAGACGGTGATTTTCTGGAGGATCCGGATGGACCCAAATCACCGCTCAGCTTTTTGTCGAAAGCGTTTCAATCACTCGATCAACTCATCCAACGCCGAACCAGCGTGAAGCAACCCCGCAACCGCCGGGTTACACTGAACGATCTCATCAAGGAGCTGAAAAAATACGAAGACTTGGAACGTAAAAGGCGCCTGAAAGAAACGGTTGAAAAACATGAACGCCGGCGGATGCGCAATTTTGCGGATCTCTCCTCCGATGACATTGTGGAACTGGCCCACGAGGAGTTTATCGAAGATACGGTGTTTCGGATGAAGCATATTTTGGAGCGGTTTTTTCTGCATAACGAAGCGATGAGCCTCAGCCAACTGGAAGCTGAGGGTGAGATTGACCGGGTCTCTGCCTTTATTGCGCTGCTGTTTTTAACGGCTCGCGATGAATGTGATTTGGAGCAGGACGAATTTTACGGCGAGCTGTTTATCACCCCCAGCAAGACGGAAAAAGGCGTTGTCACGCCGCTATATCCTGCAGCCGAAATGACGGAGGATGTGGCATGACGCATTCGCTGAAAGGCAAGGTGGAGGCGGTGCTGTTTTTGACCGGGCGGGCGCTGTCCGTTGCCGACATTGCCGAGAAGCTCCATGAGCCGCTGGAAGATGTGGAAGAAGCGTTACTAGATCTTTTGCACGATTATGCTTGCCGGGAAGATGGTGCACTGGAGATCGACGATGCCGAAGGCTATATTGTGCAGGTGAAGGAAGAGTACCAGGCGGTGGTGAACCAGATGGTTCCCGTGGAGCTGTCCATTGCCGCCACCCGCACACTAGCGGCCATTGCGCTCCATGGCCCGCTCTTGCAGTCGGATCTCATCAAAACCCGCGGTTCTGCGGCCTATGACCACATGAAGGAACTGCTCTCGCACCAGTTGGTTGCCAAGCGCCGTAAGGACAAAAGCTACATGGTATCAGTCACGTCCAAGTTTCATGAGTACTTCAAGTTTGCTGGCGACAAGGACGAGCTGAAGGCCCTCGCCATGCACTTGGCCGAGCCTGAGCCTGAGTTGATATTGGACGAAATTGAAGATACCGCACTTTCTGCTTAACAATCGCTTTACTCGCAGTAACTTCGTTGCTACTATTTTGGAAGTAAATGCAATCATGGGTGTGTCATGTTAAAAGTGGGTACTTTTCCGAGTTGGATTGCTGGATTGGCTATTATGGTGTCTCCACTTGCTTTGACGCCTTCGCTTAAGGCAGCAGGAGGCAATAACTTAACCAATACGCCATCTGGTATGAAAGATCAGCCGGTTATTGAAGTGTCTCCCGATCAAATTGCTAAACTCGATCTAATGAGGGAGCGCACTATCATTGTGCGTTGCATGGATCAAAAATATACGTTCGGTTTTTCAGATTCAAATAAGTTTTTATGGAATAAAATATCTGTCATCACTCCCAATAAGCAGGGCGAGTTGATAATGGAGGGTGGAGGGTTGGGTAACACATACCTTATCGGTGACAAAGATAAAGAACATTCTCCGCAAAAGGTAATCTATACAGCGTCGGGTAGCGGCAATACGGCTACCATTGTCGGTGGGCGTAAGGGTACTTGGTTCTTCAATGAAGGCAAAGAAAATAGAAATACGATTCTAGGACTTGATTATGGAGACAAAGACAACGGAGTGTATTACTGTTTAGGTGGTCCCAACCAACCTGTTACAGACTGTAAGGACACTGTTTATGGGAGCATGTTGGTTAAGAATACCTATGATATTTATACTCATGAAAAATCCAAAAATAATCAGGTTGACCTTTATCCTGGTATATCTTCTGTATTGCGGCTCTGTAGTGTGAATGCGGGTCCTAAAGATTGGAGCGTTTCCAGAAAACAGTCCGGGAAACTGACTACCATCAGTTATGAGCATAAGCCTACCAATACTAAGGTAATGGTTCACTTAAATAAGAAGACGGACACGCTCAAAGTTGAATATCATCCACTTACTAAGGAAAGACCGGTTATTGAAAGCTACCGCAATACCAACCGACGTAACCCCAAAAGCCCGACGCTGGCGGCCAGTGCCATAAACGAGCGAAACAGATCCACGGGAGCAACGCCGCCCATGAGAGGATTAATGATAGCGAAGAGTAAGCCGATGACGGCCACCACCAAAAGTCCCATCCCTACCAAATTATCCTGAACGCCAGTCGATGTCCTGCTTTCTGTGGATACGGATTTGTTTGCGGGGACGGCGCCCAGTTGCTTGGCCGCACCGCCGCATTTGGGGCATACCGTCTTCAAATTCAGCAGCGGTGAACCACAGCCGCCACAAGTAATGTCGTCATGATAATCGTTGGGACGCGGTGCGCCGAACATCGCCATTATTGAACCTCATGTCCCTCGCGTGGGGCGGTCGCGGTTTGGGTCTGGGCCACGTTGAGCGAAGCAAGCTTGGCTATGGTGTCATGCAAATACTCTTGATACACGGGGGTGTATAGGGCATGGCTCTTAAAAAGCCCTGCGGTTTGCAGCAGAATCTTCTGGTCGGTCAACAGCGCATCCACTTGGCGCTGGGATTCCCGAATTTTGGCCTGCGTCTTGGCAATGCCCTCCGGCGAAGCCTTGGGGTTTGCCTGGAGCTTTTCCAGGTCCTGAATCTGGGCGTTCAAATTGTCCAGTGTCTCCAGAACCGCGAGGCCATTGTCCCAACTTAGCTGGTTCAACTCATGAATGGACCGGGCTGGGTGGGTGCCGCTGCTCAGTTTCACTTCGCCCAGCAGGCGCTGGCGCAATACGCTCATATCCCCGCCGGTATAATGGCAAATTCCCCATATCGCCGCACCGGCAACCACCAGCGCACCGGCAACCAGATACAGCTTGGGCATGGCCGGTTTAGGCAAGGCCAGGGGCTCCATAGCGGCAGCGTGGCGCTTAAAAGCGTTTTCTGGGGTAATCTCGGACATCTTCCCAAAAAGCATGATGCTAACCAACCTTATCCAAGAGGATTATACCGTTTTGTATCGATCATGATCCCAGCGGATGGAGAAATCGGCCGAAAAATCCTCCATGTGGGATAGACTCAAAGACGTTTGGGATATTTTCTGTTCCCGCGCGCAATTTTGAATCGGGTTTGGGTTTTAATGGAGCAGTTGTGTTGAGTAAGTGGAGTTTATGTGATGCAGAGTATATATTTATTAACTTTAAAAAACCAAGCAATTCAAAATCATTTTGGGAAGCTTGATTATTCCCAGGGATTTCAAAAGTTACTTCCTCCATTAGAGGCATCCGATTCTAAGGAAACGAAAAATTTGCCATTCCCAAGGCGGTTTGCAATGGGGAAATTCTATCCGGCACTGAACCAAGCGTGGGTAGCCCTTGTGAATGACAAATTTCACAACAATTTTAACGTACTTGTCGCACCAACTTTTCATAGGGGAACGGGGGATTTTGGTCTAGATATTTTGAAACGCTTTATACACTTGAAAAGCGCTAACGCTACAAGAGATCGTGCATCAACTCACTTAGAACGTATAGGACAAATTGGCTTGGGAACCGATTATACAGAAGTCCTGCATAACCTGAATCCTGATTTTTTAAAGGGAGCCATTTCTCAAATGCTTAAAGAAAAGCAACCTAAGTAAGCTCTTTAAACCCGTAGAGGTAATACAACAACGTGCGAACCCCCACGCCGGTGGCGCCTTTGGGAACCTCGGGGACATCGCGATCCGTCCAGGCGGGGCCGGCAATGTCCAGGTGAACCCAGGCTTGGCCGTCTTTCACAAAATCCTTTAGAAAAATGCCGCCTGCCGATGAGCCCGCCTGGCCTTTGCTCCCGGCGTTGATAACATCGGCCACGTCGCTTTTCAGCATTTCTTTGAACTCGTCATACAAAGGCAGGGGCCAATAGCGCTCGCCAGCAATGTCCCCGGCTTTGCGGACGCCTTCACTTAATTTGTCGGATGTCCCCATAATCCCGCTGGCTTCCTTACCTAAAGCCACAATGCAGGCGCCAGTGAGAGTGGCGAGATCGATGATCTCGTCGGGTTTGATTTTTTCCTGGGCGTACACCAGCGCGTCACATAGAATCAACCGGCCCTCGGCGTCGGTGTTATTGATCTCGATGGTTTTGCCGTTCATGGCAGTCACAATGTCGCCGGGCTTGTTAGCGTTGCCGTTGGGCATGTTTTCACAACAAGGCGCAATGGCATGCACTTCCACATCCAGGTTGCCCATTTCGGCGATGGCCTTCATGGTGTTAATCACAGCAGCGGCGCCGCTCATATCCATTTTCATCAGTTCCATGGCGGTGGCCGGTTTCAGCGATAACCCGCCGCTGTCAAACGTAATGCCCTTGCCCACCAGAGCCACTTTCTTTTTGGCTTTGCCGGTGGGTTTGTAGGTGAGGTGAATCAGCTTGGGCGGTTCCACGCTGCCCTTGGCCACGCTTAAAAACGAGCCCATCCCCAGCTTTTCCAACTCGGCCTTGTCCAAAATCTTACATGTCACAGTGCCGCTCTTGGCAATTTTCTGCGCTTCGCCTGCCAAAAAGCTGGGGGTAATATTGTTTGCGCTATCAAACACCCAATCGCGCGCCTGGCAAACGGCCTGGGCAATGGTGATGCCAATATCCAATCCTTTTTGAAGCGCAGCTTTTTTAGTTTTATCGGTTTCATACACCGTGACGGTGTTAATGGGGTTTTTCGGGGACTCATCCTCTTTTTGAGCGGATTTGCGAAGCATAAATTTATAAGCTCCCAGCAATGAACCTTCCGCAAGGAGCCGTGCGGCAGTTTCCAGGGCAACACCGCCGGTGCCTGCGCCATGGAGAATGGTGGCAACCGATTTCACCTTGAGCTTTTGACATGCCCGTACCGCAGCTGCACTGGCCCGACGCAGCGCTCGGCTGTTGGAATCCGCCGATTTGCCCAGGCCCACAACCACAACGTAGCGCGCAGGCAGCTTGCCGTAAGTGGGCAGTACTAATGTGTCCCCCAATTTCCCAGAGAATTGTTTTCCTTTTGATAGCTCCTCGCTGATGGCCCCGTCCAGGGCCTTGTCCACAGCGCCAGTTCCCCCGCCGGGCTTTTTGACGCCTTCAAACAGGTTCACCACGATGGCGTCGGCCTTGGCCTCGGTAATCGTGCCAATCTCAATCCCCAGTTTCATATAAAATACCTCTCTCAATCCATTTCGCTAACGCTATTTTAACAGAAAGCCGATAACGCTTTTTATCCTATAATAAACCTGTGCCGTCGGCTTGAAAGTGCCTGTCCATGTCGCTCGTTGTCCCGATTCTCATTACGCTGATTTTGCTGGTGGGGATTGTGTGGGCATGCAGTATTTTTACCAACGCCATTGAGTGGCTGGGGCATCGGTTGCAGCTTTCACAAGGCGCTGTGGGTAGCGTACTGGCTGCCGTGGGCACGGCGCTTCCGGAAACCCTGGTGCCTGTTGTGGCGCTGGTGGGCGGACATTTTGCGGCGGCGCTCAACCCCGCCATGGGTGTGGCGATTCGTCAGCAGGCTGCGGATATTGGGGTAGGGGCGATTCTGGGGGCGCCGTTTTTACTCAGTACGCTCGCGATGTGTCTGGCAGGGGTTGCGGTGTTTTACGGCGCGTGGCGCGGCAAGCGTAGCTGGAAACTCCACCTGGATGAGGGCTTGTTCAAGCGGGATTTGAGTTATTTCTTTTTGGCCTATGTGCTGGTATTTGCCGCCACGATGATTCAAAGCCAAGTGGTCAAGTGGACGCTGGCCGTATTACTTCTATGCTTTTACGGTTTGTATGTTTATCGCACCCTCAAAATGGAACATGTCCCTGATGCCGAGTTTGATTTGGAACCGCTGACCCTGGCTCCCCGGAGCAAGGAACCACCCACCTGGCTGATTGGGCTGCAAACCCTGATGGGGCTTCTGGGCATTCTCATTCTGGCGCACCTGTTTGTAGAGCAAATTAAGCATCTCTCGGCGATGCTGCAGTTCTCTTCGCTGGTACTGAGTTTAATTATCGCCCCCATCGCCACTGAACTGCCCGAAAAATACAACAGCATCGTCTGGATTCTCAAAAAGAAGGACAACCTGGCGCTGGGTAATATTACGGGGGCCATGGTCTTTCAAAGCTGTATTCCCACGGCCATCGGGCTGTCGTTTACGCCCTGGGTGCTCGATTTCCACGGCCAGTTGAGCGTGCTCCTGTGCTTTGCTTCAGCTGGCGTGATATTTCTAAGCGTGATGTACCGGCGCGATTTGTCTCCTGGTGTTCTGCTGGTGGGCGGAGTATTCTATCTGATATTTCTGGTTCATAACGTGATGGAAATAGTTCACAGATGACGAGACGTCTCAAAGTTCTCACCGTGTTTGGCACCCGCCCCGAGGCCATCAAGATGGCGCCGGTGGTCAAAGCCTTGCAGCAGGAGCCCGACTATTTTGAATCCGTGTTATGCGTAACGGCCCAGCACCGGCAGATGCTCGATCAGGTGCTTCACCTGTTTGATCTCACGCCCAACATTGATCTCGACTTGATGCGCCCTGATCAGGATCTGTATGACCTTACCAGTCGGGTGCTGTTGGCTATGCGCGATGTATTGAAACAGACCAAACCCGATGTGGTCCTGGTTCATGGCGATACCACCACCACGATGGCCGCCAGCTTGGCCAGCTTTTATGGGCAAATTCCGGTGGGTCATGTGGAAGCGGGCCTGAGAACATACGATAAATATTATCCCTTCCCGGAAGAAATTAACCGCGTGGTAACTGACAGCATTGCCTCACTTTATTTTGCACCCACCGAGCTTTCCAAACAGAATTTATTAAAGCTCTCCGTACCCGAAAACGCCATTTATTTAACCGGTAACACGGTGATTGACGCGCTGCTTTATACGCTGGAAAAAACCCGAGAGATTGCATTGCCGGTCCAATTGGATCCTAAAAAACGGATGCTACTCGTGACGGTTCACCGGCGGGAAAATCTGGGAGAGCCCATGGCAGAAATCTGCGAAGCCTTGAAAACGATTGTGCAAACCAACCCGGATGTCGAGATGGTGTTGCCGATGCATTTAAACCCCAATGTGCGAAAAACCGTTCAGAATGTCTTGTCTGATGTGGATAGAGTACATCTGATTGAACCCCAGGACTACGCGCCGTTTTGCCAGCTACTCAACCACTGCTATCTCGCGCTGACGGATTCCGGTGGCATCCAGGAAGAAGCGCCATCCCTGAGTAAGCCGGTGCTGGTTTTGCGCGACGAAACCGAGCGTCCCGAAGCCGTCGAGATGGGCACCGTCAAGCTGGTTGGCCCGCATCGGGAGAAAATCCTGCAAGAAACCCAGAAACTGCTGGATGACCCGGATGCTTACCACCAAATGGCCAGGGCTGTAAACCCTTATGGTGACGGCCACGCGGCAGAACGAACGATTCAGGCGCTGAAGGGTTTTATTTCTTGAGTTGAATTATTGTTTGATGTACACTTTTAAAATTAAATTCGATCGGGGGTTGTTAGCATGAATATCCAAACCGTCTCGCCATTTATCTCGTTTACCTCAAAAAGAAAACGGGGGAACAAATTACCTCCGTTGCAAAACGTGGAAGGTGTATTAAAGACGTTTGACGGAGAGAGTATCTCACGAGAGATTATGGTGGCTTTGCGGAAACTTCCGATAGGAGGATGTGCGACGGTATCAAGTGATTTATCCAACGAGATTGAAAGCTTCTCTATTAAAAAACACAGTGAAGACCGTGTAGAAATGTCCATTCTCTTTGCCAAGAATAAAGGCGAGTATAGGATTGAGATTAACCCGCATAAGACAAAAGCGGCCAAGCAGATTCGAAAAATCAGGTATCTACGGTCTGATTCCACGGACATTCTCCCTAAAGATGCAGCAATTGCAGTGATCAATAAGTACTTCGGCTCTGAATGGCCTGACAAGTATGATATGACTAACCAATCTCGGCCACGGAATGATCACCCAACATTAGGCGGTAGCCGACTGGCTGGCCAGGGGCCTTGGTGAGGAGGCAGCCTTGTCCGAGCAGACTTTGTTCCAGGCGGCTTTGTAAACCGCTCACCACACAGTTTTCCAGAAATACACTATTTTCCACTTCGGCTTTGGATATTTGGCATCCGCTCGCAATGCTTGTGTATGGACCGATGTAAGCATCTTCGATGACGCAATTTTCGGCAATTCTTACTGGCCCCTGGATAATGCTGTTTTTCACAATGGTTCCCACTCCGATTTCAACTTCCCCGCGCAGTTGGCTTTGGCTATCTACGCTGCCCTGGATGTTGGTTTGGCAGTAGTCATCCAGCACCATGCGGTTGGCTTCCAATAGATCATCTTTTTTGCCGGTATCTAGCCACCAGCCTTCCATCGGGTGAGACTGCACGATCTTGCCCATGGTAATCAGCATCTGGATGGCGTCGGTAATCTCTAGTTCACCGCGGGGACTGGGTTTTATTTTGGCAATGGCCTCAAACACCACGGGCGTGAATAAATACACACCCACCAATGCCATGTTGGATTTGGGTTCTTTGGGCTTTTCTTCCAAATGGATGACTTGCCCCGCTGCATCGAGTTCGGCAACACCAAACGCCTGCGGGTTTTCGACCGGCTTGAGTAAAATCTGAGCGTCAGCCGTGTTTTTTCTGAAATCTTCCACTAGGGGTAAAAGCCCACTCTGGATAAGATTATCGCCGAGATACATAACAAACGCGCTGTTGTCTAAATAAGCCTCTGCGGTTTTGGCGGCGTGGGCCAGTCCGGCGGGTTCGCTTTGCACAATAAACGTGATTTTCACACCTGACGGCTTCCATGCGGTAACCGATTTTTTAATGGACTCGCCCGTTTCCGGGCTGATGATGATGCCGATGTCGTCAATGCCCGCAGCCACCAGGCTATCCAGCGCATACCACAGGATGGGCCGGTTTGCGACCGGCACCAGTTGCTTGGCCGTGGTGTAGGTAAGCGGCCGTAGGCGGGTGCCTTTGCCGCCTGCCAATACCAGGCCTTTTAAACGTCGTGAGGGCATTTGCCGGTGACTCCTTTCAAAAAATCCGTCTGTGCCAGCATACGAGCCCGGTGATATTGCCATTCGTCGGGACGATTGCTGAAAAACGCTTTCGTCCAGCTTCGCAAGCGGCGATACAGCAAATGATACAGCAGGAGCAACTGAAAGTGGAAGGCCGAGGCAAACTTGCGGGCAAAAATCAGCCGGTTGCGCTGTGAGTAATACGTGCCCCATCGTTTGTTCTTACCGGTTGAGGCCCCATCCTTGTGAAACACTTTGGACGCCAGCGCAACCCGAGAGATAAACCCGGCGTGATTTGCCCGGATGCAAAAATCTGTGTCTTCCAGGTATAAAAAGTAGGTTTCATCCAACAAACCAATGGCTTCAAACACTTTTCTGGGAATCAACATGCTGCATCCGCACAGAGTTTCAACCGTCTGTCCATCTTTAAGCTCTCTGGATTTATAGTTGCGGGTTCGCAAAAATAGCTTGTGTACACGGTTTCCGACGGTCTGGTAGCGGCCATCGGGATACAAAATCAGTGAACCTGTCAATGTATTGGGATAAGTTTTGGCTTTCTCAACGAGAGTGCTCAAGGCCATGGAGTCGACGGTGGCGTCGTTGTTGAGGAGCCAAATATACTCGGTATCAGGGCGATTCAGGGCGTAGCGGATGCCTAGGTTGTTCCCGGCGCTGTAACCGCCGTTCTCGGAGGATTCAATGATCGTTATATCTGGATATGCAGTCTGAATCTCGGTTATTGACTCGTCCGCCGATGCGTTATCGACCACAACGATTTGTACATCCGGGTAAGCCAACTGCTTTAGCGAGGACACACAGTTGATGGTATCCTGCCACCCCCGGTAGTTGAGGATAATCACAGCCACATGCGGGTTCATTACGAACCCTGGACGGCTTCTGCTAACGCTTTAACCACGGCATCTAGCTTTATACCATTTACCAGACAACTGGCTTTGAGATTTTCGTGCCGGGCTGTCTCGCTTTGCCCGTATATATATAAGCCGTAAGCTTCAAACACGGCTTTGGTTTGCGGGTATTGGGTTAAAATAGCCCTAATGGTCTTGGTTTCCAGCATGAGATACCTGCTTCATACATTACTACTGTCATTCCCGCGAAAGCGGGAATCCAGAAAAAGTTTCCATCTTGCGATTAATGTTTTCCTGGACCCCAGCCTGCGCCGAGGTGACACTATTCTCAGGGATTACAGGTGCATGGTCAAGCCCATGGCGCAATGCTTCCTGAATAGAGCGGATTTCCAGGCGGGTAATGCCATGGAGGGTCAAATTTACCGCGGCTTTCCGGGTTTTTGGGAGCAGAATATTCTCAAACCCCAGCTTTTCCGCTTCCGATACCCGTCCCTCATGCTGGCTGACGGGGCGCACCTCGCCCGTCAAGCCGATTTCTCCGGCGATGACGGTTTTGGATTTCACCGGTATCTGGTAAAAGCTGGAGATGAGTGCCAGGGCGACGCCCAGATCGGCAGCAGGCTCCTGGATGCGAAGTCCCCCGACGACATTGACGTAGACGTCCACCTTGGAGAAGTCCAGACCCAGACGTCGTTCCAGAACAGCAATGATTTGATGCAGCCTGCCTAGTTCAATCCCCGTGGAAACCCGTCTGGGCGAGGGATACGTGGTGTAGCCCACCAGGGCCTGCACTTCCACTAGTAAGGGGCGGTTGCCCTCCATGGTGGCAATGACAGCGCTGCCAGGCTGATGGGTAAAGCAGCTTTCCGAGAGAAACAGTTCGCTGGGGTTTTCAACTTCCGAGAGGCCGTGTTCCTGCATGTCGAAGACGCCGATTTCATTGGTATTGCCGAAGCGGTTTTTCACCGCCCGCAAAATGCGCAGGTTACGGAATTGATCGCCCTCGAAATACAGGACAGTATCCACGGTATGCTCCAGCAGCTTGGGGACGGAGACCATGCCGTCCTTGGTAACGTGCCCTACCAGCATAATCGTGATACCCAGCCCCTTGGCCAGGCCCATCAATTGGCCCGCGCAGGATTTGACATGACTGACATTGCCGGGTGTGCCGGTTAAATCCGGGTCATACACGGACTGGATACTGTCAATGACGACCAAATCCGGCTTGCGGTCCTTGATTTCAGATTGAATCGTCATGATATTGGTTTCCGAGAATACCAAAATCCCTTCCCCCGAAAACCCCAAGCGGTGGGCTCTCAGCTTAATCTGCTGTGGGGATTCTTCTCCGGCGACATAGAGCACCGTTTTGCCCTGGCAAGCCACATGCTGGGCCACCTGAAGCATCAGCGTGGACTTGCCGATGCCGGGATCCCCGCCAAACAGCAGGTAACCGCCGGGAATCAACCCGCCGCCCAGCACCCGGTCCAGCTCTGAAAACCCGCTGGAGTATCGCACCTGGTTGTCCGTGAACGTGACTGCATCCAGCGGATGCGGTGTAATTTCATCGGCCCACGGCAGGCTTTGCCTGGAACTGCTCTGGGATTTCACTATTTCGGTTTTCTTTTCCTCAAACGTATTCCACTCGGCACATTCCGGGCAACGGCCCAGGTACTGAGGGGCTTCCACCCCGCAGGCCGTACATCGGTATGCAACTTTCACCTTCATGTTAAACGTCTAATCCCGGGTGGGTGAGGTATTTTTGATACACGCTGTCCAGTGATGCCTGGGGTGTTTCAGCGGGCTCAGTGGCAGAAGCATTTTCCAGTTCGGTGAGCAATGTTACTTGCTGAGCGGTGGAACCGACCACAAGCAACCGGTTTTGTACCTGCACCACATGAACTTCGCGTCCCGGTCCCAGAGGGGTTCTGGCCAGGATACGGGGTTTCAGGGAGTCCAGATGCGCCAGATCCGGTGTTTTTCGTAAGAAAGATTGGAATTTCTGTTTGTTAGCGGACGATGCCGGAATCCCCTGGGTTTGTTCCAGCCACTTGGGCAGAATCCACCGGGCGACGCCGTAAAACCCGACGAGCAAGGCCGCCAGAATCCCAAACACCCGAAACAGGTAGCCCGTCGATGTAAATTGCTCCTGGTGCGCCTGGTAGACACTGCTGAGCGCATCAGATGCATAAGCGCCAGCAGGCGCTGCCCATAACCCCATAATGACGATAAAGATTACTAACAAGATAGAAACATGACGGCTCACAATCGCATCCCCGATTACACACATCCCTTTTAGTATAGTGGTAAAAGCGGTTTTTGCCAAAAAATGGAATGGAAAAATCCACTTTAAAACGCTACAATAGCAAGTTATAGGAAAAAGAGGGTTTTGGGATGCGCATTCAATCCAATATGCCGCTGCGGTTTGGTGTCGTTCTTCGGGTAAAAACAGACAGCCGGGTATTGCGTGACGCTGTTGACAAGCAAAAGCAATGGTATGCTGCCCGAGCGGCGGAAAAAAACTGGCGTGGTCCTGAAGGCCATATTACGCCCGAGGCAGCAAGTCACTTGCTGAAAATTGCAGACGAGAATGAACCGGATATCTTTGTTTTAACGCAGATTCCATGTGCCCCATCTCACCATTTGCCAGTTCGCTGGAATAGTCAGGAGATTCAACTGGGCAAGGATAACTTTTTCAGTGTTACCCAATCTTTGCAAAAAGGCAAAGATAGAAACTTATACTACGCTGCTATTAATGAAAATCAACCCGGCAAAGATCACTTCACACAGCTTCGCAAGATAGAAGCTACTCGCAAGTTGACAAGTTCTGAAGCATTTGACATGAAACAATTTCTCCAAAAATTAGAGGATCCTGAATGGAGCGCGCAATTTCAGAAAGAATCCGATACAATTAACCGCCAATTAGCGGCGCTGGCTCAGCAAGCAACAGGTACCCTCATTTTAGGGGGAGATGCAGCAAAAATTTCGATGGATAAATAATAAATCATTTTAGTATAGCGGCAAAAGCGGTTTTGCCAAAGGTGTGGACATTGACATAGAGGGCATTTTGTTATAATCATAGTAAATCTTGTCATTATGGTTTGTTCGAATGTAGAAAGATGAATTGACGGAGATACATTTTATGCAAACAGGAACCGTTCATTTTGGAGGTCGATTGTACTTCCCCTTGCAAACGCCAGCGTTGGTACGTCAAGCTCTTTCGAGAGAATGTTCTCAGGCTTTGATGAAAACAGTTGCAGCTGTACATTTACCATTAGAAGCAAGGGTTTACACACCTCTTGCTACTGCCAATAGGGATATATTCAGGCGTACATTTAAACCGGGTGGCGATCATTCTCAGACGGAAGTAAGTACACTGGGTTTTGAAGTATCCGTGTCTGACGACAGTATAGAAGTTAACAGGGAAGTCTTTCAGAGATTAATCCCAGTATTGAGGCAAAATGATGGTAGCGAAGGAATGCATAGGTGGCCAAAAACATTCGAACAAATACCTGTCAGTAAAGCTTCTGATGCAATTGCTTTTAACCGTGTGAATTATATTCCAAACACTATTCCCGGAAAGGATTCTTCTAAAGTGTTTGTCGGTGTATCCGGTTAAGCATTACTAAACGTCTTGGACATGCCGTCTATTTCGCCTTGGATATCCAGTAGCTCCGCATACCATTGATCCAGGAGATTATTCTCGGGATTAATTCCCAGCACGTCAAAAATGTGACTGTCCAGCGGGTACATCAGGCCGTCCAAGCCCATACCGGCGCCGGTCATCATGGTATAGATATCGGCCAAGTGGACAATACAAACCAGCTTTTGATGCTCCAGTGCAGCGGTGACGGGTAATTGTGAGGGCTGGTGATGAAATTCGATGGCCAGGACCAGGGACTCCGGCAGATTCCAACGGCTAGCCAGGTGAGCGCCTATAATGCAATGGTTGAAACCCACTATCTGCTCTTCGGCGTCCAAAAATGAGCATTTTTGGCTGTAAACGGTTCTTTCGATGGTCTGGCCCAGGCCGTCAATCACCGAATCCATTGCAATTTTGCCGATATCCCGCAGCACACTGGCCGTAAAGGCAAGCTCGCCGTCCTTGAAGTGCAATTTATGGGCCAGATGTCTTGCATAGACGGCACATGTCATGGAATTTTGCCAGAGCGCCCCTTTTTCCATAGCATATCCCCGAATGGGGCGATTTAAGACGCCGTGGGAGATGATTGTGTATATAATCTGTTTCAGGAGGTTTTGTCCGAGGATGGCAACGGCTTCACTGATGGTTGCAATTTTTCGGTTTAAAGCGTATTGAGCCGAATTGCAAATCTTGAGCACCTGGGCTACCAAAGCAGGGTCCAGCACAATAATATCGCCGAGAGCCTTGGCATTGGCTTTCGGGTCATTCAGCAACCGGCTTACCTGTAGTGCCACCGCTGGAATCTCCGGCAGTTTATCCATCCGGTTCAACAGTTCTTCAAGGCTCAGGTTGGGGGTTATTGTCATGATTGCCACTCTCCTGCTTAAAGGCTTCTCGCGGATTCACCGGGATGAAACACCTGTACGTGACCGGTTGTCATATCCATGATAACGGTTCGGGGCTTGTTGCCGCCGGTTTCCGTTTTTTCAACCGGCAAGCCCTCCCGGGTCAGGATGGTACGGGCTGTAATGGCGTTTCGGGTGCCAATGTTGAGGAGGTTTCCGCTGCCACCACCAAAATTAAACAGTTGTGACCCCCCGATAATCTTGATTTGTACCCGTGTTTTGGAAAGCCCTGCCTGGTTCAGGGCCGCAATAAACAAGGGCAAGCCCAGATCGACATATTTGCCGGGGCAATCACCCGGAGTGGGCATAATATGGCTGTCGGGCATGGCCATGTGCGCCATGCCGCCCAAGCCACAGGTGGGGTCATACACAACCACCACAATACTGGTGGCAATGCGCAGCGCCTTGAGCAGTTCACGCGGATTTTGGGTGAGGTAAAACTCGCCTGTTGCAACAATGGTTTCCTTGCTGGCTTGAACAGCCATCGTGATTCCCTACCGGTCTCCTCGTCTCTTTCAGTTATAGCATTTCACGGGGGTTCGGCGTGTCCTTTATTTGCAGGGTAAAATAAAATACACATGATTCAAGATGCAACAGGTGGCTTGCGATGAAACGGGTTCGATACCTGGATAACACCTACTGGGTCTTTTTGTTTCTGATGTTTGTGGGCTTGGGGTTCTTGGGCAGCGTGTATGCGGCGCTGCATCAGTCCCAGGCGGCAAAACATGCCTATTCCACTGTGGAAATCCGCCGTACTCACGCGCTGGATTACCGCCTGCATCAACTGGAATACCAAAACGCCCACTTGACCTCGCAAATGACGGAATTGACCTTAAGAGCCGGTCACCAGCTGGAGGATGGCCGGGTAAGCCGGGTAAACGCCCTGGAACAAATGATGGGCCTGGTGGAACAATCCGGACCGGGTTTGGTGGTGGTGCTCAAGGATAGCACCAAGCCAACTCTCTTGGGGGATAATCCCAATACCGGTATCATCCATAATACCGATCTGGCCCAGGTGGTGAATGAACTGCGCGCCGCTGGGGCCAAAGCCATTGCCATCAATGGCCAGCCCGTTACGGGTATGACCGGAATCAACTGCTCAGGGCCGATTATTACGATTAACGGCGTACGTATGGCGTCTCCCTTTGAAGTACAGGCTCTGGGAGATTCCCAGTCGATGCAGCAGTACCTCCAGCGCCAGACCAGCTTTCTCAGAGAGCTCAAAAAATATGACATCCAGGTGGACGTGGCCTCCAAAAACGTTATGATTCCGGCGGCGTCTGCGGGTTGAGTTCGACCGGCCACCGCCGTATAATCACCCTACGATGCGCGCACTGTTATTCTTTCTGCTTCCGCTGGTGGGGCTTGGGCTGGGAATCCTCCTGGCCAATACCCTTCAGGTTTCCATGTCCGAGGAAATCTCGGTATTTCTGGCGGTTGGGCTCATGATTACTCTGGATCTCTTTGTGGAAGGCACATCACAGTATCTCAGCGGCAAATTCAGCCTGCGATCGATGCTGCTCACCTATGTTTTCAACCTATTGTTTGCCTATTTTCTGCTCACTATCGGTAATTTGATGCGTGTGGATCTCTATATTGCCTTGTTTATTGTGTTTGGCATTAAATTGTTTAGTAATCTTTCATACATTTCCCAAAAATTCTTTTCAAAGTTGCAATTTTAATGAATAATGGTGCCATCGTAATATACCCCTCATCGTAGTGGGTAAATTCCTCGGGAGAGGAGAGCAAGAAAGAAAGTAAAGGGACGTAGACATGGACAACCTTGAAGGGTACAACGCAAACAACGCCAATATCCCAGAACAGCCGCTATTTGGGTCGTTAAGTTCCACCAACGGTAATGCCCTGAGTCAATCCAAAGCCATCATCAAGGTGGTTGGGGTTGGCGGCGGTGGCAGTAACGCTGTCAACCGCATGATGGCCAGCGGCCTTGCCAACATCGAATTTTGGGCGATGAACACCGATGCCCAGGTGCTGGAAACCTCGACCACCAAGCAGCGCGTCCAGTTGGGAACCAAGATTACCCGTGGCCTTGGCGCGGGCGGTAACCCGGCCATCGGCCAAAAAGCCGCTGAAGAAAGCCGAGATGACATTACGCAGGCCCTCCAGGGTTCCGACATGGTCTTTATTACCTCCGGCATGGGCGGTGGCACCGGTACCGGCGCAGCGGCCATTGTGGCCGAAATTGCCAGAGACCTGGGCGCCTTGACCGTCGGCGTCGTCACCAAACCCTTCACATTCGAAGGCCGCCGTCGCCTGCAACAGGCTACGCAGGGTCTAGAGTCGCTTAAAGAGGCTGTAGATACGCTGATTGTCATCCCCAACGACAAGTTGCTGGAAGTCGTCGAGCGTCGCACCTCGATGCATGAGGCCTTCAAAATTGCCGACGAAGTGCTTTTCCGTGGTGTTCAGGGGATTTCTAACATTATTACCGTACCTGGCCTGATTAACGTCGATTTTGCTGACGTAAAAACTGTCATGAGTATGGCCGGCAGCGCCATTATGGGTATCGGCGTCGGCTCCGGCGAAGGCCGTGCGCTTGAAGCCGCCCGGATGGCCGTAAACTCCCCCTTGCTGGAAACCTCCATTGAAGGTGCTTCGGGTGTCATCTTCAACGTCACCGGTGGCGGTGATATGACGCTTCATGAAGTCAACGAAGCCGCTGAAGTCATCTACGACGCCGTGGATAAGGATGCCAACATCATCTTTGGCGCCGTCATCGACGAGCGCATCCAGGGTGAAATCCAAATCACCGTCATTGCAACCGGTTTCGAGCTGAAATCCCGCGGGCTGATGGGCCAGACACAAACCACGGCATTGCCGTTTCAGGGTCCCATCTGGGCCAACCCATCGCAAGTGGTGGATGGCCTGGAGCAACGTGGCGGCAAATCCGCTTCCGCCACGGCAACCTTGTTTGCCCCGGCGGAAGAGAAGCTCCACAAGTCCAGCTTGTATGACAAGGAACCGTCATCGGGCATCCAGGAAGCCGCCCGCAAACTCCTCGATCTTCCCGAGTTTCTGGGTCGCAAACCCAAATAACCATAAGGACAATCATTATGGGGTCTGCTGCAACAATCGCTGCTTCTCCATCGCAGGTCCAGGCTATCAGCCTGGCCAATGATGGCGTGGTTTTGCTGGATCAAGTGCGCTTGCCGCATGAGCTTCGCTACATCAAGATCATGTCTGCGGACGAAATGCGCCATGCCATTGTCACGATGGTGGTGCGCGGCGCCCCGGCCATCGGCATTGCCGGTGCATTTGGCGTGGTCCTCAGCGCCCGCGAACATGCCAAAGCCTACCCCGACAATGTACCTGCTTGTGTACTTTCCATACTGGTGGATGCCGACTTATTGGCCCAAACCCGCCCCACCGCCGTCAATTTACAATGGGCCATCAATCGCATGAAGCGCGTGATGTCTGATTTCACAGGCGACGTTGCTGAAACTCTCTGCAAAGCGCTTGAACAAGAGGCCCAGGCCATTTTTGACGAAGATCTCGCCATGTGCGAGGCCATTGGTCGCCATGGCAAGGAAGTTGTTCCCAAGAGCGCACAGATTTTAACCCACTGCAATGCTGGAGCCCTTGCCACGGCAGGTTACGGTACTGCGCTCGGCGTGGTGCGCGCTGCGTTTCAAGTTGATCCGACAATCCACGTCTACGCCTCGGAAACCCGGCCCCGGCTGCAAGGCGCACGGCTCACCACATGGGAGCTCCAGCAGGAAGGTATCCCGGTGACATTGATTGCCGATAACATGGCCGCATGGCTGATGAAACAGGGTCAGGTGGATATGGTGATTGTTGGAGCGGACCGGATTGCCAAAAACGGCGATACAGCTAACAAAATCGGCACCTACAGTTTGGCGTTGCTCGCCAGGGCCCATAACATCCCGTTTTACGTGGCGGCGCCGTCTTCCACGATTGATTTATCCATCGAAACCGGCGATGAAATCCCCATTGAAACCCGCCATGCCGACGAAGTCGCCTGGATCCACGATGAAACCATCTGCCCCGAGGGCATTCCCTGCTATAACCCCGCCTTCGACGTCACCCCGGCGGAGTTGATTACAGGAATAATTACAGAAAACGGCTTGATCAAGACACCTTGAGACCCTTCCAACACAAGCGTTTTACCCCTTTTTTTAAGGGATTCTTTAAACGCCCGATAACCCTTGTGTGAGAGAGAATAGAGCCTTTGAGAGTTAACAACCACCCCGCTTGAGACAGATTTTTAAATTGCATCAAAACCTTCAACGCAGCAGTAACTCCTCGTAACGCCGCACAACGCTAGTTGTGCATTTTTTTTGTCTACCGCACCGCTCCGCTGGGCCTGTGACAGGGCGTCTGGACGTGGTATAGTAACACCCATGTGTGGACTGGTCGGCTTTTTTTACCATGATAACGACACGCCCCCGGAGACCGAAAAACTGGGGGCCATGTTGCAGACGATTCTCAACCGGGGGCCGGATGCCCAGAGGGTTTGGGCTGCGCCGGGGGTGGGACTGGGGTTTAACCGCCTCAGCATATTCGACCTGAGCGAAGCCGCCCACCAGCCCATGGTGGATACGGAAACCGGCTGCGCCATTGTGTTCAACGGCGCCATATACAATTATGTGGAACTGCGTGAGATGCTGAAAATCCATGGGCACCGGTTTCACACCACCAGTGACACCGAAGTGCTGCTAAAGGCCTATGTCCAGTGGGGGGTTGACTGCCTGCAACAGCTCAACGGCATGTGGGCCTTTGCCATTTATGACCCTCGAGATAAAACCCTCTTTTGCGCCCGGGATCACTTTGGCATCAAGCCGTTTGTGTATGCTATCGGGGGGCGTTCCCTGGTGTTTGCCAGCGAGGCCAAGGCCATCACCACGGTGTTTCCCGAGTGGCGCACACCCAACGAACCGCATCTCGCGCATTTTATCGAGACCGGCGAGTTTGCCGGCGGCAAGGCGTCGTTTTACAAGGGGATTCATCACCTGATGCCGGGGCATTATTTTGTGGTGGCTCCCGGCGAGATTCCCCGGCAACAGCGTTATTGGCAGTGGCAACCGAGCATTGATAATGGGGCTTCGGAAGCCGATATTCTGGCCGAGTTTGACTGGCGGCTGACCCAATCTATTGCGCGCCGCCTGAGAAGCGATGTACCGGTGGGGCTTTGCCTCAGCGGTGGGTTGGATTCCAACGCGCTGTTGGCGTTGATTCATGAAACCCGGCATACTGCTATCCCCACATTTTCCTGCGTGTATCCGGACAACCCGCGTGACGACGAATCCCGTTACATTCAAGCCAGCATTGACCATTTTAAGCCCGCAGCCTACATGACCACCTTCACCCAGCCGGATGTGATGACGCTGATTGAAAGATCACTCTGGGAAATGGATGGTCCGACCGGCACGCCAAGCATCATTTCACAGCGGGCTGTGATGGAACTCGCGGCAGAACATGTCACCGTGGTGCTGAGTGGTCAGGGTGCGGATGAAACATTAGGCGGGTATCACGCATATTATCGCTGCAGTCTGCTAACCATACTAAGACAGACATTACCGCATCCAACACAATATGGTAATTTTTACCGACAAGCTAAACAAATTGAGAAAATCACGGGACAAAAGTTCACTAAATCGCGCGAATTATTGGGATTGCTACAACAAGCTCTGCGTTCCACTCAGTTTGAATCTGCCCCGGTGGGAGATTCGGTGCTCAAAAATTTATCCCCCATTGCCCAGGATGATCTCACCACGCGTTTGGTGGAAGACAGCTTTTATGCTGTGTTACCGCGTCTTTTGCATTATGAAGACCGCACGTCAATGGCGTTTTCATTGGAATCGCGTGTGCCGTATCTCGATCATGAGCTGGTGGAATTTCTGTTTTCGCTGCCGCATTGGTTTAAAATTCGCGGTGCCGAAACCAAATATTTGTTACGCCAACGGGTAAAAAACATCGTGCCACCAGTGATTTTGAATCGCACAGATAAAACCGGATTCAACACACCTGTTAAACAGTGGTTTTCCAATCCAGAGTATCAAGAGCAGTTTTCACGCTATATTGAGCGTCCACCCATTGCAATAGCATCTTCCAAGCATGCTTTTTTAAAAAAATACTGGACGCGTTGCACACATCAAACAGAAATTCCCATGCGTGCGGAGTTGAACCTATGGCGCTATTTTTCGGCATGCGTGTGGCTGGATTGCCTGATGGACTCAAATCGACTTACATCTTATAAACCCGGTGTAAAATCCATGGAGACAGTGTTATGCGGTGTCCACTGAGATTGTGTTTTGTGGCAAACAGCAGCAATATTCATGTCAAACGGTGGCTCTCTTTTTTTGTGGCACGGGGTCATCATGTTTATTGCCTCTCGGATCACCCGGAAGCGATTGACGGCGTCATGGTGCTTGCCCTGCCCAACCGGGACACGCTGCTGGTGTCCGGTAAAAAAGCGAATAAACCGGCAGTGATCCAGGCGCGCCGAAAGGCGATTCAAACGTATTTGGCGGACATCCAGCCGGATATTTTGCATGCGCATTACCTATACTTGCGAGGCTGGTCTGCGGCCATGGTCGATTATCATCCGCTAGTAATAACATTGTTGGGGAATGATATTTATTTATTGCCCCAGTATTACCGAAACCGTTTTCACCTGTGGCGAGACAGTTTGCTTAACCGGATGAGCATGGTGCAGGCCAACCTGGTTACAGCTGTTTCACCGGAACTGGCAACCGAGGCGATTAAAGTGGTTCATCAGAGCGTACCTGTGAAGGTTATCCCCATTGGTGCAAATTTTGAGACGTTTCATCCCATCGCGGATACCAAAAGACTGAACCAATTGCGACAAATGCTAAACATTTCTCTGAGCCAGTTTGTGGTATTCAGCCCGCGTGTCATGACGCCCTTGTATAACATTGATGTGATCATTGCTGCTATCCCAGAAGTGTTAAAAACCTTGCCAAATGCAGTTTTTATCTTAAAAGACACGGTGCCCGATAACGATGAGCGCAGAGCTTATGTCAAAGCGCTTCGAGATCAAGTCGAAGCGTTGGGTGTCTCTGATGTGGTGCGATGGGTTGGGAAAACGCCGTATGAAGAGTTGCCGCTTTATTACGCTGTGGCCGATTGCGTGGTCTCCATACCGGAAAATGATGGCATGCCGGTCACCCTGTTTGAAGCCATGGCCTGCCAAACCGCTGTAATTGCAGGGGACTTGCCGGCATATCAAGACGTGATTATTCATGAAAAAAGCGGTCTTCGCGTGCCGTTGAAAAACCCCGCTGCATTGGCGCAGGCTATTATCCGCTTGGCGCAGGACGCTGCGTTACGCACTTTCTGCGTGGAAAACGCGTTTCAAATTGTCCAAGTGCAAGGGAATTACCATGCGTTGCTCTCACAAATGGAAGCGTTGTATTATGACTTGCTCGATCAACCGGCACAGTCGCATGTCTTATGGCGCAAGCTTAACCGCTGGGGGATGGACCGGTTGCTTCAATTGCGTTGAATGTTCAAACCGGTTGCCCTGCCAGTGCGGATATCGCTTTTTTCATCTCATCGTCTGGTAAATGAATCCGCTGGCCATGGCCGGGCAAAACCCATTCAAACGTGTAATCCAGCAGCTTGTGGTTGGAGCGAGCCATTTCGGATTTTTTCCAATAATAATGCTGGGGATTTTCAAGCCTCTTGGTTTTGCGATCCCACCACATGTGATCCCCTGTAAACAAGTAGCGGTTTTTATAGAGTAATACACAGTGTCCACGGCTGTGGCCCGGCGTGGGAATCACCACAAACTCCGGGTGAATTTCAACCGGATCTTCACCTTCGATAACCCTCTCGCTGTCCGGTTGAGACCATAATTCTTCCTGATGAATAATGCGTGTTGCGCCGAAGGCTTTGGCGTACTTGTCCACGTCGCCCACATCATCGCTGTGGGTCAGAAAAATCATTGCAATGCCGCCCATGGCCTCAAATTTTTTCACCAGGTTCGGCAAAAACTTGGGCGAGTCCACCAGCCAGTTGCCGTCGGGATGCGTGATGAAATAGCTGCTGCCGCCATAAGACTTGGGCGAGGTAAATCCGCAATAATAAACATTCTTGTCCACCAAAACAGGAAAATCGTCCATCACTTGTTTCGCGCTATTGGCTGAAATCGTTCCGATTGATCCCGTCGGGCAGGACAAAAGTGCCCTTAGCGCCAAGCGTTCCTGCTCCGGTGTTTGGGGCTGGTGATGCACATAGGAATATTCCCCGGCATCGTCAAAGGTTTCGGGTGCCAACTGGCGGCAGGTGTCACAGTCAATGCAGGTTGCATCCACAAAAAATGACCCCGGTATATTTTCCGTGACAGCTTTTTTCAAATCGGCCATGATCATACCCTCGTTTAGAATCCTTGCAGATTCTACTGCATGACGGCACCGATATTAATGGCAAAAGTTTGGATTAAAGTCCCCGGATGCGCTCGGCGGGAGCGACAATGCTAGTGATTCTGAGGCCGAAGTTGTCCTCGATGACGACGACTTCGCCCTTGGCAATCATCTTGCCGTTGGCGTACAAGTCCACCGGCTCCCCGGCGATTTTTTCAAGTTCGATGACCGACCCGCGGGTCAGCTCCAAAATGTCCTTGATGGGACGCTCGGTGCGGCCCAGCTCAACGGTGAGGTTGAGGCAGACGTCCATCACCAGTTCCAGGTTTTTGTTGATGCCGCCGTTGGCCGAGGCGTAGTTGTCAAACGAGGGAAACGCCACGGGTTGCACCGTGACCGGGCCACCAGGCATTTCCATGGAGCCGCCGTCTGCAAAACGACCGCTTCTGGCAGGGCCTGAGCCACCGGCATATTGGCGTTCTTCTTCACCGTTAGCACGTACATAGTTGGCGCCTGGCCCAGCTTCGCCTTCTCCGGCCTCCTCTTGCGGCTTGGCCTCGGACACCGTGTCATCGGAATGCTTCAGCGTGGGGTCGCTTTGCATAGCGCCCCCAACCACTTTCACATGCTGTTTCATGGTTTGCAGCGACATAATTTGTGTCATCACCAGGCCGGGAATGGTTTGCCCGTCGGTCACCGAATATTGGATGCCCACACAGGCGCCGGCTGCCAAGTCCGGCATCACTTCTGCCAGTTTCTCGGGGGTCAGCACCATTACTTCCGGTGAGGTAATGTCCACGGGGTTGGATAAAAACTGGGACAATCCGCTGGACAGTACACCGGTAATCTGGCTGATGGCTTCACCAACCGCACCGGTTTGGATGTCGGTAATTTCTGCAGTTGGGTCACTGGCACTGCCGCCAATCAGAATATCGGATACCTGAATGGCGCTGGGGGTGTCCAGTACAAAGGCCACCGTGCCCTGCATAGTGTTTTGAAACTTGACAACGGCCATGACACTTTTGGGTGGCAGGGCTGCAAGGAGATCGGCCACTGTGGCATATTCGGCCAGTTCGGCCACGCCGGGTTTCAGGCTCGCATCCACCAGCATGGCCAGATTCGAATGTACCGCATCATTGATGCGCTGTGTGTACTCCTCGGCCAGGTGGCGCTCGCCGGCGCTGAGTTGGTTTGCTGCGTCTTGATTATCCATGGAAGCCAAAACCTTCTATTATCTCTTCATTCGTAATTTCTTCCGTGATGTAAACCGCCAGTTTATCCTTGATTTTACCGGGGCGTGCGAAAAACTTGGGACGGTAATTGACGTTGACGAGTAAATCCGCCGTTGCCGAACGATCCAGCTTGATGACGTCTCCCACGCTCAAGTCCAGCAGTTCGCCAATTTGCAGACTGGTGCCGCCCAGGTAAACTTCCACCGGTGCCTTGGCATAATGCAGTTTGGTTAGAATCTTGTCTTTTTCGGATTCCGAAAGCGAGTCCGATTGCCGGTGAAAAATATGTTGCGCACTCAATTGCCCTAAAACAGTCTCCAAAATGGGATAGGGAATGCACAGGCTCATCAAACCGGTATCCCGGTTGCTCAGGGTGATCTCGAACGTGATCAGGGCGACAATTTCACCGGGGGTCGCTACTTGGATCAGACTGTAGCTTTCCTCGATGCCGATGACATTGATGCCCACCGGCACAATATGGTGCCAGGCTTCTTCCAGGCATTCAATCGAACGGTCGATAACCCGTTTCATCAGGGATTGTTCGATATCGGTCAAGTCCCGCGGTCTTTCCGCTGCCATTCCCGGTCCACCCAGCATGCGGTCAATCAGGCTGGAGGAAATCTCGTTGCTGAAACCAAACAGGGCCTGGCCGGTCAGCGAAGACATTTCAATAATGGTCACTGTAAACGGGCTTGGCATGGAGCGGATAAATTCGTCATAGGTCAGCTGGTCCACGGAGACCACTTCAATGTCCACGCTCATCCTGAGATAGG
>Ga0207149_1009_pt1 | contig 43026 bp, 44 predicted proteins | sample Alteio_BWMinHeat_31_FD_153563 | JGI IMG/M metagenome (GOLD analysis project Ga0207149, IMG submission 153563) | Enriched cells from forest soil in Barre Woods Harvard Forest LTER site, Petersham, Massachusetts, United States -... | ecosystem: Environmental > Terrestrial > Soil > Temperate forest >... | reverse complement strand
CTTCTCTTTGCTCTTGGATTTGGGGGTATGGCTTTTACCCATTCCTTTTTCGACGTGATCCTCACCGTGGCGGTTTGGACTCTCGGTGAAATGATTCTTTTCCCTGCCATGAATGCCTACGTTTCCGACATGGCCCCTGCCTCCCTTCGAGGCCAGTACATGGGGGCCTATGTGGCCTGTTTTTCAGGGGGTTTCATAGTGGCCCCTTGGGTGGGAACTCAAATTTTAGATCGTTTTGGCGCCCATACCCTATGGATTTCCATGCTCTTCTTTGGAATGCTCTCGCCCCTCATGCTCACTGTCGTGGCCCTTCCCTCCTCGCTAAAATCCAGAAGCCTCGTACGAAAATAAAATTTGTCGTCACCTAAAAATAAATTCCTGTGTCAAAGTCTGCACTTTCAAAGTGAGTCATAGAACTTATAAATAAATTTGAACCCAATCGGAAATCGAATTTCTGAAAGGAGAAGCTTATAGCTCCTTCAAGTTTGGAAAGAAAATGCTGATCGGCGCCAGGAAAATAACGGACGTGTTCAAAGCTTACTGAAAATTTAGCGTTGTGGGAAATTTCAAGAAGACTTTCGATTAAGATTCCGGGCCCTACTCTATAAATTTCTCCATTAAACCGATCAAAGAATTGATTGGCTTCGATGTGGCCCATTAAAAGACTGGTTAAAGAAAGGGATTTGCCAACCATAAGAGTGACTCCTCCTCCTCCCTGAACCTGTTCCCCCAGGCAGTCTAAACAACCGGTATCAAGAGGTCGGGTTAATCCACCTTTGAGCGTCCATGACAGCGGCTTCAAAAGCCGTGAAAAGGGAGGGGCGCTTGTAATTTCGCCCAACGTAAAATCGTCAAGTCGAAGCCTACTAATCCCACCGAATAGAAAACTCGTCCGTGCCCGGGCAATCACCAAGGTCGACCGAGGCAGAAACCCAAGGTCTGGATCTAAAAGATCATGAAAGGCCGGTCTGAGCTCCACACCTAGAAAATCGTTGGACGATTCAATCCCCGAGACAAAACTTAATTTTGAACTCGGATGCCCGTTTTCTGGAGAGTTCTCAAAGGACGCAAGATAGCCCAGTGACGAAACCTGGATCTTTTGCTCTGATCTTAGCACTAAGAGACCTTGATCAATTTTTCTTTCGGCTTCCTGAGACGTGAGAGAGTGAGTCATGGCCAGATATTTTTGCCAATCCATAAGGGTATCTAAGGTTTTGACGGAGTCACTTTTCTGAATCCTTGAAATATCATCTTTCACAAGAAAAAAACGCCTCCGCTCATTTTCATTAAGGGAGTCAATTTCGCCTTGAATTATTTTAATAAGAGAAGGCCGTAAGGTGATCTTTTGAATCCCATCGGGGTTTGATTTAATGGCCCTCACCGTGTCAATGGGAATCGCCATGGGGCCAAATCGAGAACGCAGGTTCCAGTCCGGATTGGCCACCTCGAGCAGGGATAAAAGTTGGTAGGAACAATTTCTCTTAAAGAAATAATAGTTAAAATAAGTTGTACCCATTTCCCAGAGATGATTAAGGAAGTGATCGATTTGTTCAATATTTAGGTTAAGGCGATACTCCCAGAGATCTCGATTTTCCATAGAATGATAGGCATTCACTTTCAAGTAGAACGGGTTCTGAGAAAAAACGCCTGGGTAGAATCCCAAAAGGCCATTGATCACGTACGCGGGACCGGGATCGGATTCCGTTACGGCATCAAAGCTGATCGCATAATCTAACAAATCGCTCTTACCCTTGAGCCCCGCCTCGGGATTAGAATCAATCCGCAAAAAGGTGTGTCCAAACATTGAAGCGGGGCTTCCCATGTAGGGCGCCGCGAAAACCAGAGTTATGGACTTGGGATTAAACCGATCCTTCCACGCTTTAAAATCGGGGCATGGGATTTTCTTCACGTTAAGATCGAGCTTTTCTTTCAAAAAACGAAAGCGCTCCGGAAACGCGCATTGGGGATGTTGATGAAGGGGCCCTACAGGTCGAAAACCGTTGTCCCCAAAAGCACTAACATCGGCATTCAACTCGGCGAGGGGGTCTCGATCCCCCTCAGGACTTAAGAAAAATCCCGGACCATCGGCCTCGCTTCGCTCTCCAAAGAACCCTTGATGATAGTGAAGGAGGAGTTTCCAGTAGGCACTCTGAGAGACCTCCCGGACATTCTCGGCTTCTCCCCTTGTCGAGATTGAAAGAAGAAAAACGAGAAAAAATATTTTCAAAAAAATTAATTTACGGCAAAGGTACAGACCGATCTCATGGTGTCATCTTTTTTAATTTCAGCTCTTAAGTTATCGAGCATCTGGGTCGCCTGAACGTTTTGGGTAGGAAATATATTTTGATATTTCGCCCGGCCCAGATTTGAAAAAGCAGTTAGGTCTTTACAACCAAGAACTTGGGAAAATGCCGTTAGATTTTCACCTTGTCCCCGGGCCATCTCGACTTTCAGGCTCGGAAGATTGGCCTCGGCAAACATGATGGCCTCCTTATCCCTGAAGGCAAATCCATTGGCGGAACAATTAGATGTCCCCGATGTGATTCCAAGGAGCTGGTTGAAAAAAATCGTTTGATTGGTCGTTACCGCAAGACATTGAGAAAATTTGGTATTTCGTTGGATGACAAGACTTCCCAAACCGCATCCCGCATCGTTGGCCAAAGCTGAACAACCGAAATTAAGGATAAGAAAAAATAACCCGTGGCGAATTCCCATAGAGACCCCCCTGGAGACTTTCATTGTCTCGCAGGTCAGCCTAGCTTGATTCTCTCCCTTTTCTCAAACTTAAAAGGAATGTTGCGGAGCGATGAAAAAAATAGGCCTTAATGCCCGTATCCGTACCCATAGCCATAATTATATCCATAGTAACCTGGATAATAAGGGTACCCGGTGGGGTTGCCATATCCATAAGTATACCCTGGATAGATGGATCCATTAGGTCCGTATCCTACTGGAGGGCATCCATTGGCATAGCCCCCCGGATATCCGCCATATCCTGCGGGATAGCCGCTCGGGTAACCAGCCATTCCGGGGCCGGGGCAACCAGCTATGGCGGTGGTGCCGACGGGCATTCCATAGTAAGGGCTGGGAGGCGCCCCATTATTACTCTGACTGCCGCAACCGGCAATGAACCCAGAGATTACGAGTAACGTGGTCATCAATAACAATACTGAATTTTTCATAACTTTTCCTTTTTTCACTTCAAGTCATTTTCAGCTGTTAATTTCGTAAAAACTTTTTGAACAAAGGCTTCCTTCACTCCGGAATCCTGAGCCGTCTTCGATTGGGCCCCTTGAGCTTCAGCGAATGTTTTATAGTGGCCGCTATAAATTCGATAGCGAATCACCCCTTTAACCTCGGCCGTCGACATCCAGACCAAAGAAGTCCGACCTTTCTGAAATTCTATAAGAGCATTTTTAGCTTCAGCTTCGGTCAAAAATGATGATAATTGAATTGTAAAGTTACCCTCGTTGGACTTTTGTTTTGCAGCAATCAATTTTGACTTTATCTGTGTTTTAATTTTAGATTTTATGCCTTTCGTGCCACGAATTGAAATTAAACGAACTGAAAAACCTCCCTCAGGGGCGGGTTCTGACTTCGCTTCATTCACGGTACCGCCCCCAGTCACTTCGGCGGGGCCATCACCAGTCACGTCGTCTGTTATTTTTGTATCACCGATCGCCACATGGGATTCATTATCTATAGATGTAAAAGAGGGGCGATTATATCGCCTTTGTTGGGCAGACGACAGACGTCCGATGAGAAAAACCACCAACATCAACGTACAGAACTTGGTTAATTTCATTTTCGCTCCAAAAACATAACAGCAAACCGCTTCAAGACAAAGCAATCCAGGTGCCGAGCTTTAGGATCAGAATGAACGATTAGAGTGGGAATTCGTTACTTTTTTTTATTTTCTGAGACAAAAATTGTCACTCGTCAAAAAAGGAATTAAAAAGAGGAATTACAAAAATTTCTCATAAATTCGTTGGCTAAATTATCTTCATAGAAAGAGGCGTCCTCGGCATTGACCTTTCTAAAGTTCATGTCGCTCTCGTAGTTTTTGCACTCTTCTCCAAGATCATCAGAGCTCTTGATTTCAAAAATAGGCTGAAGAGCCACAAGGTAGCGGTCAACGACCTCTCTTTGAACAAGACCATACATCGGATAAGGAGCAGACTTTTTCTTGAAATTATTAAGATCCCGAAGAAGATCTTGAGCTCCCTTGGTTTTTTCAGAAAAATTCTTTTCCAAGAAAATTTTTGGTTTATTTTCTTGAATGATGGCCCTCACCTTGTCTTCAATGGCGCTGTGTTCAGAATAGGTCACAAACTTAGGATCGGCCGCAGCCCCAAGCGCAAATAAACAGACCTCACCAAGGAGTAAAGCTGGTATCACATACCGACAAATGGACATCCTGAATCCTTTTTTAGTTTTCTTAAGTCTCCGGAGACTCTCTCAGAATAAGTAAAGGCCCTACTTGGTCTATTTTTTAGAATCTGAATAAATTTGTTAGCGACGATTTTCTCACCGACCGGAAAGTCATTTGACCCCAAAAGCTTTACCAACTGATCTTTTGAAACCACAAGATCGGCGTCAGTAGGGTTTAAAATCGTATCGGCAGCGCGTAGGTTATCTAGAGCGTAGTTGACGACACGAGCCACATCATCGGGAATCGCGACAGGAACTTTCTTAGGGTCATAATATCGGCGCAAGAGATCATACTTCATATCCGAGAAATGGGCAAAGCGACTCGCCGCCGCGGATCTATTCCCTGATCTCCCTTTCACACTGTTGTACGCTTGAAAGGCCCTCCCCGGCCCGGCATTGTAAGCCACCTGGCTCAAACGCTCTACCAGGTCTGTGAATTCACTTTTTTTATCGGTCATGACTTGTCCTGTGGAGGGATCAATATATTCTCGGCTCATTTTTTTAATAATGCGACGTTTGAAGTTTTTGTAAAGACTTAAGCCCATGATGAGAGACCTAGCAGGATTTTCTTGAAGATTGGCTAATTGGCAATAGGTGATTTTTCCCATTTTCGTGTTGTTCACAAACTCTGGATCTCCCAAGATGGATGGGTTGTCCGTCGTGTAGGGTGTACATTCCGCATTTTTTGAGACTTCATTCCACGTAACTCTCGTGGGCCCGGTGAAAAAATCTTTGGCACCACTTGACTTCACTAATTGAGCTAGTCCTATGCCACCCGAAGAGGCGACGTTGGGCATAAAGCGGGATTCCCGATTGAAGAGGCCAAATATTTCGCGGGGGTTTAGTTTTCCCCCTGGGAATTTTTCTGGCCCTGAATTGATACACTCCAGCGCTTTATTCACCTCATTATGAATATAATCCACAAACTTATCACTGATGCAAGGTGGGGGCACGATTCTTGGCTTGTTGCCCGTACATGAATAATAGTTGACTCCTTTGATAGGACCGCGAATTTCCATGGAGGCTTTAATGCATGACCTGGGAATTGAATCGTGATTGGCCTTGCAACTTGAAACTCTATTCATCGAGGCCAGATCCCGGTCGTCCTCTATCTTGGTCACCCTCTCATTTTCCGGATGTTCTTGAGAATTCTGAATCCTAGGTTTTAAGGGAGAGGCACACTGCGTATCAAGACCCTGGAGAAACCCTTCGAAATAGTCGCTGTATCCATGGGCGTCGGCGCTTTTGCAATCTAACGTATTGGGGTGCGCTCCGGCCCAGGAGCTGCCAAAAAACAGAAAAAAAACACAAAGACACCTCACTGGACCCATCACCTTCTTATCGAAATTCTAAGGGATATTCTGAAGGTCTATCGAAAAGACTTGAGGCCAGCCATAAGGCCAAGTCGAGTCAATTTAATGGGAACCCAATCTGGCCCCGGACTTGGAGTCAAAAAGATGAGCTCTTTCATCGTCGACGGCGATCCAGATTTGAGAATCATCGGCCACCTTGAAATCGCCAGGGGTGCGAACGGTCAGCCGATTTTCCCCTCCTCCATCAAGAATAATAAAATTCTCGTTACCCAATTCTTCCGTAATAAAAACACGAGCCGGGCTGAACCCGGCTTTGGCTACCTTAGAAACTCGAATGTCCTCAGGCCGAAAACCCAAGGTCAGTTTGGATTCTAAACCGCCCGTGGAAATTTGATTTAGTTTTCGCTCGCTGACTTTCAATCGTAAATTGAAATCGCCAATAAATCCTTCATCCAAGGTCCCCTCGATAAAATTCATCGAGGGACTCCCCACAAAATGCGCTACGAATTTATTTACGGGACAGTTATAGATATTTTTCGGCGTATCGAATTGTAAGACCTTTCCGTCTTTCATAACGGCGATCCTCTGGGCCAGCGTCATGGCTTCCACTTGATCGTGGGTCACATAAAGAGAGGTCGCACCGAGTTCCCGATGAAGATGTTTAAGTTCAGCTCGCATTTGAACTCTCAGCCCCGCATCTAAATTGGAAAGGGGTTCGTCCATCAAAAAAGCCTCGGGGCGTCTCACCATGGCTCGCGCTAAAGCGACTCTCTGTCTTTGCCCTCCGGAGAGTTCCTTCGGTCGCCGTGTCAGCAGGTCAGTCAATCCTAATTTTTCCGCGACTCGAGCCACTTCAATTTCTATCTCGTGTACCGGCCTCTTTCGGATCTGCAGAGGATACGAAATATTTTTCTTTACCGTCATATGGGGATAAAGGGCATAGCTTTGAAAAACCATGGCGAGATCCCTTTTGGCGGATTCAAGATCGGTGATATCTTTTTCTCCAAGGGTGATTCGCCCCGAATCAGCGGTTTCAAGCCCCGCGACAAGTCGTAAGAGAGTGGATTTTCCGCATCCCGACGGACCAAGAAGAACAATAAATTCTCCCTTTTCAACGGCAAGGGAAACATCATTCACCGCATGGAAAGTTCCAAAGGACTTATTCATTTTAATTAGATCTAGATGTTTCATTTGCTACCCCTTTACAGCGCCCATGGAAAGTCCGCGGACCAAATATTTTTGAACGAAAAGAGAAAAAATTAAAACCGGTACGGTCGCCACCACCCCGGCTGCACTCATGATCCCCCATCTAATTTCATACTGGGTCACTTGTGATGCTATTCCAATAGGTAAGGTCATCGAAGACTCCGTCTGAGTCAAGACAAGAGCCAAGAGAAATTCATTCCAAGCGATAATGAGGCAAAAGATCGCCGTCGCGGCAATTCCGGGAGACGCCAATGGCAGAATGATTCTTATCAGCGCTCCAAAATAAGAATCACCGTCAACACGGGCCGCTTCATCAAGTTCAGGGGGAATTTCTCTGATAAATGTCTGCATCATCCAAATCACAAAGGGGAGGTTAAACCCCACATAGACGATGATGAGGGCCACCGGCGAGTCCAAAAGACCTAAATTTCTCATCATGAGAAAAAGAGGGACAATAGTAATAATGGGAGGAAGAAAACGATTTGATAAAATCCAGAATCCAATTTTTTCCGCTTGGTTTTTGGGCCACTTAAGGCGAGTGAGACTGTAGGCCGCGGGAATTCCTAAAACGAGGGCGATAAGAGTCGACGATGTGGCAACCAGACAGGAATTAAATAGATATTTTCCGAACTCGTTAACTCCAAAAGCTTCTTGAAAATGAACGAATGTCGGCGTAAAATGGAACCAAAGCGGGGGGGATGCAAACTGATCGATCTCCGTCTTTAATGAAATCGTCAGCAGCCAGTACAGGGGGGCCAAAGAAATCAGGAGCCCCGATCCTGCTATGATATAACTGCCCCATTTCGTGACAGTCCTTTTCATCTCAAACCACACTCATTTTCAACATTCTGAATAAACTCTTGGCGAAAAGACTCACCAAGATCAAGCAGACAAAGGACATACTGGCAGCATAACCAAAATTAAAAAAACGAAAGGCTGTTCTGTAAATATAGAGGCTCACGGTCTCGGTCGCAAGGCCCGGCCCTCCCTGAGTGAGGATCCAAATTTGATCGAAGATTCTCAAAAGATCCATGGCCCGAAGAAGAATCGCCAGAAAGAGGGTCGGCTTGAGAAGCGGAAGAATAATATCTTTAAGTACCTTGAACGAAGAAGCGCCGTCCATTCGAGCGGCCTCGCAGGGCTCCACCGGAATAGATTGAAGGCCCGCCGATAAAAGCAGAAACATAAAAGGGGTCCATTCCCAAATATCCACAAATATGACCGAAGCCATGGCGCTCCCCTCCCCCGATGTCCAGGTCAGTTTCTCCGTGGCCACCCCAAAAAGCTTGAGAGTGCTATTGAGAACGCCAAATTGGGGATTATAAATGAGTCGCCAAACAATGGCTGCGACGACGGGAGGGAGGAGCATGGGAGCGAGAAACCCCCCTCTGAAAAAATATTTCCCGCGCCCCAAGGAATCCACAAGCAAAGCCAGGAAGAGCCCTAAAATGAGCTCGATCGTTAGCGCTCCGGTTACATATATGAAAGTTTGGATGAGGGAGACATGAAGGAGGTGATCTCTTAGAATGCGGGTGTAATTTGATATCCCCCAATCCCCCTGGATCGTGACGAAACTCACCTTCAGGGAATAAAGAAGGGGGTAAATGGAAAGACCCACTAAAATCAGGAGAGCCGGAAAAATCCAGAGAACTCTTCGGCGAGCCATCTAAAGATTCCTGCTGATGATCGCAGTAATCTCCTTGTTGGCCTCATTAAGAGCGGTCTCGGGATCCATGGTTTTTGAATTGGCCTTGGAAAGATAGATTCCAAATACATTTTCAATTTCATTCCACAAAGGAGTCCTGGGCCGAGGACGGGCACTGGCCAAAGATTCTTTTTGAGCCGGAAAAGCCCGGAATTTTTGGATAAGGTCCCGGTCGTCAAAAACACTGGTCCGTGTCGGTGGATTCCCACGAAAAGCCGCGACTTTCATTTGGGTGGGCGACGTCGCCCACCGAATGAATTCGAAAGCTTTGGCCACATTTTTACTTCCTGAAGGAATGGCCACAAGCCAAGCCCCTAATTCCGCTTGCCCCTTATTTTTCTCCGAGGGAATTTGGGTAAAACCGATTTTTCCCACGATTTTCGATTTTGAAACATCATCCATGGGGCCAATCCAGGCAGGCCAGTTGATACTCATGACGGCCGTAGATTGTAGGAGGTGGGCTGAAACCTCATCGGCATTATATCCGGTGTATCCCGGAGGCGTCACCTCGCCCAAGGCCAGCATAAATTTCAGTGCCGACACGGCTTCGGGACTATTCAAGGCCGGTTTTTTATCAGGAGAAAAGATATCGGCACCAAATGCCCAAAGAAGAGGCATAAAATCGGCAACCACGGCGTTTCCCGCGGCTGCTCGCATAACGTACCCATACATTTTTTCAGCGGATCCGATTTTTTTCGCACCCTGAAGCACTTCTGTCCAGGTTTTAGGAGCCTTCAGGGAATATTTGTCAAACAGGTCTTTTCTATAGAAAAAAAGCTGTGAATTTCCCACGTAGGGAAGGGCATAATAGGAGCCCGTCGCCCAGGGCTGTCGACAGACGTCAAGGGTGCTCTTGATGAAATCAGACTCAGGGCCTTCGAGCCCCTGGCCTTTATAGAGATTATCAAGAGAGTTCAGTTGCCCCCCGGTCGCATATTGCGGAAACCAAGGGTCATCCAGCATGATGACATCGTAGGCCCCTGTTTTACTTTTTAAGTCGAGGAGTTCTTTTTCAAAAAGGTTGGAATAAGGAAGCTCAACCACATGCATCTTGACCCCGGTCTTTTTTTCCCAATCCTTGGCCGCTTCTTTGAGGGCCTGACCTTCGACACCTGCATTCACGGCCACCGTCAATCCTGTTTCCCCACTGGTTTTGGTGCAGCCTTCCAAGGTTAAAAAGCAAAGGGCGATTAAACCAAGGCTCATCATTTTTTTCATCGGGTTAACCGACATCGATATTGAGGAGAGTTTCCATGACCTTTAAGCTCTCATGGAGAGTGGGATAGGTGGAAGAGGCGTTCCCGCCCATTTTCATCAGATAGTTATGAATAATTTCAATGTAGCCCTCAATCCATCCCATTCCATGAAACGGGGGCTGCTGGGAACCGAATTTATCGTTTGGTTTTTGAAGAATCGTGATTTTACCCCCTTGGGCGATTTTGAGAGTATCTGATTTCTCCATACTCCAAGTGACGGCTTGTTTGGCTCCTAGAACAGTCAGTTCAAGGTCATTTCCCGTTCCATGCACGGTTTTTGAAATCGATCCCCGAGCTCGAAATTTGGGAAATTGAAATTCAACCCACGCGTGACTGTCTCGGTGTGGCGCCGGAGAGTTCACATGAGAAACCCACGCCGACGACTTTTTAGGAATATCATTTGCGAAAAAAAACATAAGATCCGTGTAGTGAGCTCCGAGATCCACAAGGGCGTCATAGGGCCCGTGAAGTTTGGGATCGTTTTTCCAATCCTTTGTCGACGTGGACGTTTTGCCTTTTTCAACAGCCCATTGGGCTGACGATGACTGCCAATACCGTCCTTCAACGGAAATTATTTCTCCAAATTCACCTGCCTCGATCATCTTCTTAATTGTTTGAGGTCCCCATTGCTGGCGGAACCCGTGACAGACTGCCACGTCTTGACTGACTTTTTTCAATTTAGGAATATCGTCCTTACTTACACACACGGGTTTATCAACGATGATATTTTCAAAGCCCGCTGAAATACCGTCTAGAATCATCTGGGCATGAAGTCCGTGGGGATTTCCGATCAAGAGGAGAGGTCGAAAATTCTTAGTTACCAAACCAGAAAGGGACTGTCCCCGAGTCAATTGAACAGAGGGCGCCAATTGCACTTCTGGATCCACGATTTGAATGATCGCCAAAGCCTTCGTCATCCCTTTGCCTGACATCCCGCTTCCTGAAACAAATGGCTGTATTTTCATGGGAGTTCTCCTTTTAAGTTTATAGGCTTACGGTACGATGAAGGTTCGTGATTTCTCAAGAAGGAATTTGATTGATTGATCGATTTCTTCATGTTCTCTTTTATCTGTCCACATTCAAAAAAAGGGATTTTTCACATAAGGAGCTCTCATGCACCCATCTAAGAACCAAAAATCAAGTGTCAAACTCGGTATTATCGGCGCCGGGCGCATAGGTCGGGTTCATGCGAAAGCCCTGACTCACCAAGTTCCCATGGCCAAGGTCGAAATGATTTCTGACGTGCGATCAGAGGCTGCCCAAGGTGCCGCCGAAGAATTTCGAATTCCAAAGGCCTGTGAAGACTATCATGAGATTTTAAAATCCGATGTGGATGGCGTCATCATTTGTTCCTCGACAGACACCCACTCTCGCATTCTTGAAGAAGCCGCGGCCCACGGCAAACATATTTTTTGTGAAAAACCCATCGACCTTGATATCACAAAAATTGAAAATGCCCTGAAAGCCGTCGATCAGGCGGGAGTCGCTCTTCAAATCGGATTTAACAGGCGATTTGATCCCAATTTTAAAAAAATTAAAGATTCAATTTCAGAAGGAAAAATAGGAACCCCTCAAATCGTTCGGATTACCAGCCGGGACCCATCTCCCCCGCCCATTGACTATGTCAAAGTCTCCGGTGGCATGTTCTTAGATATGACGATTCATGATTTCGATATGGCTCGATTTATTACCGGCGAAGAAATTGAAGAGGTCTTTGTTCACGGAGCTAATCTGGTGGATCCTCATATTGAGAAAGCGGGAGACATCGATACGGCTGTTGTTTCCATTAAATATAAAAATGGGGCTCTTTGCACCATCGATAATTCTCGTAAAGCCGTCTACGGATATGATCAACGCCTCGAGGTCTTCGGCTCAAAGGGGTGTCTGTTGAGTGAGAATAATACTCCCACCCGGACTCAGCTCTGGGATGCCACGGGTCAGCGTGAAGAGCTTCCCCTCTTCTTTTTCTTGCAACGTTATATGGAATCTTATGTTTCAGAAATGCAGGAATTCGTCTCCTGTGTGTCTAAAGGGGAAAAGCCTTCATGTTCTGGTTATGATGGCCTCGTTGCCGTCGTCGTCGGGCTTGCGGCTAAAAAATCATTGGCCGAAAAAAGACCCGTTAAGATTCAGGAGATTCGAAAGTTTAATTAAACTGCCTTTCTTCGAACAGGTGCCGCTTTAGCTTTCAAGCATTTGGCTTCTAACGAGGACGACCAGGTCTTGATAACCATTTAGAAACTGATCAAGGGTGTGAACAGTGGGCCCGAAGGTTTCAAATTCATGGGGCCTTAGACCATTGACGTCATACGCCCGTCTGAAATCAGAAAATTTTGAAATCAACAGGTCGATGATTTTGGGGTCCACAGGGTCGGAGATCGTTTTTTTTACTTCAGTATTTGATTGGTTAAATTTGGTCCACCAAATATAGGGCATGGTCATTAAAACTTTGTCCCCTATCAACTGAGACCAGTGAAGTTCGTGCCTGTAGGCCGCGACTAAAAGAGTCGCGCCAAATCCCCTTTTTTTAAAAATCTCATGGGCTTTCTTGAAAACAGCGACCCCCGCCCATCTCATAACCTCGGAAGAAATTTCAATATTTTCTTTGACCGCGATCCTTTGCAGGTGGTCATCAAGGCGACCGACCATGATCGTCACATAGCCGTCTTTAATCATTTCGCCAGCCGCCACAGCCTGAGCCACACTGAAGCTCACCGTCGCGTTCACCCTTATCCCTTGGTCGGAAAGTCTCTTATAAGTCTCTAACCCTGATTTGGTGCAAGGGGCTTTTATCGCGATATTGGGGGCGATAGATGCCAATTCAACACCTTGCTCAAACATGAGATCTGGATTTCTGTAATATTTAGGATTTACCTGAATCGATAGGTCCCCCGTCTTATTTAACAGGGCCGCAGCATCAACTCCAAGACGCCCAATAAGCTGCCAAGCGATTTCATCCTCGGTGGCCCTGGGGAATTCTTTGATTAAATTTTTTAAAACGGGAATCAGTTGGGCCTTATGGGACTTAACGACGGTGTGAACGATGACCGGGTTGGAAGTGGCTCCTGTGGCTCCCGCCTTGACGGCTTCGGAGAGTTCTTCAGGATCGCACGAATCATTCCAGAAGTTGGTTCCTAGGTCCTTTGTTTTTTGAAGAGGGGTCAGACTCATAGGCCCGTTGCTTTTTTCAGATAGTTTCTGGCTTTAAGGGCATATTCTAAAGGTTTGGCTTTTTCGGGGTCTTGCTCCGCCTCAACGACCATCCAGCCCTCATAGTCAATTTCTTTTAAAATCTCGAAAATCGGTTCGTAAGAAATGCCGGCGTCTCCGGGAACCGTGAATACCCCTTCTTTCACAGCTCTTTCAAAAGAATATTTTTGATCCCGCCCTCTTTTAACGACCTCAGGTCGCACATTTTTCAAATGAACATGCCCCAGTCTCTTTTTATATTTCTTAAAAACCGCCAAGGGATCTTCTCCTGCAAATGCCAGGTGTCCCGTATCGCCCAGAAGGCCGACCTTCTCGGTATACTCCATGAGGCGATCTATCTCGATGAGGTTTTGAATGACTGTTCCCATATGATGATGATAGACGAGCTTTAGACCTTCACTTTCAGCAATTCGGGCGAATTCTTCAAGGCCAATAAAGACCTTCTCCCAATCTTCTGTATTCAAATGACGGCCTTCTTCACCCCGCCAGTTAAGACTGAGTTTTGGATCATTGTAGGTCCTGTGAGAACACTCCGCCACGATCACGACGGAGCATCCCATCTCTTTGAGAAATTTCAGATGTTTTCGATAGTCACTGGCTTCTTTTTTGAAGCTCTCAGTCGCTAAATAAGTGCTATGCCATCCCGAGACCAGATTTAAATCATAGATTTTCAAAATTTCTTTGAGGACTTTGGAGTCTTTGGGGAATTTATGCCCTAATTCCGCTCCGGAATAGCCAGCCTCCCGCATTTCGGTGAGACAAGTTTCCAGAGAAATATTGCCACCCAAATCAAAGAAATCGTCGTTACTCCAGATAATCGGTTGAATCCCAAGCTTAATATCAAGTCCCTTCAACATTAAAACTCTCCTTTAATAGTAAAAATGCTTTTTCTCCAAAGCTTCTTCATATTTTTTTCTTACAATCTTCACGCCTTCATCTTCTGACACTTGCGAAACCGGTACATCCCACCAAGAATAGGCTGGCACCGGCTTTCTGGGGCGAAGAGGAATATATATTAGACAGGTCTTTGAACTATTTTTGCATTTTTCCAGGGCGTCAATAAACGCTTTTTTGTTGGTTGCCGTAAAGGCTTCAGCGCCCAGACTTTTTGCATTCAAGGCATAGTCTATTTTCAGAACGTCACCACTAAGCCCCGACTTCTCTCGACTTCTAAATTCATTGCCGAAACTTTGACTTCCACAAGATTTCTGCAAATTTTGAATACATTGAAACCCATGATTGTCCAAAAGAATGACCGTGATCTTGATCCCCTCTTGAAGGGAGGTCACGATTTCGTGGTTGAGCATGAGGTAACTTCCATCGCCCAAAACAGCGAACACTTCTCTCTTCGGGTCAGCGAGGGCGACCCCTAAAGCTCCGGCGATTTCATAGCCCATACAAGAATAGCCGTATTCTGAGTGATAGTTACCTTCCGAAGTCGTCCTCCAAAGTTTATGAAGGTCCCCAGGAAGGCCGCCTGCGGCGTGAACAATGACGCTGTCCCTGTCCACCGTGGCGTTGAGAACGCCAATGACCTCGGATTGACTGAGGAGGTCATCAGAGTCTAAAGATTCAATGATTTCATTTCTTGTTTTATTCCAGGTCTCCGCGACCGCTAAAATCCGTTGTTCGTACTCTTGGGAGATTCTATATGATCCCAGGGCCGACCGGAGCCCCACCAGGGTCACTCGAATATCAGAAATAAGAGCAAGAGAACCATGTTTCTGAGCGTCATGGCGATCCAAATTGACCGAGACAAATTTGACTTTGGAATTTTGAAATTGGGTCTTTGAGGCCGTCGTAAAATCAGAGAGTCTCGATCCTAAAACAATGACGAGATCAGAATCCCTCACGATACTGTTTGCGGCGAGATTCCCGGTAACCCCCACTCCTCCAAGATAGAAATTAGAATCTTGTTCGTTGAGTGACTTTCCGGCCTGAGTCATGGCGACAGGGATATGGGTGGATTTCACAAACTCCCGAAGGGCCTCGCCAGCGTCGGAATAAAACACTCCCCCTCCTGCGATAATCACGGGCCTCTCTGATTTTTTGATAAGTTGAATAGCCAAGTTCATCTCTTCGTCACAAGGGAGATTTCGGTTCAAGGCGTATACCCGTTTTTCAAAAAATATCCTTGGAAATAAAAACGCCTCCGCCTGCACATCCTGAGGTAGCGCCAAGGTCACCGCTCCCGCCGTTTCGGGGCGCGAAAGAACGCCCATGGCCTCGGGAAGGGCTTGAAGGAGTTGCTCGGGACGATTGATACGATCCCAATACCTTGAAACGGGTTTAAGACAGTCATTAACACTCATATCAGGAGAGTGAGGATGTTCAAGTTGCTGCAAAACCGGGACTCCACTGCGATTAGCAAAAATATCGCCGGGAAGAAGGAGCACCGGGAGTCTGTTGATTGTCGCCGTCGCCGCTCCTGTTACAAGATTGGTCGCTCCGGGACCAATGGACGTGGTGCAAGCAAAAGTTCCAAGACCCCGTCGGGCTTTTGAAAAAGCAATGGCTCCATGGACCATGGCCTGCTCATTTTTCGGCTGAAAGAAAGGAAGGTCAGCTCCTCCCAACTCTTGAAGCGCCTGCCCAAGCCCCGCCACGTTCCCGTGGCCGAAAATTCCAAAAACCCCGTTGATGAGTCGATGCTCGATTCCATCCCGCTTTATATATTGATTTTTCAAAAATTTGACCAGGGCCCCTGCGGTCGTCAGCCACTCTTTACTTTCCATGATCATTTCTCGGCTTCCAACCCTGGTTTTCGGGATCGAGAATCCACTTATGCTCCTCTGTAAATTCAAATCCGCAATAAGGATTCTGAGGTAAATGCCTGATCATCCAGAGATAGTACATTCCATAGCCGGGAGCCGATACCTGTCCATGATCCACGTTATTTAAAATTTTCACCGTGTCTCGATTTTGAATTTTATAGACTTCATCGCCCAGTTCCGCGTGCCCGTAACCTTGATCTGCCGTAAATCGATAATGATAAATTTCAGGCTGGGGGTGGTGGTGGGGTGGATAACTTGACCACCGCCCCGGATAATTGACCACTTCTCCCAAAACAAGATTAGACTCAGGACGCGTGCTTTTATCAAATATTTGACGCACTTCGCGAAGACAGGCCCCTTGAGCCAGGCCCTCGCCCCGATATTCGACTTTCATATCCTTTGGCGAAAAAATTCTATGGGAAAAATTCTGGTCATTCCGGGTTTTCACGACCCCGATTTCGACCGGGCCATCTCCCGCTTTGATTTTGATTTTTCTTCCCTTAGAAAGATGAAGACAACTGGGGCCCTCGTCAAAAAGGGATTCCCGTTTGGCCGACCACTGTCCCCCATCAAATTCAGTGAAGACGCTTCCTGAAAAGAGAAGCCACAGCGACTCAAAAGGTGAAACGGTCTCAAAAACTTCGTGGGGGAGAATTTTTAAAATTCCAAATTCAATCCCTGTATCAAGCGTACTCTCATCTATCGCCGTGATAGGCTGGTATCCAGATAAAAAATTCCCATTAGATTTGACGACAGCCGGATTTGACATAGAGAGAAGTCTATGGGTTCGGTGGCGCGGGTGTCAACGGCCCGGCTTAAAGAAATTTTTTGACTATTCGTTTATTGAGCGACGTTGAAATGATTAAGGATTTGAGTTGGCGTTAAGATCGTCGGGTAAATGGCCGCGTCATCGATATTGCCGAAGAATCCAGTAACCACACCTTGCTGCCAGTTTCCCGGCCAGTGGGTCAAGTTGTCAGAGCCCATCCGCCAAAAGCCACTATAGTTTGTCATGTCGTTCACAGAAGCGTCGGCCGAGGCGACAAGGGCGCCGTCAACATATAAGTTCATTCCGTTGGTACCGGTGCAGCATGTTCCCACCACGTGATGCCAGTTGCCATCATCATAGTTTACCAAGTTGGAAACAGAAGTCGTTAGGCCATTGACGAGAGCGCCGAAATAAACATAGCCTGAATCATCCATATAAATATGCCGGTCGTATGAGGAGCTTGTATTGGAAAGAGAGTTTCCAAATCCAAAAATTCGGCCTCCCGGAGTCGTCGTTTGAAACCACACTTCTTCTGAAAATGTCGTGGGCGCCGGCGCCGAAATGCTTGTCGAAATGATGCCTCCCACAAGAGAGACGGCTGTGTAGCCATCACTGATAATGGACCCAGGGGCCGCATTGGAGTTATAGCCTTGGCTGCCATGGCCAATATTTCCGCCGACCTGGTCAGCAAAGGAGGAACCTGTGTCGTTTAATATCCAGTAGTACTGAGCGCCGTCACCTTCAACAGTTGTAACGTAGGCTGTGCTAGAAGAAGTCACAGTCGTCGTCGTGGTCGTGGTGGCTGACGAGCCGTTATTTGAATTAGAGCAAGCTCCGCAAACGGCTATAACAGCCATGATAAAAAGCAACCGTGACATAATATTCTCTCCTCGCAATATCTCTTTTCTCTCTTGAATATGATAAATAGCAAGGGTCACGCCACCTCTCGCGAAGGGTTTATTCACATTTGATTGTCTAAAAGTTTGACACCCGATTTCCGTTTTTTGGATCAGTTAGATAATGCGATAATCTTTAAGCCCTCGAAATGTGTCCTGAACAATGACCTTTAAAACGACGATAGCGGGTATCCCGAGAAGGACCCCGGCCATCCCAAAGAGCATAGAAGCTCCCATAAGTCCCAGAATTATAACAAGAGGGTGAAGATCGACGGCACCCCCGAGGACGAAAGGCTGAAATACAAAATTATCCAGAGCCATGACAAGAATATTAACGACCACCACCGCAATGGGGATATTCTCCACATTCATAAAGGGAAGAAGGGGTTGAATATCTTCAGCTATGAGCGCGTACGCGAGACCCAGACCAAGACCCATGATGGGTCCCAAGAAGGGAACCGCCGTTGCGACCCCGGAAAGCACACCAATCAGAAAGGCCATTTTAAAGGGCACGCCTACGACGAAGAGGCCGGCCGCCAAGGAAATTCCGACCAATCCACATTCCAAGGCAACGCCCCTGAGATATTTTCCAATAGCCTGGTCGACCTCCTCTTTCACTGTGAGTGCCAGCTCAAAATATCTATTGGGAACAAGTTTTAAGAAAAATTGTGCAATGGCCCCTTCATCAATCAAAAAGAAAACAAAGACAATGGGGAGGAGAAACCAAATGGACAGAACATCAATGAGGCTTTTCAAGAAAGACTCATCTTGGACCATATTTTTGTTGATCGTTGAACTCGAATTTGCCACGATCTTCTCTCCTACTTTTTTTATAACCTCGTGATTTTTTAAATCCGCCAGAAAATATTGAAAATATTTTTCCGAAATCGGATCAACATCTCTCTGCCTGAATGAGACAAAAGCCTCTTTCTGCTCAGGGGATAGTTCCAGGTATTGATTCAGACTTGTTCTTAAGGGATTAATATCCTGCGCGATCAGGTTATAAACCACATTGCCTTTTCCGGTGGAGCGGTCTATCCCCATGAGGCTATTAAATTTTTCATTAAACTTATATTTAAAGCGAACTATGATTTCGAGTTTTTCTTTTTCATCTGGAATATTATCTTTGACAAATTTTATTCCCACTAAAAGACTCGCGGTAAAAATCGCAAAAAGAAATATGACTCTTATTCCGTTAGGGAGCCAAGAATATTTAAAAGCTAACTTCAAGGGGCGAAAAAGATAAGCCATTAAGATCCCAAGGGCCACCGGAAGAATCAGGGGCCGTAACGCCCAAATGAGATAAACTCCACCCCCAGTAACCAAAATCAGGACCAACCCGTTGAAACATAAACGCCGAAGGCGGCGATCTGAATTTTTCAAATCAACCCACCCTTGTCATCTTAGTCGCCTGACGATTGGTTGCCTTAAGCCGCTCGCCCACGAGCCAAGCCAGATTTCGATACACTTCACAGACGATTTCTGGCTCTATTCTCCGAAGACGATTGAGGTCGGCACGGGACAGTACGTAAGCAACGGTCGGTTTTATGGCTCTCGCTGAGGCTGACCGAGGAGACTCGTCAAGGAGGGCCAGTTCGCCTAGAAACTCCCCGCTCTTGATGGTCGCCAGTTGAGTTGACGATTGGGGGTCGCTTGACGTCTCTATGGCGACCTCACCTTGTCGCAAGATAAAAAGACCCGCTCCAGGATGATTTATTTCAAAAAGAAATTCATTTTCTTCGTAACGACGCTCGTGAAGCTGCTGAGCCAGAGTCTTCAACTGCTTTTCGGAAAGATGTTCAAAGAACGGAATGGTCCGCAAAAATTCGTTACGGGAAACTTCTTTTGATTTCTGCCTCCGAAATTTGAAGCCCCACATAATTTCATCGAGATGATTTTTTGCCATTTGAAATTCCCTTCCAGAATCTCATCGGAACCGCGGCACTATTTGTTCATAGTTTGTTTGATAAAAGTCCCTGGAACTTGGTCTGGATCTTGCTCAAAGCCCCTAGAAGTGTCCTGTATCGCTTAAAAAGATATTATGCTGCGTATCTGTGTAATTTTTGGATTGCCGCACCTGTCTTTTTTAGCCATTGGATAACCTTGAACCCCGACAGGAAATTTTAAGGGCCCCGTGAGGCCCCAGAAGAGGATTTGGAGAAGTTATGAAGAAGTCAGTTTTACTAGGGATAACATTAGGCCTTGCTGCAGGAATTTTCGTAACTCGAGGGGCTTTCGCCTCGGCCACTGCGGTGGGTATCACTAACTTCGCGTTCGTTCCAGCGGTGGTGACGATTCCCCTGGGGACGGTGGTCACTTGGACCAATATGGACAATGTGGCTCATACGACGACCTCTGATGAGAGAGGTTGGGATTCAAGCTTCTTGATCAAGGGTAAATCCTTTTCCATACAGTTCAATAAGGCGGGAACCTTCACGTATCATTGCGACGTCCATCCTTCAATGAAGGCCGTGGTCATCGTAAAATAAACTTTAGAAATGTCCTGTAATCCAGTCGCATAATGACTCGCCCGTCCGGGTACTATTGTCACGACACCACGGATCGGACGTCCCATCTTTAACTAGATTCTCCATTTTCTAGGCTCATCCTTTGCAATTTTGTAACACTTGGAAAAAGTTCAGAATTGGAGGAAACATATATGTTTCAAAAGAATAGCTTTGCCAAAACCGCTCTTATCGGTCTCGTGACCATGGGATTGAGTTCAAATCTCATGGCGCAAAGGCCGTCAAGGCCTGCACCCCCATCTCGGCCAGCTCCGTCAAGGCCCGCACCCCCGTCTCGATCCGCTCCCTCGAGACCCGCGCCTCCGTCTCGATCGGCTCCATCAAGACCCGCACCTCCGTCTCGGTCAGCCCCGTCGAGGCCGGCTCCGCCCTCATCTCGACCTAGTCAACCTATGGGTCGATCTCCTACCGCAGGGAGAACCAATCCGCCTCGCAGTGGCGGTGGAACCGTGACAAGGCCAACGGGCTCAACTCGCGGCCGTTCATCCACTCAAACTGTCAGGGCTCCTAACGGGCACAATGTGAAAATCAACCCAACTGTCAATAGAGGAGGCCGCACGATCACCCAAAGAGCTGTGACCCATAATCATGAAACCATGATTCAAAGAACAAGCGTGAGAAGATTTGGCGGACACAATGTAAGTCGAGATCGTTTCTTCAGATTTCACGACTTTCACGGTTTCCACTTCTTCGTCTTCGCTCCATTTTGGGCCTTTGACCTCGCTTTTTGGGACTTCTATTTCGCGCCCTTTGGAGCTCCCTGGTTCTACACGTGGCCTTGGGTTAGCGCTCCGTGGTACGCCGCTTGGGGTTGGTACTACACGCCCTATCCTTATTATCTAGACGCAAGCTACTGGGTCACTGACTACGTGGTCTCAGATATGCTTTCGGATCAATACGAGCAGGGCTATAATTCTGGAGAAGCCAAAGGAATCGCGATCTCAGAGAGTAACCGTGATCAACTTCGCACCGAGGTTGAGGCTTGCAGTCGCGACTTGAAAGCAGGCCAAGCCCCGGTCATCGATACGGCTCTCCAAACTCCGGGTTATTTGTTTGCTGTCGATAGCTCTTACGACGCCGTCAGTGTCGCCGAAGGAACAAACTGTTCACTGACCACCGGTGATCTCATTAAGGTAAGCCAGGCTCCGGGGGTCACAGATACCTCTGTTTTGATGGAAGTGGTCACGGCCAAAAACGGAAGCTGTGCCGCCGGCGTTCAGGTAAGGATTGCCTTAACCGACCTTCAAGAGATGATCAACGGATTCTCGGAAAGGGTTGACGACGGGTTGAATGACTTCAAAAACCATAAAGGTGAAGTTCATCCGCGGTGAAATTCGTCGGTGAAATCCTTCTCGTCAAAAGAGGGGCCTTTCGGGAAAGGCCCCTCTTCTTTTTTTAATCAAAATATGGTGACAGCGATCGATTTAGATTCTAACTTTTCTTGGAATGGCATCTGAAAACACGTACTGGCTCACTCGTTTTTATTTTCAAAGGGCCCTCGGGACGATTTATTTTTTTGGTTTTCTCATAGCTCTCAATCAGTTTCGTGGACTCTGCGGAAAAAATGGCATTCTTCCCATGCCTCTTTTCATTAAGAATGCAAGATTTTGGGATATTCCCAGCCTTTTTTGGATTAACCAATCCGACGGGTTCATTATTTTTTTAGCGACACTGGGCCTCGTTCTTTCTTTATTTGCGGCCACCGGCTTTTCTGATTCTTCAAGCACTGTGGTCTCTGTCTCGACCTGGGCTTCCCTTTGGGTTCTTTATATGTCATTTGTCAACATGGGGCAGACATTTTATGGCTTTGGCTGGGAAGTTCTTCTTCTTGAGGCAGGTTTCCTAGCCATCTTTTTAGGTCCTGCCGCTTCAAAGCCTTCCGTCGTCATTATTTGGCTTCTCCGTTGGCTCTTATTTCGACTTATGTTTGGTGCCGGCCTCATTAAAATTAGAGGTGATGAATGTTGGAGGGATTTGACCTGCATGAAATATCATTACGAAACCATGCCTCTTCCAAGTCCAACCAGTTGGTATTTTCATCAACTCCCGATGTGGTTTCAAAAAATTTCTGTCCTTTTTAACCACTTCGTAGAATTGATTGTTCCTTTATTTTATTTTGCATCCAGACCCTATCGGCATGCCGCTGGAATTTTAACTCTCATTTTTCAACTCGCCATCATTTCCACTGGAAATTTTTCTTGGCTCAACCACGTGACTCTCGTCATCACTCTGGCGTGTTTTGATGATAGCATCCTCCCTAAGATCTCCGCCTGGACGAAGACCATGGGTGTGACGGCCGCAGGCACTGCGGTCAATGCTATGACAGGCCTTCCCCCTTCAGTCATTTACGTTTTAACGGCTCTCATCGCATTCCTTAGTATCAACCCGGCTAAGAACCTCTTTTCCTCCAAGCAAATCATGAATACAAGTTTTGAACCCCTTCATATTGTTAATACCTACGGCGCCTTTGGTTCCATAACTCGCACACGAGATGAAATCGTCATCGAAGGTTCCTATCACATAAACGGTCCGTGGCTGGCTTACGAGTTCAAAGGAAAGCCCGGTGATGTATCAAGGCGGCCACCCTTTGTTTCGCCGTATCACTACAAGATAGATTGGCAAATGTGGTTCGCCGCCATGGGTCCCTATTACCAAAACCCCTGGATTATCAACCTTGTTGCAAAACTCCTTCAAGGAGAACCTCAGGTCATCGGCCTTTTAGAAGCAAACCCATTTCCCGGCGAATCTCCAAAATTTATCAGGGCGTCCTTATATGAATATCACTATGCGGATGGGAACGATAAAAATTGGTGGAAAAGAGACTATGAAGGCGTTTACCTTCCCCCTTTGTCGCTGGATACTCCAGATTTTCGTCGAATCCTAAACGACCAAGGTTGGCTTCCCTGACCCCAGAGTTGGGCTTTGGGCTTCGGATGAGGCCCCAGGCGGATCGTTCTTTTATTGCTATACTCATCGTCAATCTGTTATTTTACGATTTCTATAAATCGTCACAGCCTTGATAAAGGGGTCGCTCATATCTTCTCTCGCCCGCGCGTATAGAAAAGTAGATCCTGCCGCTAAAAGTGATCTTGAAATTTTACTTTATCCGGGAGTGCGCGCTCTCTTTCTCCACAGATTGGCCCACCCACTCTATAAAAGTAAATTTTATTTTTTAGCAAGGTGCCTCTCCGAAATCGGTCGTTTGATTTCAGGTATCGAGATTCACCCTGGAGCTCAGATTGGCAAAAACCTGGTCATTGATCATGGAATGGGTGTGGTCATCGGTGAGACGGCAGAAATAATGGACGATGTGGTGCTTTATCAGGGAGTTACTTTGGGGGGACATCATTACCGACCCGAACCCCGTCACCCGATCATCAGGCGCGGGGCTACAATTGGAGCTGGCGCGAAAATCATTGGGCGAGTTACCATTGGAGAAGGAGCCCGTGTCGGGGCCAATGCCGTTGTGCTGGGGGATGTACCAGCAGGGGCCACAGTCGTCGGAGTCCCCGGCAAAATCTCTCATTAAAAAATGAAAGGCAGATTAAAGTGAAATTCTATTCGGACATTACGAAAACAATAGGTCATACCCCCTTGATCAAAATGCAAAGATTAGGAAGGGGCCTTGGAGCTGAAATATTTTTAAAACTTGAATTCTTTAATCCCTTAGGCTCGGTAAAAGATAGGATAGGACTTAGCATTATCGAAGATGCCGAACTTAAGGGCACTCTTAAAAAAGGTATGGAAGTCATGGATCCTACCAGCGGTAATACAGGAATCGCCTTGGCCTTTGTTTGCGCTGCCAAAGGGTATCCTCTCACTTTAGTTATGCCAGAGACCAATTCCCAAGAGCGACGAACTCTCCTTCTCTTATTGGGTGCGAAACTCATTCTTACTCCCGGTGCCAACGGTATGCGGGGAGCCATCGCCAAGGCCAACGAATTGGCCGAGAAAAATAAAAATATTTTTTTAGCTCGGCAGTTTGAGAACCCTGCAAATCCCGCCATACATCGAGAAACTACGGCCCTCGAAATCTGGCAGGATACCGATGGAGCTGTTGATATCGTCGTCTCGGGAGTCGGAACGGGCGGAACTCTCTCCGGTGTGGGTGAAGTTTTAAAAGGCAAGAAGCCCTCGCTAAAAATGATTGCCGTGGAACCCATGGAGTCATCGGTCATCTCCGGTGGAAAACCCGGCCCCCACAAAATCCAGGGGCTTGGAGCAGGTTTCATTCCTAAGAATCTCAACACGAAGCTGATAGATAGCGTAGAAAGAGTAGGAAGCGATGAGGCCATCGCCATGGCTCGTCGTGTGATAAAAGAAGAGGGTATTCCTGTGGGAATTAGTTCGGGTGCCGCGATCATTGCGGCACTAAGACAGGCAGAAAAGCCAGAGAATAAAGGAAAACTTATCGTTACTATAATTCCAAGCTACACGGAACGATATCTTTCAACTCTCTTGGCAGAGAAAGAACGCCTTGAAGCAGCCCAACTTCCCGTGACGTCCGTAGACGAGACCTACCTTTCCAAGGTTCCTCTAGGATCAGATTCCTGAGACGGCAAGTAAGAAAATTTTTTAGGAACTTAATAATCAGACAGAGGTTGCTAAATGAAAAGTTTTTTTCTGGGAATCGTTCTGGGCGTCTGTATCATTCCTGTTTCTGCATATATTTTTTTGATAAAAGGGGGGATGCCTGTGGCGACCAAGGGTTCTCCTCTTCCGGGAGAGCGATTCATAGCCAAAATCGCCCTTCGAGCCGCCATGGAAAACGAAATAGGTAAAACTTCTCCTTTTCCGGTCGATGAGCAAGGCCTCACCAGGGGTGCGAAGATTTACACTGTCCACTGTGCCGTTTGTCACGGCCTTCCCAGCGAAAAAAAAACGGCCATCGCGAGAGGCCTTTTTCCAAAACCTCCTCAACTTTTTGACCCTGATCACGGAGTGACCGACGATCCCATTGGAAAAATTTATTGGAAGGTCAAAAATGGAATTCGTCTGACAGGCATGCCAGGCTTCGTTGATAGCCTTTCAGATCAGGACCTATGGCTAGTAAGTCAGGTTTTGTTAGAAGCTGACAAACTGCCGACGAGCGTACGAGCCATTTTGACAGAGAAAAATCGATAACTTTTGTCCACAGTTTTTCCACATTCATATAAGAAATCTATGTCGAAACTTTAACCACTGTCATTTCTTTGACTGTCTCATATCAGATGGAAGAATCACCCTCTATTCTCATCCCTAAATTTCCTGCAAATAAAGGAGCTCTTCGTGAAAAATCTTTTGGTCTGTCTTCACCTTTGTATTTTTTTTGGATCGTCGATAACTCTTGCTGATAAAGCACGTTTAAAAAATCATATTCCTCACGGAGTCACCAAGGCCACGCACTTGGGCCGTTTGACCTCGACCGGTCAGTTTGCTTTGACGATTGCCCTCAATCTCAAGAATCAAGCGGATCTCGCAAGGTTAATCAATCGTCAACATGATCCCACCGATCCCCTTTTTGGAAAGTTTCTGACACCTCAACAATTTGCCCAATCCTATGGACCTGACGCCTCTGATTTTGCGTCCGTTGAGAACTATCTGTCCGCAAATCATCTGAACGTCGTTGGAAAATCCACAAATACTCTTCAGGTCATGGGTTCTATCAATGATATTGAGAAGAGCTTTAATTTTGAAATGCATCAATACCAGTCTTCTGACCGTCGCACAGTTTTTGCTCCGAACTTAGATCCTGAAGTGGATAGTGAAATCGCTCCAAAAATCGCGGGAATTTTGGGTCTTAATAATTTCTCAAGATTTGTGGGATTCAGAAGGCGCCGAGATCAGATGAAGGCTTTCTCTTTGGGGGGCACCGGCCCAGGCGGGGGGCTCTCCCCTTCAGACATAGCGAAAGGCTACTCTTTGAATGGTCTCAACGCCAATGGAGCCGGGCAAACCTTGGCCCTCATGGAGCTTGACGGATATACATCTTCGGACATTTCTAAGTACGCTACTCAATTTAATATAAGTCACCCTCCCCAGCTCCAAAACGTGTTAATCGACGGTTACGATGGCTCTGCGGGAAGTGGGGCTGACGAAGTCACCCTTGATATCGAACTCATGATGGCCGTGGCCCCGGGTGCCTCCAAAATTATGGTTTATGAGGGAACAAACACTGAAACGGGTCCCCTTGATGTTTACGCGAAAATTGCGGACGACAATATAGCCAAAGAAGTCAGCACGTCTTGGGGAAGTCCAGAGTCACAAAACACCTCAAGCTTTTTAAATTCTGAAAACGCGATTTTCATGCAAATGGCGGCCCAGGGCCAGAGTATTTATGCAGCGGCAGGGGATTCAGGAGCCTACGATGATGGAAGTCATCTCAGCGTGGACGACCCGGGATCCCAGCCCTATATGGTGTCTGTGGGAGGAACCACTCTGACCACCAACTCAGACGGATCTTATCAAAAGGAAAGCAGTTGGGGAATAACGACGCCTGAGCAAGGAGGTGGCGGTGGAATCAGCTCGGTTTGGCCCCAACCTTCTTGGCAATCTGGTCTGGCGACTTCCGCAAATAAAGGGTCCACAACTATGAGGATGGTTCCCGATGTGTCGCTCGATGCCAATCCCCAAACCGGTTACGCCATTTATGTGGGAGGCGTCTGGAACACATACGGGGGAACGAGTTGCGCGGCTCCTATCTGGGCAGCCTTTACAGCTCTCGTTAACCAACAAAGAACCGCAAATGGTCTCCCGCTCCTAGGTTTTGCAAACCCAGCGCTCTACCAGCTGGGTTCAAGCGGCCTTTTCAATCAGGTTTTTAATGACATCAAAGATAACAGCACCAATCTCTATTATTCCGCCATTCCCGGCTATGACTTATCGACCGGCTGGGGCTCAATGAAAGCATCCTCTCTTCTCGCAGGATTTTCAGCTCCAAGTGCCTCTAATTTGAATTCTCCCACGGGGGTTATCGCGGCTCCTCACAATCAAGTCGCGGCGATAAGTTGGTCAGCAAGTGCTGGAGCCCTGTCTTATGTTTTGAACCGAGCCTCTTCGTCGGCCGGTCCCTTCACCCAGGTCGCAAGTAATATTTTAGGAACATCCTACGCTGATACCGGGCTTCAAAATGGAACCACCTATTTCTATGAAGTCGTAGCCACCAATATCACGTCGCAAAGTGGCCCGTCTGCCATTGTTTCCGTGGCTCCGGCCGCGATGCCGCCTCAAGCGCCAACAAACTTCACGACGACCCCTTAAAAGACAGGAGATGATATGAAAAATATGAACATCAGAAAAATGATCCCTTTGTTTTTTCTCCTCAGCGCGGCGGGAGGCTGTGGCAACTTGGTCAATCCTTCCACACGATCGAGCCCCGGCGCTCAAAATGGAGGAGCCCCTTCTACCGCCAACCCTCTTCAAGTTCACCTGAGTTGGACTGCCAACAAAGGTGAGCAGCAGGGATTTTATGTAGAGAAATCTAGTGACGGAACTCATTTCACCCAGATCTTGCCCATTCCCGACGGAACGTACGCCGCCACAATTCCCGTGTCGTCGGCGGGGACCTATTATTTTCGATTAAGAGGGTATAACCAATCTGGCTTGTCCCCCTACACGCCCGTAATATCGGCCGTTGTAAATTAATTTGTTGCCCACGGGATAGATTCTCTGGGACAGTCAATTCATGAGTAAATTTATGTCTATCCTATTTTCTTAAAAGTTCAGGAAACATGGATTCAAGTTGTGGCCTCATAACGATAAGTTGATCCAAGGCCTCTTGCGCTCGCTGAAGAAATTCTTCGTCCGTACGTGCCCGGGCGATCCAATTATCCATAATAAGCCCGAATTTCAAAAAAGTATCCAAATCAAAAGGGGAATCAAAGAGATCAAGATCAAAAAGAGGAACTGACATTTTAAGTCGAAGACCCGGAGGGAGCCCCTTGGATCTCGAAAATAAGCGAAAAAACAACCGTGACATCCGACCGTTGCCGTCGGCCAATGGATGAATCGAAATGAAGGCTCGGTAGAGCGAAAGAGGATCCACAAACCCCGCTGACATACCGGCCGATAAGCCCATCTCAGCCGCTATGATTTTTTGAACGAAAGCAGGGTCAAACAAATCTGCAATCAGCTCTTCGACGATCTTTTTGGTCAGGGCACCGGATTTGGGGCTATCAAAATTAACAAGATCCTCTTGCGTCAACTGATCGAGTTCTTTCAATAGATCTTCAGGCAATAGCTCTCTATAGTTCTTGTAATTGAGAATGGAGGGATATTCTATATAAATCCGGACATGCTCAGGATCGCCCTTAATTTCTATGGTTTTAGATGAGAGAAGGCGGTTACTTTTAAGGACCATGGCCGCTTGACGATTTGTTATCAGATAGGTGGCACGAGAATTCTTATCTCTAGATCCCATATATACCACATCAGATCTTAGCTTGGGCTCTTCGCCCAAGACCGTTTGGGTTGCCAAGAAAAGTTCTTCAAAGGACTGACTCTTGTCACGATCCATCCCGGCGATAGCCTCTTGCCACTTTGTACCAACACTTTTTAACTTTTCAATGGTCGAAAAATCTTGGAGAGCCGAACCATTTTGGACCGCCTTAAGGTCCAACAGATCAAATACGTCTAAGATGGCTCCGTAAAGTTTTCGACTTGGATCCGCACTTTTATCAAGCCTGCCGAGAGCCAAATTGAGAGTGTTTGAATCATAGGCAAAAGATTTGGCAACCTCTAGGGCCCGTCTAAGGCCCTCTGGACCTGCTTGACTGAGCTGTAGCTCCAGATATTGACTTAGGACCTGATCAAGGTAATCCCATTCCCCAACCTTGGTGATTCTGATACTGAAATTATTTTTCAGTATCGCGTTTATGACCGCATCAAGCTCTCTGGGGGAAAGAGATCTTTCTTCAATAACCTTTTGGACGAGCCCGTTCTTAGGAGCGGCCCTCTTGATTTCTCTTTGAACAAATGGTTTTGACTTGGTCCCCAAAACAAAGCTGAGAGTTTCCCTCGGGCCGGCCTTAAGCAGTCCATTTTTTACAAAGTCTTGATTTACTCCAGAAGCCCCCTGAATAAGGTCACTGCTGATGATACTGAACCACGTCGGCTTATAGGGCACTTGAAAACCATCGACCCCAGCACTTCGAAGGCGTTTTACAAAATCCGTATTTTTGGTGATTTGATCAAAGGGAGTGGGCGATGAGGGCACGGGCAAAGACGCTGGAGGAATTGCTGGGCCCGGCTTTCCTGGAACCTGAGTTTGCGGAGAATTCCAGGAATTCAAAACGGGCGCGAGGATGATCATGGGACGAAGGGGGCGAAACACCGTCAGGGCGGTTCCAAATGTAATACTATCTAGAGGATCACTTGAAACATAGTATCCCTTGCCGGCAGATTGCCCGGGTTCTTCTAAATAGCTATCCATTTCACCGGGGCTTATTCCACCCTCTCTGACCCACGCCTTGTGAGTATTGGTGCCTGCCCATTCAAAAAGGTATTTGGGGGTCACCGCTTGAAGGGCCCCTAACTTGACATGACCTCCACTTTGATTGTCGTAAAGGGTCACTCCGTCCGTGTCGAGCTCAAGATCATATTTTTTCAAAAGGTCCTGATTGACGTATTGGAGGGGTGAAAGCCTCTTTACATTTGAAAGATCTTCAAAGTTCTTGAAGGTTTTGGGCTTCCCTGGAAGCGTGGCCGAGCGGGTTGATACCTGAGAAACAAAAGAGAGGCAATCAGTGCCAATCACGTTGCCTAAACAAAAAGAAGAACTAAAAAATATCGTCAGGCAAATCACTGGTGATTTTCTGACCAATCCTGAAAAAAAGCGAGACACTTACAACCTCAATTCTTCTTCAATTGAATCTAAGAATCGAATCCTTCTTTATTGCAAGAGTCGATCTCAGATTCAAATTCTTAGTCATTTTTAGTTCACTGACTTTTATCGTCACTGGTTTTTGAAAACATTTCGGCAACTGGCAGCGAAGAGTACAGATATGGAGTCTATGGCCTGGTCTAAACCTTGCAAATTCAATCTCTTTAACGAGGGACCCAAATGAGTTCGTCAATACAATCCGTTCTATTTTGGGTCCCAGTCGTCCTCAGTTTTATTTTCGCTACCGGCTCCCTCGCAATCGCGATGGATCAATGTCAGGTTCCTTTCTATGGCGGAATCGACAATGAAGCCCTCCACATTCCTCGAAAGGGCCTCTACAACCCACTCCTGCTTGAGTATTTTGGAACGAAAAGTGAATCCGTTGGAGAAACGGTGCCCTACCGCGGATGCCAGTTCGTGAAAGGACCGGCCAGTTCGTTTGGAGGTCCCAATGATTCTACAATTGGAAAAAAAGAAAAAGCGGCCTTTACCGGCGAGGTGTTAAGCCTCTTGAATGATCCTGAAAATCCTTCGATCGATCAGCTCGCCACGAATCCCGAACGCTATTATTACGCCGCCATGAGGTTTAGATACAGCGACAAAGAAATTAAAAATTGGCGGTCCGCACGACTCCTGGTGATAAATCCAAGAAACGGAAAGGCGGTGTCTCTCCGTCCCGTTGATTGGGGACCGGGCCCCTCGGCGGCCCACCGAATCATCGACATTTCGCCTCAAGGCCTCCGGGATCTGGGCCTAGAGACCGATCAAGAACCCCTCGTCGCTATCGGAGCTCCCGGAATCCCATTAGGCGTGATTTATGAGGTTTCCGGGCCCCCTATAGTCCCCTAACTTTTCTCCCTTGTTTTCAGCGACAACTGCCAATATGATTTTGACATGCTTATTTTATTACTCATTAGTCTCCTCAATGGCGCCGAAGCCAAAGAAGTTTCTATCGTGCACCCTCTTACCGACCTGGACTCCGCGTCTCTCGTGCTAAGATTGGCGTTTGATGGTGACAAAGAATCAGGGTGCGGTATCGACTCAAACGAAGCCACGAAACTTATGGGGGTCATGGAAGCTCGTATTGATTCGAAAAAAAGAGAACTTATGAAGGCCCCCTATAGTAAAGGGTGGCCGACTCAGACAGAATTAAAAAATTGCGAAATCAATTGTCACTGTGGGATTTTTAGCAGCTTGTTTGAAGGCTTGCCCCACTTGCAGCCTGAATGGAACACACTCTATCAAAACGCCCAAAATAAGGCCCAATCGCAAGGGGTTAATGAAAGCAAGAAATGTGCGAAAAAGGCTGAGTGGTTCTGTTCAAGTCAACTCCTCAAGTCTCTGCGCAAAGAAGCCAAAACTCTTGGGGCAGGTCTTGAATCGCCAGGCGCCAATTACTGAGGTTTCGGTTTTTCACCCGATGGAACGACTCCCCCGCCCGATTCGTTGGTTGGGAGCACCACGGGTTCATTGGGGACCACTTTATTTAATTCATCGACGATTTCGGGGATGGTCACGGTTCTAATCTTATTTTCTGGATCCTTAAGGTAACGCATCAATAGTTCCGAGGCGATCACCGATTGAGAGTGGATGTCATGGAATAAAATGATTCCGTGATCCAACTGCTGGATCTGTTTCACGGCCCTTTCGAAAATTGATTGGGGATCATGATCTTGCCAGTCTAATGTGTCCACATTCCAAAAGACGTGAATCATATCGGCGTCAGCGATTATTTTTCTGACAGAGGGAACACTCACTCCGGCCCCGTAAGGAAGACGGAAGAACTCAGGAGGCGTGTCACCGGGTTTATCGGAAAAAAATTCAGTAAATACTTTTTTGGCTCCTACAATCTCCTTAAATCGCTCTGACTCAGAAAGTTTCGGAATCTGGGGATGGGTCATGGAATGAGAGGCAATGGCATGACCTTCATCCTGAATTCGGTGAGCCACTTTGAAATAGGTCGGATCTTTAAGTTGTTGGGACAACATGAAGAAGGTCGCCTTAATATCATGCTTCTTTAAATTATCGAGGACCTTTCCTGTGGTCGCCCCCGGCCCATCGTCATAAGTAAGGGCCCATGTTTTCTGGGGGAAACCCTTTCCAAATATATTTCCGCTTGGCCCCACATCAGATTCGATCCTTTGTGCCGATTGCGGAAGACGCACCTCTTTGGAGAGAACCTCATTACGAATTTCAATGGCAGCGTCGTCGACCAATTTCGCAGCATCGATTCCCTTTTGGTTAGGTGTCGGTCCGAAATATTTGTGGGCATCTAGTGCCAGAGGAGCCGATCGTTCAATCTCGATCATTTCCGCTCTTCTCTTCTTCATTCTCTGCTCAAAAGCACGATGAAGATCTGTGTATTTGCATGAAACGTAATAGAGACGCAAATCTTCAAAACTTTCACCTATGTCGACTAAGGCAATCCGGGCAAATCGACTATCCGGCTTGGAACGTACGATATTTTCAAATTCTTTTTGGTAGTAATCCACAGAGTCCAGAATCGCCGCAGTGCGAGCTGCTTCTGTTGGGTTTATCCCAGCTTTTTGATTCACTCTCACCGAGAAAAAATTTTCTAGATTATGCCGAATGGATCTTCGAACCTCCTGCAGGGCCAAAAGCTTCATGTAGACATCTGAAGAATAAATTTTCTCTATAGGAACATTTTGGTTTAACATTAGATCAAATTGATATGTGAGTTCACTTGCTAAAACATAGATTTGAACCTGTGCGTTCATTAATATTTTTCGTCTCTCTTCGAACTTGACGGGATCAGCGGTAATTTTTTTACTTTGTTCTAAATCCGCCGCCGTCGGCTTACAAAATGAGGCTGGTTCTCGATCACCGCCATTCGTTTCTAACAAGGAGGTCTCCGATTCAGTTTGTTGTTTCAAGGTCGTACAGCAGAGAGACAATAAAACAGCCACAAGAAACGAACCCTTAATCCATGGGGCCCCTGAATGACCGTTCTTCATATTTTTCCTTTCAATTTTTTAAGATTCTGAGGTGCTCGCCAACCAACCTTATGTTAACTGTCCCGCCTCAATTTGTCCACGGGACGCCAAAATCCAGACTCGACATTAGGAGGGACATAGCGACCTGACTCGCCGGGATTTCAACCCCATGACACTATTCTTCTGAGTTTTTGAAAAAATTTCCCTTTTATTCCACGGACTTGTGGACTAGATTGCCCACGAAAGTATTAATTTAATTTAACCGACGGAGTCACTATGAATTTTAAAAAACTTCTATTCATTACTTTGAGTCTAATTTCTATCAATTCTTTTGCCGACAAAAATGCCGACACAGTGTCTCTTTATATGAGAGAAAATGGCGGACGAAATGATTACTTCGCCATGGACCTCTATAAAAACGGAAACATCGTCGGTGGACAGACATCTTCGGGTGGTCAGGTTTACCTCAAAGTTGATAAAGGTACCTACGCCGGCCTGGCTGGAAGCCGCCAATTAACCAGTTTAAAATGTGTAAATAACCAGTGTAGCGGGTTTATCTCAGGCCATTCCGCTGATTTTAGCTTAGTTTCAGATACCAAGGGATCCATTGTGGCTGAAAAACACAGCACATTTAATATGCGAACCCTTGAATTTCTCCGTACAGAAAATCGCATCTACATCAGAGTTGGCGCCCTCGGACTTTTTGATGTTAAGCGCGGAGCTAATGGAGTCTATCGCGGAACCGCAACTGTTTACGGACGACTTTTTCCCTATGAAGTCACCTTGACAACTAAGGGTGCTTTGGATTTCAGCGATCCCGTTTTAGCGACCATTTTTCTTGGATCATTGGTTTCGGGTCACTAATTCCTTTATTCTATTTCAAGGGGACGTTTTCAGCGTCCCCTTTTTTATAGTGTCCGATTATTTGCCCACAGTTAGAAAATGATGGTAGGAATTTGACTGATCGAATCACCAAATAAGATGATCAATTTTCTTTGAAGGACAAAATCAAATGGCACTGATCTACTTGGCGCTGATCCTATCAACAATTTGTTGTGTGGCCGCCCTAAAAATTTATACAACAATCGTTCTGAAATTTCCGGTTCCACTCAGCGACGAACACTCAAAGCGCGTCTTGACGATGTGGCTCCTCCTTACCATTGTTTTAATTGCCACTCTCGGAATCCCAGCAAAAATTATCGAAGGGCAAGGAGATCCTGTTCCGCGCCCCTACGCTATTCTTCCATTAGTGATAGGATCCATTATCTCGGGAGTTGTCTTCAAGAAAGACTGGGTCAAATTTCTACAGCACTTCAATGTCAAAAAAGATTGATCGAAATAAAATCAAAGAAGGCGCCCATAAGAGCCGAATAACCAACCTCTTGGAGCCTGATTCTTATCGTGCCTTCATAAAATCTATGGCAAGCTTGTGGCTATTCTTCAGGTTCCGATGACCACGCAAAATAAATTTGGGGGCTCGTCTTTAATTCTAAAATCTTGCCCAGACCCCAACCTACCTCTCCTCGAAGAGTGATGAAAAAACGCCTCATTTGCCACCCATTCGGTTTGGCTTGATCCAAAGATTTTACTGTCGAGACTTTTCCGACCGACGAAACTGTTGGCTCACCGAAGGCCTTCATCTCTAGTCCCCCAGCGAGTAAGAAAATAAACATAAGAAGAAATACTTTCATCTACCCCCCACGAATTCAGAATTACAGTGTGTGCCATTGGGGCACGGTAAATATAAACTCTATACCTTTCGTCCCTTTAATATTGGCAAGACCGAGCTCGCCTGAAATCCCCAAGTCAAATTCAGAAGAAACCTCGACAACCTTCCATTTCCCCTTGCTCGATTTGACGGCTAAGCGGGCAATGCTCTGCGAGAACTTAATCGCATGATCGAGCCCCCGTCTAAAAGGATCCCTCTTTATTTGAATGACATTAAATTTCGGTAAGAAGTTTTTTGAGAGATGCAAACCCTTTAACTTTTCTTCTTCTATTCTTTCAATCGGCTGGAACAACGCCATTGGCACTTCCGCCTTCGCCATCGTTAAATCACTAAAAGTAACGGAGGCCTTGTTATTTCGATGGAACGCCAGGGTGCCCGTCACTCCCGCAGATCCCTGGGCCACGCCTACATCTCCTTCGGCCGAAATGCCCAAGGATATTTTGACCTCATCAAGTTCAAGGCCAGTGCCAGGAAGGAAGGCTTTTTTTGTGGAGTCATTGAGATCCTGTCCCAAACCAACAACGAAGGACTCAAGTTTTGCATCAAGGGGCGAACCGGCTCTATTTTTTTCATCGGATCCCTTTGAAGCGATGTCCCCATCCCTCTCCCAATCAAAACGAAGGGTAACCCCTCCGCCCAAAGAAACCGTCGGAGAAATATCGCCATTTCCGTTAAAAGAAACTTCAAGAAAAAAGGCATCTGGCTTCCAACCCGGCACCGGAGGGACTCTCGCCAAAACTCCGCTCACCCTTAAAAAACTCTGGGCTGCCCTTTTAACGTTATTTCGAAAGCGAGAAACGCTTTGACTATTAATTTTTCCAGAAGCAATCGCCTCTTGGACGGCGGGTTCGGCCTGATTTGTGACGTTACCGAGCGTAAAACCTGCTCCCCCGTCTTTCAGGACGACAGTGGAAGGATTTAAAATTTGGGCCCCCGGTGCCTTTGGACCACCTGATTCGTCTTTATACCACTGCACCTGGATATTTTCAGTCCCCTCTATTTTAGCCAAATTAAAAAGTCCCGAGGCTTTGAGTTCAAGACCGGCAACCATCCCGGCCAGTCTCCAAGGTTTTTTTCCATCTAGATTTGCGACCTGCCCGGTATCAACCGCATTCAAGGCCTCGGCTTGGGCTCCCAGAATCGTTTGAAGTTGATCTGCAGTTTTAAGAAAGGCGTCCCGGGCCGGAGGGAGGGGAGCTCCCTGGGCGACACCTGATAAAATAAGGACCGCGACAAATAACACTTTCATGGGTAAACGGGAATCTTGTCTCGAGTATAAAGAAGTTGAAAACTTGGGGCCCCCTCGACACTTGCTAGTTTTCCAAATTTCGCCTCCAAACCAACACTGATGCCGACGCCGATGGTACTCAGGCGCCACGAATTCGGGCCACCGGGGGCGGTTACGCCCGGCTTTTGTTTCAAAGCCTCAATTAACTTTTGATGAACTTTTTGAAATGCTTCTTTGAGCCTAAAAGAATATTCGGATCTTGGAATCTGCATTGGACCGACGCCAAGAATCATCGCTTCTGCCTTGACACGATCCACAATAAAAAGCGTCGTAATAAACGTGAACAAAATGAACGTTTTCGTCAACTGTTCCCCCATTGTTCCCCTTAAATTTTCGATTGAAGTAACACCATCAATTAGAAGAGTCAACTTGTTATAAGGTATTTTTTTCACTAGTGAGCGTCGACCATCGGGCCCCTGTGCCTCTTAGTTGGCTTAATCAAAAAAAGAGGAATGAGACCGGCGGCAACAATCACGGCAATAACCCAACAGAGCTGTTCAAAGCTCATAATGAAAACTTGCTGAGCCACCTGCCCGTAGAGCGCTTTGGCTGCGAATGTCGTCTGGTTCCAGAGACCCACTGAACTTGAAAGCTTACTTAATGGAGCTCCCAACGTCTGAACATAGGATCGGTATGCTGACGGATTAAGTGCATTAACGTGGTAAAGAAGGTCATTATAATTTTGCGCACTGAACCGAGTGATCAAGGTGTCCAAAGATGCGATCCCAATACTGCCCCCCATTTGCCTGAAAAAATTCTGCATTCCTGAGACCTGCCCAAGGTCGGCCCCACTGAATTCTCCAAGCACCATTTGATTAATGGGAATGAACAAAAAAGGCATCGCTGCGCCCCGAATGATCAAGGGAATGAGAATATGATGGGGACCCGAATCCGCCGTAAAATGGGCCATGGCCAGGACCGAGGCTTCTCCTGTCAGGATACCAATAAGGACTAATATTTTCGGATTAACCTTTGAAGCGATCATTCCCACCGGTAACATCAAAAGAGCCGACACCAAGGTGCCTGGCATAAAGAGCATCCCTGTTTGTGTGGCTGTCATATTCGGCATCACCCGGGAGACGAAAACAGGAATGGCAAAGGTCAATGAATAAAGCATAATCCCAAGGGCGAGCATGAGCATGGTGCCTGAACGGAGGACATTTTGTTTAAAAAGACGCAGGTTCATAATGGGATTTGGAATTTTTAGTTCCCAGTAAATAAATGAGCCGATACCCATAATGGCGAAGACGGCACAGGTGCGAATAGCCGTCGAATCCCACCAGCCATCGGTCTCTCCCCTCTCCAAGACATACTGGAGACAGCCTACTCCGACACACAAAAAAAATAATCCCCGCCAATCAACCCGTGAGGGGCCCCCCTTGTTTTCGTAGTTCGTATTCTCCACATTGGCCCAAGCTAATGTTGCGGCTAAGAGTCCGATAGGGACATTTACATTGAAGATGCTGCGCCAACCAAAATTATCGGTCAAATAACCACCCAGAGTGGGCCCGAGGGCCGGCCCCACCATCACGCTCAGTCCGAAAATCGCCATGGCCAATCCCCGTTTCTCGGGGGGAAAAGATTCTTGGATCAGAGTTTGCGAAGTTGGAAGCAAGGCCCCGCCAGCAAGACCTTGAAGAATACGAAAAAAAATCAGCATCACCAAATTGGGAGCCATGCCGCAGGCAAACGAAGCCGCGGTAAATACCAAAATCGCCCCAGTAAAATACTTCTTTCTTCCTAGCCGTGTACCCAGCCAAGCCGCAATAGGAAGCACGATGGAGTTGGCAATCATATATCCCGTGGTGACCCAACTGATCTCATCTAAAGTGGCTCCAATGTTTCCCATCATTGTCGGAATGGCGACATTGACGATGGAAGAATCGATGATTTCTAGAAGGGATGCCACGGCCGCCGTGGCGACAATCAAAATGATCCGCGTATTCATTTAATGTACCCGAATTTTCACTTCGGCAGAAAGTCCCGATTGCAGCCTATCAATATCGTGTTCGTTAAGGTTGAGAAGCTTTATGCGAACCGGAACTCTTTGCACCACCTTGGTAAAATTTCCCGTTGCATTGTCGGGGGGCAGGAGGCTAAATGTCGCGCCTGTCGTAGGGCTGATGCTCTCAATCACTCCTTCAAAATCTCTTCCTGAAATGGCATCCACCGTGACTGTGGCCTTGTTCCCTTCAGACACATGATCAAGATCGGTCTCCTTCAAATTAGCAACAACCCAACGTTCTGTTCCCTCTACAAAACCCAAGAGAGGTTGCCCTGGATTTGCCAACATCCCCACTTCAAAGGACTTGCGGCCCACTTTTCCGTCAGTAGGAGCCGTGACTCTCGTATAGTCCAAATTGATTTTCGCCGAAGCCGCTTGAGCTTGGGCTGATTTTAATTTTTCCCGTAGGGATTGGAGCTGAATTCGAGCGTTGTCCAGTCGCTCTTGGGTGGAGGCTCCCTTACTCAGGAGATCCAAAGTTCGTCGATATGTGATTTCAGCGCCTTTGACCTGCGCCGCCAATGAGCCCTCGTCGGACTCCAGCTGGTCCACTTGGTTTTTAAAATCGTCCGGTTTAATTTCCACAAGGACCTGACCCGCTTTGACCTTTTCATTTTCTTGAACATTCGCTTTCACGATGATTCCCGAGATCTTTGATGAGAGAAGTGTAGTCTGGGCCTGCACAGTGGCATTGTCGGTGGAAACATAAAAATAGCTTTGATAGGCTATGTAGATTCCGGCCACGCTCGCGATCACGACGATCAATCCAATAATGGCCTGTTTTCGCATTTAAATTTCCCTTCCCAAAGCGAGTTCCAAACGAATTTTTGCCTCAGCCGCATTGACAAGCGCGTTGACCACACCGGCCTTGGCGCGAAACAGATCTAGCTCGGCGTCCAACGTTTCACTGCTGGTTCTGGTCCCGGCACGCTCTTCTTCTTTTGCGATACGGACGCTCTCTTCAGAACGAGTTATATCAAATTTCTTTGAAATGTAGTGGTCGGTGTTACTCAGATAGCGGCGTTTCCAGTATTCAAAATCGTAGGGAATTTGAAGTCTCGCAGATTGGGCCACCTTTTCAGTTTGAATCGCGTGGTAAGAGGCTTCCTTTTCTTGGGCGAGGGCCACACCCCCATCGAAGATATTCCACTTCAAAAATAAACCTACGTTATAGGCGTTCAAATAGTTTCCGGTGCTTTGAACCGTATTATTAAATATCTGGGCATTATACCACATATACTCACCAGCCACGTAAATGGAGGGAATGAACCAAACGGCCTGGGCTTTTCGGGCTGCTTCCGCCGCCTGAGCTTTTAAAATCAAAGCTCGAATATCGAAACGTTCTTTAGGGGCATCCTCCCATTTGAGGCCTTTCACTTTATCGGCGGTGGGGATAGGTAGGAGACCGTACAAAGGCCTCTCGTCGGACTCTAAACCTAGAAGTTGGCTAAGCTTTCTTCTGGCCGTCTCATAGTTATCTTGCGAATCGATCAGATCGGCCCTGGCCTCATTGAGTTGCACCTGCACACGCAAGACATCGTAATTGGTGGCCACGCCCCCATGCTTTTGGGCCTCGACCTGTTTGAGGTGATCCTGCAAAGTTCTCACGTTTTGATCCGCAACGGATTGTAGCTCATTTGCGGCGAGGGACTTAAAAAAGGCCAGACGAATTTCCTCACGAAGCTGAAATTCAGCATGAGAAAGCTCCGCCGTCGAGGCCCCTTCAACAAGGGAGGCCGCCTGAAGGTTTCGAATATTGGCCAAGCCGTCAAAGACCGGGATCGTCACATCAAAGGCAGCAGAATCTGTGGGATAAAACCCGGGAAAACTTAAAAAAGATCCGCTAAAATTAATGGTTGTAAACGTATATTGTTCGCTCAGATAGTGATGGCCATTGGCTGAAATCTTGGGCAAAAAACCCGCACCCAGGGCCTCAAAGTGCTTCCATTCCATTTCAGATTTGGCCGCTCTGGCCCGCTGGATTTCGGGGGAACCATGAAGCCCTTCATTGATGGCCCCATCAACGGTCAAAGAATTTTGCCCAAAAGAGATGGCCCCAAAAAAAATCATGATTCCAGAGGTCACCGTATAGTCGAAAATCTTATGATTCATCTTTTGATCGACTCCGCGTCATGTAAGCATTCGCCTACATCTATTGTCGGATAAACTCGTCATATAATCAAGCGCTTGCTTACAGATACTTATATTTATATAACAATTACAGATAGATAAGGTTGAGAATATTTTAATTATTTGATGAATCTTGGTTTTATGGTGCCCTAGGTATATTATGAATTATGACCTTAATGCAAAAAAGGAAGCGCTCTCAGAAAGATACCAAGGCCAAACTCCTCAAGGCTGCCCTTGATATCTTTTCTAAAGACGGTTATGACGCGGCCACCACCCGTCACATAGCCAAAAAAGCCGGAGTCAACGAATCTCTCATTCATCGCTACTTTAAAAGTAAATTGGGTCTCTTTTTTGCTCTCAAGCAGCAGTTCCGAGAAAAATTGATCAAACAGTTTCTTGCTTATGACGAAAGCGCCAATATCGAAGAGGAATTAGTCAGATTCATAACCTCAAGACTTCAGTCGACAAAACAAGATAAAAAATTCTTTAAATTGGCGATTTCACGGGCCATCCTTGATCCAAAGGTGCGCGAAGATATGCGTAGCTATGCCAGTATGAAGCCACCAGAACTCGTGGAGAGGTTTGAGCGGTTTCGAAGCAAAGACCAAATCCGAAAGGACGTGGATTTAGATCAAATGATCGGAGTTCTTCACTCCCTTTCCTTTGCCTTTAGTATATTGATGGACGGTATCGAAAGTCTTAAGAAAGAAGATGCCGAAAAACTTATTAAATCTGCTGCTAATATCTTGACTAAAGGTCTGGCCCCACGAAGATAATGTTATTTCGGCGGATCGAACTTAACTCCCAGATGAATCCAGATCAATCGTGAAAAACGGAATACAAACGGAGAGAGCAGAGCTATTTGTAAAATGGCAATCCCTGCTCCGAGTTTTATGAGCCCATTCAAGGAAAAAACAAGGACAGTCGGAATCGCAGAGATTGGTAAAAACATCGCATCTAAAAACATGGCCCCCACAAAATAACCGGGTTCCCTCTCGAACACCCAATGGCAATGGGGACAGGCTCTATTCATACTAAATAGAGCCTTGAAAATTTCACCTTCGTGGCATTTTGGGCATTTGTTACTTAAAAAGTCCATGAGTCCAGAGCCTATAACTTAATCAAGTGAAGGTTCAATTTTTAAGTACTAGGGCTTGATCACGGCTTTAGCGCTATGCAAGAAGCCGCGACCTACGTTAGGCCACAAAAAGAACGTAAGAAACAACTCCTTTTTGGAGTCTGGGGACTATAATATTAGAAATCTATGATTTCTTGGTCTTTTCTACTTATAAGTGTCGTCCTTCATATCTTCATTTGGTGGGTCATTCTCTCCAACAACCATGACCCATCCCCAAAAAGTCAGCCCATTGACGTTTCCATCGTTGAAAAGTCTTCCTCTCATGCAAAAAACTTTGCCCGTCAGGCTGAACCTCCTCCAGATCTTCTTTCAAAAGAAAAAAAGAAGCCGCGATTTTTGAGCGAAAGAAATCAATCAGTAACAAAAGAAATGCAAACTAAAAATTCAGGCCTAACCCGCAACGCCGTAAATACTTCGGAAAAAAAACCTCCCATAAAGCTCGCCGATTTAACACAAACATTGGTTCAAAAGTCGCCTCCGCCATCGGAGGAGACCTCCCCTTCCGACGAAACATCGAAATCAAGTGAGTCTTTGGAAAAGGTGCAAGAGGGACCTATGACCTCTTTGAACACGGAGCGATTTGTCTATTATACTTTTTTCTCCCGCATTGAAGAAAGGGTCAGGCCCATTTGGGAGCGAAACCTGGGAGATACCCAAAGACGCTTTCAGCCCGCCGAGGTACGACGGATGATCAATCACACCTTTATAACTGGAATTGAAGTGCTTCTTGACGAAAAAGGGAACTACCTAGGCACTCATCTTATCGAATCCTGTGGCATTCAAGCTATTGATCAAGCCGCCATAGCGGCATTTCAGGAAGCCCACTCATTTCCCAATCCCCCCACCGCCTTAATTAAGGAGGACGGAAAAATCCACCTCCTCTTTAACCTAAGATATTATATCGGAGAAAATATTTGGGCCAAGCAACAAACAAATTGATGGCGCTCCCCTTTCACTTACAAACGCTTTGCTCTCATAAACCACGCTTTGGGTGTGACCCAAAACAACAGCTTCGTAATTAAGAGAGCAAATGCCAGGCCGATTTATTCGGGAATATGTTTTGCACCTTCAGGCTTGAGATTTACTCAACCCGCCTGATGACGCTTGCTAAAACTCCTAAAATTTTAAATTCGGAGTTTTCGGGGACTTTGATAATTTTGTAGTTTGGATTAGCGGGATGAAGTTCAATTTGACCTTTTTTTCTATAAAATCTCTTGATAGTCGCCTCATTGTCTAGAATCGCCACGACTGTTTGACCGTTGGAGGCATTACTTTGCCGTTTTATAACGACCACATCGCCTTCCATGATGCAATCTTCGATCATGGAATCACCTTTCACCTTCAAAGCGAAATAATCTCCATTTTTCTTTAAAAGATTTTTGGGAACATCAACATAGTCACGTGTTTCAACAGCCTCGATAGGCTGCCCGGCCGCCACTGTCCCTGAAAGAGGAATTTTAGCAAGATCGCTAAAATCATTCTCGACCAGCTCCAAGGCTCGTTTGCGGTTGGTTCCAATTGGCGCTTCAATGTATCCCTTCATTTTTAACTGATTGATGAAATCTTGGACCGTTGAAATAGCACTGTAGTTAAATTTATCCCGAATTTCAGCATAAGTGGGTGCTCGCCCATATTTATCAAAATATCCTTTGATGAAACCGTACACCTTTTCTTCTTTTTCAGTGAGTGCTTGTGGTGACATGAAGAGCCTCCTTGCCCAAGTGGTTATACCGTAGATTTACCGTATATAATATACGGGTTACTTACGGTCAACAAGCCCCATTGAACAAATTTTTGGAGATTTTTGGAAAATCCCTACTCCAATTCACACCTTATGT
>Ga0207149_1008_pt1 | contig 44211 bp, 41 predicted proteins | sample Alteio_BWMinHeat_31_FD_153563 | JGI IMG/M metagenome (GOLD analysis project Ga0207149, IMG submission 153563) | Enriched cells from forest soil in Barre Woods Harvard Forest LTER site, Petersham, Massachusetts, United States -... | ecosystem: Environmental > Terrestrial > Soil > Temperate forest >... | reverse complement strand
TTGCTCAAATATTTTTTTGATACAAAGGTTTTTGATTTTTCGGTGAAAACATTTGATGCGTATTCATTGCTCCATATTGCTGCACAAGGTGAGTTTCCTGCAATAACTGAGTTTCTTCTTAAGCTTGATAATTTTGATGTTAATGCAGAAGCAAAAGCTTCACAAGAAGAAGCCTTATGTGGCCTTCGTGGCCTTACTCCCATTATGCTTGCTACTTTAAATAAAGAAATTGAAAATATCAAATTGCTTTTGCAGTATGGTGCGTCAATTGAACAAGAAGTGGATCATAGTGATGAAGATGATCGTGAGGGAATTTTAGAGATAGATAAAGAATCTGCTGTGCAATTTTATCCGGATTTTTATGCTGCCGCGACAGGAAATATTGAACTTCTACAAGATATTAAAGATTCTCAGATAACTGATCAGCAAAAACTTGAAGGCGGCATTAATCGTAAAATTACTTCTGATGGATGGTCGCTTTTACATGTTGCTGCAGAAAAAAATTGCCCTGAAGTTATAGAATATTTGATTCATACTTGTTTTATGGATGTTGATCAAACCAATGATGATGAAATGACACCATTACATATTGCAGCTATGAATAATAATGCGGACAATATTGAGGCTTTACTAAATGCTGGTGCTAATCCTTATTTAAAGGGTGCTGGAGAGGAAACGGCTTTAGGAAATGCTATTAATCTTGGCTATGATAAAGTAGTTAAATTACTAATACCTTATTTCAAAAAAGATGATCGAGAAGAAGATTGGCTTTCACCGTTTAGTAATATAGAAGAAGCTATTCAATATGCACAAGAACAGGGATTTGATCGCATAGTTGAAATGTTGAGCAAGTTGGAAGATAGTGATCTATAAGTTTTTCTATGAAAGAGAAGGTTGAAATGAATAAAAAGCTGTTAATTCAACACGTTTTCTTATTTTCGTTGATAGTTGTTTTGTTAACAAGCAATGCACTTAAACCAATGAAACGATCTGTTGCTGATGTTTCACAAGGTGCTGCTGATTTGCAATATAACAAACGTCAAAAAACTACTGAAAATGTTGATGAAGAAGCTGCTGAAAATTTGACATCCTTTTCCGGTTTTCCACGTGATGTAAAAGAAAAAATAATTGCTGCGTCATCTAATAGAAATACTATTGGTGCTGTTGATGCAGAGCTTAATAAGCTTGCTTCAATAAAAAATTTTAACAACCTTGCGGGTCATGATCCATTTCATTTTACTTTAAAAGGCTATCAGTATCTGTTGATACAAGCGCTAATTAAAGGAGAGGAAGGTATTGTTAGTGATTTAAGACGTCGATATGAAAGTGTTTCAGAGTATCGACTAGCAGGTGAGTTTATTTGTAGTGTTATGTATCCTCTTATGAATGATCTTACAAAAGCTGTATTGAGCGATAATAGAGAAGAGGTGAAAAAATTTATAGATCAAAAGCAACATCAGGATCCTTCACGATTGCCTCATATTACTGCTATTTTTCTTACCCCTATTTTTATCGCTACATATTTTGGGTATATTGATTTGCTTAAATATTTTTTTAATGAAAAGCTTTTTGATTTTACATTGAAAACAGCTGATGGATATTCATTGCTTCATATTGCTGCGCAGAGTGAATTTTTTGATGTTATTCAATTTCTTCTTAATATTAATAATAATGGTTTAAAAGATGCATATTTTGATGTTAATGAAGAAACCTTACTTGGTACAACTCCCATTATGCTTGCTACTGCCAATAATAATATTGAAAATATTAAACTACTTTTGCAGCATGGTGCATCGATTGAAAAAAAAGCAGATCATGGCCATGAAATGATAACGATGGACAAAGAGCAAGCTGTACAATATTATCCCGATTTTTATGCTGCAGCAGCGGGAAATATTGAACTTCTCAAAGATATTCAAGATTCTCAAAAAACTAACGAGCAACAGTCTGAGGGTGGTATTAATGGTAAAGTAACTCAAGATGGATGTTCACTTTTGCATGTTGCAGCAGAGAAGAATGATCCTGAAGTAATACAATTTTTAATTGATCTTAAGAAAATAGATATTAATGGGAAAGATTGTATAAAAGTGACTCCATTGCATGTTGCAGTTGTATGTAATAATGTAGACAATTTTATCCTCTTATTAAAGGCTGGTGCTGATCCTTACTCAAGAGATGAGCAAGGAAATACAATTTTGGGAATGGCTATTTATTGTGGATGTGTAGATGTGGTTGAGGAATTGCTACCTTTTTATAAAAAAGAGTTTGCTCAAGGGAAAAGTTGGGAATTTCTACTTCTACCACTTGAAGGCAAGGAAGATGCTATTCAATATGCACAAGAACGAAGATTTGATCGTATAGTTGAAATGTTGAGTGCATTGGAAGATGGGGTATAAAATGAGCATTTTTAACGTAGTTTTGTTAACTTCTGTTTGTGCGGCATCAATTAGGAAAAGCAGATGATCAAGCAATTGTATAATCGGATGCTATTTTTTATACTTCTCATTGCTTTTCAAAGTAATGGTATGAATAATAATCCAACACCTGTCGCAAACAATACATTTTCTCAATTAATACACCAAAAATATAATACCTTTAAAGGTTACCTTAGAAGCGCAGCACAGAGAGTAACAGAGGCAGAAGGGCGCATGGGATTAAGATATAAGGGGGCACTGCAACTAGAAGATTCTCCACTTGCAGACCCAATATTTATAGAATCTTTAAAAGAAAAAAAAGGTTACGATGAACTGAAGAAATTGGAATCACTCTATAAGCTACCAAAAAAGCAGCAAGAACTTGTTAATGCTCAGTTAAAACAAAATCCCCAAGAAGCATATAAAATTTTTCCCATAAAAGATGCAGATACGACAGTTTTGTGGGCTAAAGGAAATAAATTAGATCGCTTTATCAATGCAGAACGAGCAAAAAAACTTATAGAAGAAGAAAAACTTGATTCGTTAGTTGTACCTAAAAAATATGTTTATCAAATAAAAAGTGGGCAATGGCGTGTTTTTGCTGATCCAATAGAACAGGGAAAAGAAAAACCTTTAAACTTAAAGGAAGTCCAGCAATTATTTCAGTTCATGAAAAAATCTAATTATTGGGACTTTTCACCACAAAATTTGGTACGGACTATTGATGGTAAAATTGCTTTTATTGATACTGAAAATGTGTCATTTTTTAATTTTTTTAGTGACCCTTTATCTAAAAAGAGAGATTGGAATCAATATGGTAATACTTTTAGGAAAGCCCAAATACGTTTAGCAGAAAATAATATGACAGATGATGCTCGCGTATGGCTCAATAATGAATTTAAAAAAATAAAAACCAATACCACTAGTAGAGATGATGCATGGAAAAAACCATGGGATTTTGCATCAAAAAAATACGATCCTTCGCCTGTTAATATAAAACGCGTTCAAAAATTTTATGAGGGTGTCGAATATGCTGATTGGGAAAAGAAAAAGTTTTATGAATAAAGTAAAAATTTGAGTATTTTTGGTGCTCAATTAAGGTATAATTAAATGCTTTATCGCATCCTTAAATTCTTGGCTTTCAACATTCATGAAGGCTTCTTTCAGCATAGACTGTGCAAGTAAAAAACGTTCTTCTTCATGTCCAATTTCAACATTTATTTTACCCTGTATGATCATTTCTATCATTTCTGCCAATGGTTGTGCGTGTGCAATTGTGTCAGGGGCAAGAATATTAGTTTTAAGATTTTCGCTTTGTATAAAACGAAGCGCTGTAAGCATGAAGGATAGTTATTTTAACCCCTTTTTTTTGGAGCAACTTCATTAATTTTTGCCCAGATTGAAATAATTTGTTGACTTGCCCCCCCCATAAAGTATTATTTGTAATAGAAGTGTTATATTATTATTTTCAATAAAGAGGGTATATTATGAAAAAAATTATTTTATTTTTAATTTTAGCTGGTACTTTTTATAATTTGGACGCCATGATGCAGGGTGGTGAGTTAAAAAAAATGGATAGAAGTGATTATATGCAGTTTTTGAACGCGTGTAGTGATGGTGACTTAGATGCGGTGAAATATTGGGTAGAAGAAAAAGGCGCTGATGTTAATAATGATCGTTTTGGTGGTAGCGCTTCGAAGTGGGCCATTAGTGATAATCAATTAGATATATTAAAATATTTGGTGAATCAAGGAGCTAAGATTGATCAGTTTGCTTTGTCAAAGGCAGTTATGTTTAAAAATGGTATACCTATGATGCAATATTTAATTGGACAAAATTTAAATATTGATAAAAAACAAGGAGAAACAACACCATTATTGGATGCTTTGAACCTTGGACTTTTAGAAAATGCAAAATTCTTGATTGAAAATAGAGCAAATGTAAATGCTAAAGACAATCGAGGAAATACTGCGCTTCATTATGTATGTCGTTTAGAATTGAAGGGTGATATTACTCAAAAGCGTGTAGCTGAAATGATGTATTATTTGGTAGCGAATGGGGCTGATTTAAGTATAAAAAATAAGGTGGGCCATACGGCTTATTATTATTTAGATCGACCTAATTATCATTTTGGTGATCATCCTAAAAAGACGAGAAATTTTGATAAAAAATTAATAAGAAGAGTGTTTGGAGGGGAGTTTGAGAAAGATATGCTGCTATCTTCTCCTGGCGAAGATTCAACATTGTCAGAATTACCACAAGATGTTCTTGGTATTATAAGGCAGGAACATGCGCAATTCTTAGGAAATCCTTCACAGCAATTGATGAAAGCAGAAAAAGAGGCTGAACAAGAAGAATTGCAGCAATAGCAGTATTGTAAGATAAAATTATAGCAAAACGCTTCTTTCTAAAAAGAAAGGGGCGTTTTTGTTTTGTAGGTTCTGTGAACAAAATTTGAAAACAGTTTAAAAAAAGATATGCTTCCTTTAACCATGATATTGTCTCACCTAAAAAGTTGGCTATACATAATTACAACAATTATGGCCACAAACTTTTTAATATCATTTTTTACAAAAAATTGTATTATCAACTTAAATTAAAACAATATTCAATATCATTAAAAAACAGGAAACGCTATGATAAGAAAACATTTTTTTGCTTTTGCGCTTATAGTATTACCTCTTTGCGCATCGTATAACAACGCTGAAAAAATCTTATTAATCCAAGACAAATTAGCCTTTATAGCAACTCAGAAAAATATAATCGCCAGAATCAACAAAGAAAATAAATTAATGTATAAACAGGCGCAACAACTTGCGCAATATATATTACAAGAAGATTATCCCTCTATTAAAAAACAAATCAAAACAGCAATGACAAACATCATTGCTTCACAAGAATTTATCAACTATAACTACTACAGCGTCAATTTTAAAACAGGTTTAATAGCAAACCATAGCATAAAAGCAAAACACTTACCTGTTGTAAGGCCAGACCAATACTTTGCCGCTAAGATCAATAATATTCTTACCGCTACCATTCCTATACAGTCATTACAAAAAATAGAAGTTATAAATTTCTTTGAAGCGTTTCTCAACTTCAAAGTCGATGCTGTTGGATTTCGAGCAATGCTAATAAAATTAGAACTGGTAGAGAGAGAACTCATTGCCGCGCTCAAAGAACTAGAACTCAACAATGACCAACCTCTTTTATACAAAATTGCAGAAACTCTCTATAGGGAATCTGCAAGCGAAACTAAAAGTGCTGACCAAAAAGGAACAGACGAAAATCCAAGAGATGCTAAAATTAACGAATAAGCTATAACAAAGCTCAAATAAAAAGCTTCGGAATTAAAAGCCGGGGCTTTTTTACGTTACGGGGGAAAAAGTGAAAAAGTTTTTACTATTGAGTGCGCTACTTTTTGTTGTTCCGGTGGTGGGAATGAAAATGATGAAGAAAGAAACGTCTCCTGCAGATGAGATGATTATGTTTTCAACTCTGAATATGGATGATGCTTTTATTTTAGTGAAAAATGATGATGGTTTTAAATTTATGGCGAAACCTATGCATCAAGAAATTTCAGAGTATACATTAAACAAAAAATTGAAAGCTTGTATAGAAGACAATGTTGTTGAAGATGATTTGCCAAAATTTGGACTGATACATGAAAATTATGATAATGAACCCGAATTGTTTTTTTGTGAGAGGCCTTTGCAAAGAATAGGCAAGGATGTTCAGGGTGGTACGTTATTGAATGCTTGCAAAAAAGGTCATTTTGAATTGGTTAAACAATTGGTTGATGATGGGGCTGATTTAGAAGAAAAGGATTTTAGTGAAGCTATTACGCTTGGTGCTACGCCATTAATGCATGCTTGTTTAAGAGGGGATACTGAGATAGTAAAATATTTGATTGATAGAAGGGCTCAATTAGAAGCAAAAGACAATAATGGGCATACTTGTTTGCATTATGCATGTAATGCAATTGGTTTTCATTTTGATTTGATAAAATATTTAAAGAGCTGTGGCGTTGATGTAAAAATTAAAGATGATATTGGAGAAAATATATTGCATAAAATATGTAGAAGATTTTTTGTAAGCATGGGAGAGGCTAAAAAGAAAGTTGCTCAATATGTGGAATATTTTGTAGAAGAGGGTGTTGATCTCTATCAAAATAATAATTATGATATGGCTCCTTATGATCATTTAAGGAGTAAAGATAAGCATGTATTGCGAATACAATTTGATTGCAAGCCGATGATAATGAGTAAAGTTTTGTTGGTAAGTTTGGGGTATAAATGTGATAAAACTTCGACGCTTTGTTTATTTCCCAATGATATTATTAATGAAATAAATAAGAAAATTATGCGCGTTATTGGATTGCCATCTGCACAGGCAGAAATATGGAAGCCAGTAAGTAAAAAAGCGGGAAAATTACACAATAAACTTTATAAGACGCAGTGTGATTTGAGTAATGAAACAATGAATATTGCTCGTATTTTGACTTGGTCAAAAGAAGAGAGAATGGTAATAAGTCAAGAATTGATGAGAATTGAAAATAGTACACCTGTAGGTTTATAAAAAGTATTTTCATGGTAGTTAATGGGGTTGTGTGCTGTAATGTTTTCTATGCGCCCGTAGCTCAGTAGGATAGAATTTATAGCATATATTTTTGTTTAAAAAGTTTTTAATCGATTTATCACATCTTCCATGAGTTCACAATATTTTGGAATATCAAGGGCAATTTCCTCAGCCTTTTTTTGATGATAAATGTGAGATATCTTATTGCGAGAATCAATCATATCCATGCATTCCTTACCTTCAGCTTCTGATAATAATTTTGCTCGAACTGCCTCTCGTAGAACACCCTTAGGGATTGTAAAGAAATAACCACTACTTTTTTGGACTTATGGTATAGTTCCAATCACCATGAAATTGATCGCGAGTAAGATTTAAATTTTGTATTTCTTCATCTGATACAACTACCCCTTTTTCATAAATGTTTTCATCAAGTTCGCAGCAAACTTTAAGACCCGCATTAGTGCGAGTATTTCCAATAAGATTCACTATTGTTACAAGATCAAGTAATGGTTGTCCGCGCCAATTTTTACTGATAAATGAAAATAGCCTATGCTCAATTTTATTCCATTTACTTGTACCTGGTGGGAAATGAGATACAGAAATAGAAAGACCTGTATCATTTGCAAATTGTTGAAGTTCTCGTTTGAATAGACGCACTCTGTTACCAATCCTTTAACCAATTCAAAATTGCCTATCGCACAAGCACCAAATAACGCTGCTACCTTATCCTCTCGAGTCCACGACTTCAACTGTTGAATTTGCATCCCAACCACCGGAACAACAAAAAACAACAAACTAAATAACAACCTACTACGCCATGCCCTACGTAGTTTCAACGGAGTAGGGGTAAAGCTTACACCGTCGCTAAAGCTATGGTGCACAAGTCGTAGGACAAGCAAAATCTTTTTCACACTTTCCCCCGTAACATAAAACATAAGAACCATTCCAACTGCTGTATTTTTAATTTTACTTCATTTCAAAAAAACAAGCGCCAATTACATTGACGCATTCAACAATCATTTACTTATTTTACCGCTAGTTCATGTAGCATGCAAACCATTTTTGTAACATTTTAAACAAACTTAATATCCTACAACACTGTTAATTTTTTCACAAAAACATCTAAAATATATTCCTCTTCATCCTCATCTTCATCGTCTTCACTATCTAAAAATTCAACATCATCTCCAAAACAAGCCGACCTTTTCACTGCTACAATCAAATTAGTCAAAATAAATTTAGAAGTTGAGTGCAATTTAAGTTTGCATCCAAAAGGTAATGATGCCCCATCACCTGTAATAATATTAAACCTCAATTGTAATGCTTGTTGATCAAACCACATATAAAAAACAGCATGCTCAAAAAAATTAATACTCTTTAACTGCTGCACCCTGTTCTCAATCAATTGATCTATAAAATTTTCTAATTTTTCCAATGTGATATTTTCTATAAATTTTTCCCCTAAAGAGATACACCACATATTTTGGCAAATCTCTTCTGACTGTTCTCCAGAAAGACATAATAAACCATCAAAAATTAAACTAAATTGATCAAAATTTGATATTGTTATAACATTCATACTCTGAAAACCACCTCTTTATAAGGAATAAATGATCCTATAGGGCCTTTATTTTTATTTAATATTTTCGAGCCATCCTTTGCTGCATCGTATACCCATTCAAATCCTTTTGCAGTCTCCTTAAAAACTTTATAAAACGATCCCCCATGTTGAGCCAAATCCTTCGACCACCACAATTTAGTAACAGCGTCTCTGTATAATCTGCCAAACTTAGCACTTCTAGCACTTTTATCAGAACATGTTTTTAATTTTTGCCAAAAATCTTCACAATCGTCATCGTCATTATTATTATTATTTTGAGGACTACCAGAAACAACAATACTTTCTAATCTATTCTTAGTTTCAGCAACAATTTGAGCATTACGATCATTTCTGCGCTTCTGAAAATAAATTTCTGTCTCATTTTTTATATGGCCTACAGAAATCCCTCTATGCATAAAATATTGCTCTGACACAAACATTTTTTGAGTAGTAAGTTTCTTTTCCTTTACTATCTGTTGTTCGTACTCAATAATTACCGGATTAATTTTCTCTAAAAGATCGATAATATTCGTGCTCTTCTTTATGCTCATCGCATTCATACAACTGCTATAATAACGGGCAACTATTTTCAATTCATCAACTTTTCGATCAAGATTATTCAACAAATAATCTTCAAGTAAATCAGCCTTGTACGATTGCAATGCTATAACATCTGTCATTCTATTTCGATTATCATTCCATAAAGTGGTAGCCGATTCTATTTCTTTTTTAATATTTTTATACTCATTATCAGCAATACATATTTGCTCTATAAGCTCATTAACATGGAAAGCCAAAATAACCTGAATGGCAATGATCTCTTGCTCAAGACGTTTTAATTCATTCTCGCGTAATAATCTAAGATTTTCCTTTTGATTGTCAGATAATTGCATTTCGCCTACAGCCGAAATTTGTAAAAATTGATTCTTATGGCAAATATTTAATGGAGCAGTATGTGCTAAAAACTGATGCGTGAAATTTGTTGAGCTAGTACCACAAAAAACCTTAAGATTTTCCAATCCATTTTTAACACCAATAAATTCTTGCCTTATTGTCTCCAAATCAGTTGATCTTTGAATATAATAAAAACGTTCTGCAAGTATTACATCAGTAGGTAGTGATATTTTTTCATCATTGTTGCTTGAGTAGTGCATGTATGACTGGTAGGCTTTATATGCTACTGCAGAAAGAGCAACGGTAGCACCAATAGTCGCTACAACAGGATTAATCATTGTTATATGCCCCAAGCACGTACTAGAAACACCAAATATAAGCGCTTCTGCATTATGTACACATAAATTATATGACGTTATACAAAAAATATGATCTTGCACAGTAAGATAATAAAGCAATCGATCTTCATTAATTAATTCTACAGATAATACAGAGCAAGGCTCATTGATATCATTAAGAAGAGTATCACCCACTACTATATTATGCGCTGCCAACCACATGTCAGAATGAAATGTATAATAAAGTTGATCATATCCTGTACAGATAACTGTATTACCTACAACAAATTTTATATATCGATTCACATATTGCTTTGAAACAGCAATAACTTTCTTTTTGCTACCCTCATAATCAATAACAATGTCACCCTCAACAAGCACGCTTATTGGCCTATATCCAAAAGATGTTTTTATAATCGTATCACTACAAAAACCCTCTTGAAGAGAATGCGATTTATCAAGTAAATATGAAAAAGAAGTCCATGGTAATGATAAAAATTTTGTCTCAACAATTTTACCACTACTAATGCACGTATTAAAGATAATCAGCAATAAGTAATTTAATACAATCAATCGTTTCATAAATACACTTTCTGAGGCATTTTAATCATAAATTTAACTTTAACAGGCACTATTCAACTGATACTTTTAGAACCAACCCACACATCTTACCGCTAGTTTATGCAGCATGCAAACCATTTTTTCACTATTTTGCTGTAACACCAAAAAAATTAATTTTTATTACAAAAATACGTGAGACGTCATGGAAAAATTAGAAACATACAAAAAAATTATTATGCCAATCATTCAAAAATATGCGCCCAATGCAAAAATTATTGTTTATGGATCACGCGCACGCCAAGACGCTCGTGAAGGTTCTGACATTGATATTGCACTCGATAGTGGAAGTAAAATTGATACATTAATAATGAGTTATATTACTGGCGACTTGGAAGAATCTAATCTTGTAATTCCTTTTGATATTGTTGATTTTCATGCTATGCCAGAAGATATGCAAGAAAATATTATAAAGGATGGTGTTAAATGGAATTAATCGAACAAAAAACATCGAAAATGCTAGATGCGCTCAAAACACTCTCTAGAAGCATTGAACTATTTCATAAATATCAACATACTTTTATTCATAACCCCACACTAGAAAATGAAGAATTATCAATGGCTACGCGTGAATCTATGATTCAACGCTTTGAGTATAATACCGATTTCTTTTGGAAAATAATTAAAATATATCTGGAAAATCAAGGCGTAACAAATCTTACAAATCAAACAGCTAAGGGATTGTAAAAAAATAACTACTACTTTTTTTGATTTTTATTAGGCTATCTGTGGTGGCTTAGTAATGATCATAAAAAGAGTAGTAAATGAGATCTTTAGAAGGTTTAGTAGAGCGCATTAGTATTATGATGCCCGTTTTGAACGAGCAACAAAAACGTCGCATGTTAGCAGTAGAAGCAAAAACTTTAGGTCACGGAGGAATAAAGTTAGTTGCTGAAATTGCAGGAGTTGCTAAGACAACAATAATTAGGGGAATTAAAGAATTATCGAGTTCTTCCACTTTCCTAGTTGGTAAAATTAGAAAAAAAGGTGGAGGGCGTAAAAAAAAAGAATTACAATATCCAGAACTTCGAACGGAGCTTCTAAATCGCATTGACTCGACTACTAGGGGCGATCCAGAATCTGCGTTGCGTTGGTGTTCAAAAAGTACACGAAAGATTGCTGCTGATCTTAAAGAAAATGGTTATAATGTTAGTCATGTGTTTGTTGCAGAAACCCTTAAGGAATTGGACTATTCATTGCAAGCTAATAAGAAAAGACACGAAGGCAGTAAAAATCCAGATCGCAATGCTCAATTTGAGCATCTTCATGAAAAAGTAAAAGCATTTATTAGAGCAGGACAACCTGTTATATCAATTGATACCAAGAAAAAAGAGTTAATTGGTAATTTCAAAAACAATGGACAAGAATATTCACCAAAAGCAACTCCAACCGAGGTAAATGCTTATGATTTTATGTCAGAAGCTCTTTGCAAAGCGGTTCCTTATGGTATTTATGACATTGTCAGAAATGAAGGCTGGGTCAATGTTGGTATTAGTAGCGATACGGCTGAATTTGCAGTTGAGAGCATAAAGCGTTGGTGGAATGGACTTGGAAAATCTAGTTATCCTGAAGCAACGCAATTAATGATTACTGCAGATTGTGGAGGTAATAATGGTAACAGAGTGCGTCTATTCAAACGAGAACTTCAACAATTTGCAAATGATACAGGTCTTTCTATTTCTGTATCTCATTTCCCACCAGGTACAAGTAAATGGAATAAAATTGAGCATAGGCTATTTTCATTTATCAGTAAAAATTGGCGCGGACAACCATTACTTGATCTTGTAACAATAGTGAATCTTATTGGAAATACTCGCACTAATGCGGGTCTTAAAGTTTGCTGCGAACTTGATGAAAACATTTATGAAAAAGGGGTAGTTGTATCAGATGAAGAAATACAAAATTTAAATCTTACTCGCGATCAATTTCATGGTGATTGGAACTATACCATAAGTCCAAAAAAGTAGTGGTTATTTCTTTACAATCCCTAAGCCAACGCGCAAATTATGTTTATCTTTTAATGTGAAGCATTCATAAGGAGTTTTAAGTTGTTGATTACCTTTTCTATGAAGTTCAGCACCTTTATCTAAAAAGTAATTCATATAAGTTCTTTGCTTAAAACACGCATCATAATCATAGTGTGGATAATCATACATATAATACAATACATTACCTCCCATTTTTTGATTAATTACTATTGTATTAACACCACACTTTTCCAAGTATTGGATTAAAGGTAAATGATCACCATATGCTAGGCAAGCATGATCAAAACATGTATCGCCATCATTATCTTCAGCATTTAATGAAGCTCCTTGTTTAATAAGATATTTTGCTGATTTCAAGCATCCATCAGAACAAACGTTCATTAATGGCGTCCATCCATTCTCATCTCTTGCTTCCAAATTAGCTCCATTTTCAATGGATTGCTTCATTAATAATACACTATTCCATATACATGCTCTAAATAATTCTTTTTCATTTTTCATTCCCATCACTGGAATAACAAAAAGGAATAAGCTTAACAAACATATTTTTTTCATAAAATCTCTTTTACGTATCATTAATGTAAAAATACTTTTAATAATTATTTTAATCATCTTCATGGCCAACCGATAAATCATTATCTATAACCATAATGCGTTCAATTTTAACCGCTTTTCCTGTTTCCGTATCAACTTCTATAACCGCACCACAAAGCACAACAGGACTTGCAGCATCAGGAATAAATTTTGAAGGAAGTGTTGTTAAGAATGTATGAATAATTGGTTCTTTCTTCATACCAAGCATAGAATTGAATGATCCTGTCATTCCTAAATCAGTAATATGAGCAGTTCCACCTGGTAAAATACGTTCATCGGCAGTTTGTACATGCGTATGCGTGCCAACAACACCACTTACTCTGCCATCAAGAAAAAATGATAATGCCATTTTCTCCGATGTTGCTTCCGCATGAAAATCAACAAAAATTATATTAGTTTTATCTTTTAAGTACGTTAAAATAGCATCAGCCGTTTGAAAAGGACAATCGATAAGCTCTCTCATAAATACACGGCCTTGAAGGTTAACAACGGCGATGCGATGACCATTAACCATAAATGTTGTTACGCCAACACCGGGTGCTCCGGGAGGAAAATTAGCAGGTCTTAATAGATCAGCATTTTCATTAAGGTAGGCATAAATTTCTTTATGCCGCCAAATATGATTTCCCGTAGTGATTATATCAACACCATTATTTTTAAAAAAGCGTACATTTTTTATAGTAATACCTTTACCATGTGCGCTATTTTCACCATTCAAGATAACAGCATCTATGTTATGAGTACGTTTTATTTTATCAATATGCTTAGCAAAAACTGCACGTCCCGCTGCGCCAACAACATCACCAATGAGAAAGATTTTTAATGTGTTCATTACTTAGCACTACCTTATCTTGCATATTCAATTGCACGTTTTTCACGAATAACGTTTACTTTTATTTGACCAGGGAAACTCATTTCCTGTTCAATTCTACGTGCAAGATTTTGTGCAAGAATATTCGCCTGTTCATCACTGAGCGTATCTTCTTCTACAATAACGCGTATTTCTCGCCCAGCTTGTACAGCGTACACTTTTTTAACGCCATCAAACGAATTTGCAATTTCTTCAAGTTTTTCAAGACGCTTAATATATGCTGTTAATGTTTCTCGACGAGCTCCAGGACGAGAAGCAGAAATAGTATCAGCTACGACAACAATAATTGCATATATTGATTGGAAAGGAACTTCTTCATGATGTGCAGCAATAGCATTAACAACAATAGGATTTTCACCGCATCGTTTTGCTATATCACCACCGATTAATGCATGAGGACCTTCAATTTCAGCAGTTACTGCCTTACCAATATCATGAAGTAAGCCAGCTCTTAACGCAAGCGATCCATCAAGTCCTAGTTCTTCTGCAATCATACGACAGAAAATACCAACTTCTTTAGAATGAACAAGTACATTTTGAGAATAACTTGTTCTAAAATGAAGTTTTCCCAGAAGTGTAATAATCTCAGGGTGAATTCCTTGTAGATTAAATTCAAGAACCGCATTTTTACCATATTCTTGAACGATCTCTTCTATATCTTTTTCGCACTGAGCAACGGTTTCTTCAATACGTGTAGGATTAATTCGACCATCATTAATTAATTTTTCTAAAGTGCGAACAGCAATTTCTCGCCTGATGGGATTAAATCCTGAAACAGTAATATCTGATGTTTCCCCGATAATAAATTCCATACCTGTTGCCATTTCCAAAGCTTTTATATTTCTTCCTTCTTTACCAATAATGCGTCCTTTCATTTCTTCATTAGGTAAATGAACAACGCCTGATAAATGAGGAGCAACAAGATCTGCTGTATAACGCTGCATAGCTGCTACAACAATATTAGTAGATCGTTCTTTTGCTGTTTGGCGAGCATCCTCTTCAACTTTTTGAACAAATTTTTGAGAAGATAAACGCACTTCAGCATCTATCATATCAAATAATGTTGCTTTTGCTTCATCTTTGGATATACCACTAATATATTCTAATTTTGCTATAAGCTCGCTATGTAAATTTTTTATTTTAGCTTCATTTGCACGCATTATATCTTCAGATCGCAATAAATTACGTTCTTTTTGTTGCAACTCTACACGCAAGTCGCTTAATTGAATTTCTCTTTTTTCCAACGATTCTGATTTTGCCAGTAGCTTACTTTGAAGACGATCAATATCCAAACGCTCGCGTTTTAATTCGAGTTCAAACTCTTTTCTTTTATGATGCATTTCATCTTTAAATTTGACTAAAGCATCTCTTTTTTCAAGATCAATATCACGTTTTGTATTTTTGATTTGATCTTTTGCTTCAGACAACATTGTTGACGCATCAGCGATTTTTTTACGTGCAAACATTAAGGATATGCCAACAAGTATTATACTTGCGCCAACTACTCCTATAGAAAAAATTAATATAGATGTCATGTTCATTCCTAAATATTAAACAGGCATAATTTTATTACGCCTGTTATTTATTAATCATTAATAAAAATAAGTGCAAAAGTACTCGCTTGCACCAACGGAATGCACATTAAGAGGGAGAAGATTAGATTAAAGCTCATCAATAAGTTTTGCCTACATTACTCTACTTAATTTTATAAGCTCAAAATTGATAATTCTTGATCAATATAATTTTTGAGAGCAACTTTTTTTTCTTCTTCTTTATGATAATCTCTTTCATAAGCTAATAACTTGTCCGCTATGCGCAATGCAGCTAGAACAGCTATTTTTTTAGGATCAGTGATCATTGATTGCTCACTAATCTCCTTCATAGCACTATCAACTATTTCAGCTGCTTTTAATACGAAAGATTCTGATTCATCACTCAGTAAAACATAAGGTTCTCTAAATATTTGTACCTTATAACTCTTTTTTTCATTCATGATCGTTAATTTTCATTCTCCACAATTGAATCAATACTTTTAATCAAATCATCAAGAACCGAACGTGTTACCAATCTTTCTTCTTTAAGTTCATGTACTTGATCGGTTTCTAACAACATTGAATCTTTAAGTGTATTCAATTGAATAGTGAGCTGTGCATTACTTTCAACAAGCTGAGCATTTTCTGCTTTTAACTCGCTATTTTCAAGTTTCAACAAATTATTTTCTGGTTTAAGCGCTTGTAGTTGATCGTTGAGACCTTTTGCATACAATACTAATGCTTTTACCTTTTCTTCCAAAGCCATTAATGCTTCCATGACTCTCCCTTTTTATATCATCATCTGGAAGTTAGATTAATAATTCACGTTTACGCTTGTCAAGAAAATTATTGCTTTGAAATTCCAACAATTTGAGTAAATGCTTCTGGCTCAAATATAGCTAATTGACTTAACATTTTTCTGTTAAGTTCAACATTAGCAACTTTTAAACCATGTATAAATTTACTGTACGAAACACCATGAGGACGAACAGACGCTGTAATACGAGAAATAAATAAAGATCTCATATCACGTTTGTGTAATTTTCTACTTTTGAACGCAAAAGCCCATGCACGAAGCAATGTTTCATGAGCACGTTTAAATATATTTTTACGTTGCCCCCAAAATCCTTTGGTTTGTTTTAATAAACGTTTATGGCGTTTTTTTGTTGCGATACCGCGTTTAACTCGTGACATCAATAATCCTATTAACTATGTATATATTATTAATTTGGTAATAAAAGCTTTATTCCTGGCAAATCTGCAGCAGAAAAATATGTTGCTTTGCGAAGCTGACGATTTGTTTTTGGTGTTGATCGTGTCATTAAATGACGACGATATGCTTTACCGCGTTTGATTTTAACGCGCTTACCACCAGTTTTAGAAAATCTTTTTTTTGCTGAAGAATTTGTCTTCATTCTAATTTTAGGCACTGCTAATTCCTTTAGTTGACCATTATTTTAAGTAATAAATACGCGACCACATTTTACCTAATTTAGCATCTTGTTCTTGTACCAAGTTATCTGCTAATCCATTATCTTCAAAACTTTTTTGAATCTTACTGAATAGTTCAGAGCCACGGACATCTTTTGTTGCCATTTCACGGCCCTTAAAAGATAACGTTACTTTGATTCGTTTTCCTGAAGTTAAAAATTGGATGGCTTGCTTGATCTTTGTTTGATAATCATGCTCACCAATCTTAGGATTTATTTTAATTTCTTTAATTTGAATAACTTTTTGGTGCTTCTTTGCTTCAACAGTTTTCTTCTTTTTTTCGTAAATTACTTTGCCAAAATCCATTATTTTAACGATAGGCATTTCATCTTTTACCGCTATAAGCACAAGATCCAAACCAACTTCTTCAGCCTGATGAAGAGCTTGATTTCTACTCACTATACCAACATTTTCACCGTCTTGCGTAATGAGTTGAACATTTTCCGCTCTAATCTGTTGATTTATAAGTGGAATATTTTCTCTTTTGTCTTTCAAGCATCTACCTTTTGTTATAAATCAATTGTTTATTCTAATTCCAAAACATCACTTTGATTATCAATTATATTTTCAAGAGCAGGAATATCGCGCTTTTCAGCTTCAATGCACAAAATAACCTGTTTATAAATTTTCTCAAAAACGTCTTCCGTTTTTAAGTACTGTAAAACTTGTTCTCTGCCTTGAGCTATTTTATTATTATCATAAGCAAACCATGATCCTGATTGCGTAATAACTTTATAATGTATAGCAGCATCAAGTAGATCGAGTTCTTTGCTAATACCCTCACCAAATAGCAAGTCAATTTCAACCTGTTTAAATGGTGGAGCTACTTTATTTTTTACTACTTTGACGCGAACACGATTTCCAATAGGAGTTTCGCCCTTCTTAAGGCTCGCTATTCTACGAACGTCAAGACGAATTGATGCATAAAACTTTAATGCATTACCGCCTGTTGTTGTTTCTTTATTGGCAAACGGCATTGCGCCAATATTTTGTCTAATTTGATTAATAAAAATAAGAACGGTTTTTGATTTATGAACAACAGGAGTTAATTTTCTGAGTGCTTGTGACATAAGTCGTGCTTGAAGACCCATATGAGAATCACCCATATCACCTTCTAATTCTGCTTTTGGAACCAAAGCAGCAACAGAATCTATGACAATAACATCAATTGCGCCCGATCTAATAAGCATTTCTGTAATATCAAGTGCTTGCTCACCATAATCAGGTTGTGAAATAATTAATTCTTCAGTATTAATGCCTAAATTTTTAGCATATGTTGCATCGAGAGCATGCTCTGCATCAATAAATGCACAAATGCCACCCTTTTTTTGAGCTTGAGCAATAACATGCATTGCTAATGTTGTTTTACCGGAAGCCTCGGGACCAAATACTTCCACAATTCTTCCAAGAGGCAATCCACCAATGCCGATAGCGCGATCTATAAGAATCGATCCGGTCGAAATTGATTCAATATTGACATTATGAGACTCTCCAAGCTTCATAACTGCACCAGTGCCATATTGCTTATCAATTTGTGAGAAGGTCACTTCAAGCATCTTCTGTTTCATCGATTGGTCGGTACTTTTTTTATCTTTTGCAAGCTCTTCTTGTGGAAAAGAAACTATTTTATTTTTCATTCTGAATATTCTTCGCTCATTATAAGTATTGATTCATTAGTTTCTATTGTAGCATTTCTATGCAAAGAAGCAACAAAGCCATCCAATAAAAGTCTTGTGCGAACAGCCCCCAATTGATCTTTTACCTCTTTTCTCATCTCTTGAAAGCGGTTTTCGTCAAAATTTTCTATTTCATCAAGCTTAAAAATATAATTGTTTTTATCGCTATTATAGGTAAAAATAGTTCCTTTTTTGTCCAAATTTAAAAGCTCTCGCATTGGCAAGCCCTTTTTTTCAAGACTACTCATCTGTTTTGTATCTGCTGGATTTACCATATTAATGGTATGAATAGTAGTATTTAATAGCGATTTGATTTTATCAGTAGCTTCAAGTGCTTATGGCTGGATGATTATGAAAAAATTAATTAATAAAGGGTATTCTTTTATTTTAATTAACGGAATAGGCATGACCGGTGGCGGATTATTAGCTTTTTTTACTTCTTTAATAATAGAAGGAAAGCCAGCTATAAAAACAGCAGTTATAACAATGCCACTTATTGCTAATACCTTTGGTATTTACGCAGAAAGCGTATTAATGCTGTTATTGTATGGTTTATCACTTATTTTTATCGCTAATATTATTTGCTATAATCTTTATGGACATCTTCTCAGTCGCTATTCAGCAACATTTTTATCTTTTGCAGGATTTATGACACCATTATTTGCGGCATTACTTGGTTGGCTATTTTTAGGTGAGAAAGTTACCTGGCACTTCTTTGCAACGATATTACTGGTATTATATGGTCTTTACTTATTTCATGAGAAAAAAGAGATTACTTTTGAAGAAAAGGGTCTTTAAAAAGAAAAATAGACTCAATTTTACAAAAGAGTCTATTTTTTAACTAATTAAAAAAAAGCTTAGTATGATTTAAGCTTTTTTAGCTACTGTTCTACGTGAAGATGTTTTTTTAGCTACACGCTTACGTGATGTTGCTTTTTTTGCAGTAGACTTGCGCGAACTAGCTTTTTTCGCTGTAGATTTACGCGAGCTTGCTTTTTTAGCAACTCTTTTTTTACTTGTAGCTTTTTTAGCAACCGTTTTGCGTGAAGATGCTTTTTTAGCAACTTTACGTTTTGGAGCAGCTTTTTTTGCTACTGATTTACGCGCTGTAGCTTTTTTTGCAGTAGATTTACGAGCACTTGCTCTTTTTACTGTTTTTTTCGCAGGAGTAGCAACAACACCTTCTACAAAATGCTGTATTTTCTCTAGAAGAGGCATTTTTGCAGCAGACTTACGAGCTGTAGTTCTTTTTGCTGCAGGTTTACGTGCTGATGTAGCTTTTTTTGCAGTAGTAGCTTTTCTCTTAGCTACCTTACGTTTTGGGGCAGCTTTTTTAGCAACCGCTTTTGTTTTTTTGATAGCCATTTCGGCTCCTTTTTTTTGGTTTTTGTAACCACAGTTTTTAACTTCAATTACAATTGTACAAAAAAATATTTTACAAAAGCAACAAAATAAATATCTATTATGAAAAAATAAAATTTCACTGTACAAATTTTCTATTTTTTTATAAAGATTTGTACCAAAAAAAGACAGCCGTCTCTATTATTTTATAAGAAAAATTTTTTAAAATATTGGCCGACAAAAAGAAAAATTATTTTCTCCACGAGCAGCAATAGATGGATCATGCGGCAAATTATATTTCTTGAAAAATGCATGAACTACTTCTTGATATTTGTGGCCATCTGGACCGCATAAAATTTTATCATGCTGACCATAATCAAGAATCAGAATGTATGCATGTTCATGTCCTGAATTAATTAATTTTTTATATAGATTAATTGAACTTTGATAAGGAACTCGCGTGTCTTGTTTTGAGCAAATTATTAAAATTGGCATATTTTTTTGTATTTTATCTATCATGATGGATGGACTATCAACATTTCGTCTATATTTTCTAAAAATAGACTCCATAGCACTTTGGCCGTATGAAAGGGGAAGCCATTCTAAATGGAGCGATTTCATGGCATTTTCTATGACATCATCCATCGAATCATAAGGGGACTCCATGATCATTGCCTTAACATGGTCTAATGCATACTTTCCAGCAAGAATAGCAATATTTGATGCTCCGCGTGAAACGCCATGTAAAATGATTTTGCATTCTTCATTTCTATCAGCACACCATTTTACTGCCTTTTGATATGCAGCATAAAGAGCATTAATTTCATTTTTTTGGCCAAAGCCTGTTTGCCAAAAATTTACGCGCCAGAACCTATCGGTAGCGTCAGGGTAGTTAAATGATGCATATGAGCAAGGAAATAGGAATTTATCGTTATAATGAGTTTCGCCGTCTTTTTTGTATGTTTTGACATAGTTAAACACATGGCGGTAGGTATTTGCAAGCCCATGAGAAGAAAGTACTATCGTTCTAGCGCATAGTGCGCTATTGAATGCTACAATACAAAGAATAAAAAAGCGTGCTATGCATGTAATATAATTCATAAACATTCCGCCCCATTCATTTGAGAATAAATCGCTATTTTTTGTAATTAATATAACTTATAGTATTATTTTATCATATAAAATACCATTAACAAAACGCTAGGTGATATGACGTTATGAAAAAGCTTCCTGATATAAAAAATGACTTTTCTGGTTGGTACAATGAAGTAATTTATGATGCTGAATTAGTCGATCAATCGCCCGTGCGCGGTTGTATGGTTATTAGACCATATGGTTATGCAATTTGGGAACAAATCCAGTCTACGCTCGATGCGCGCATTAAAGCTACTGGTCACGCTAATGCATCATTTCCTTTACTCATTCCAGAATCTTTTTTAAAAAAAGAGGCGCAGCATGTTGAAGGCTTTGCTCCGGAATTGGCCATTGTAACACATGCAGGAGGAAAGGAGCTCGAAGAGCCTTTAGTTATTAGGCCAACGAGTGAAACTATCATTCATCATATGTTCGCGCGTTGGATACAATCATGGCGTGATTTGCCATTAAAAATTAATCAATGGGCTAATGTTATTCGTTGGGAAATGAGAACAAGGCCATTTTTGCGTACAACCGAATTTTTTTGGCAAGAAGGACACACTGCTCACGAAACTCACGAAGAAGCAGACCAAGAAGTTAAAATGATGCTTCAGGAGTACGTAAATCTTGCTCAAGACTATTTAGCAGTTCCTGTTTTTACGGGACTTAAAACAGAACATGAAAAATTCCCTGGTGCAGAAAAAACCATGACGTTTGAAGCTTTCATGCCTGACGGAAAAGCATTACAAATGGGAACATCGCATTTGCTTTCACAATCATTTGCTCATGCATTTGATATGAAATTTCAAAATCGTGCGGAACAACAAGCATATCCTTATTTGACAAGTTGGGGAGCCACAACACGACTTATTGGTGCTCTTATTATGACGCATGGTGATCAAAAAGGATTAATTTTACCACCAAAAATAGCTCCTATACAAGTTGTTATTATTCCTATATTTAAAGCTGGTTTTGATAGTGAACAAATTCTTGCAGTAGCAATTGATGTGAAAAATAAGTTAACTAACAACAATATTCGTGTGTTTATTGATGATGAAGAGGGCAAAACTCCCGGTGCAAAATTCTTTAAATGGGAATTAAAAGGGGTGCCTGTTCGTATTGAAATTGGACCAAAAGATATTGAGCAACAACAGGTAGTAGTTGCTGATCGTGTAGGACTTGGTAAACAATTTGTTCAATTGTCAGCAATAGAAAATACCATTAAAACATTATTAGAAACAGTACAAACTACCCTGTTTGAAAAAGCACTCGCGCGCCGTCAAGCAATGCATTGCTCAACTAATTTTTTAAGTGATTTCGGTCCTTTATTAGAAACGCATGATAGTTTTTATCAAACGAGTTGGTGTAGAGGCGCTTCTTGTGAAACAGAATTGAAAAATTATAAAGCTTCCATTAGATGTATTATTGGAAATGCTACTTTCGCGCAATGCTTTCATTGCAAAGAAACAAGTAGCTGCGATGTTTTAGTTGCGCGCTCTTATTAAACGTTCAAAAAAAGGAGAGTTATGAATGTTATTCATATGCAAACAAAGTTTGAATCTTATCTGCTCACTGAACAACGAGTTAGTATAAATACTTTTAGTTCTTATAAGCGAGATTTGGCTCAATTTGTTGATTTTTTACATCAAGAAAACTTTGATATTAAGACAATAACCACTGAAGAGTTAAAAAAATTTATTCATTATCTCTATGGTCTTAAATTAAATTCTCGTAGCATCGCCCGTAAAATATCCACATTAAAAGCATTTTTTATATATATTAATCGAGTTTTTAATATAGAAAATAGTGCTAAAGAACTGATTTTTCCAAAGATTCAAAAAAAATTACCAACCTATTTAACTAAAGAAGAAGTTCAAAACATTATAACAGTGGCTGAGCAAGATATATCACTTTTGGGCGCGCGAAATAAAATAATGCTTTATCTTTTATATGTTTCAGGAATACGAGTTAGTGAACTTGTTAATTTAACCTTGCCTCATTTTAATTTTGATACAGGATTTCTTTCTATAATGGGAAAGGGCGGAAAACAGAGGATGATTCCTATTCCCTTAACAATAACTAAGCTTTTAAAAGATTATTTTATTTCATTACAAAATAATAAAATTGTTGAAAATGAGCCTTTATATTTATTTCCTATTCTTTATGGAAAAAAAATTAAACCTATTTCACGTCAATCATGCTGGATTATCTTAAAAAAATTATGTTCAGACGCAGGAATACAAAGATCAATATCGCCCCATCAGCTTCGCCATTCCTTTGCAACACATATGTTAGAAAAGGGTGCTGATTTACGATCATTACAAGTATTACTTGGTCATGAGAATATTTCTACTGTTCAAATTTATACTCATGTTGAAACATCACAGTTAAGAAAAATATATGACAAAAAACATCCACGATCTTAAAAATACCTAACTACAAACCTTTTTATTTTTTTAATCACGGAGTATACTACCTATATTGCTTATTTTGATAAGGATTTTACATGAAAAACAAATTTGTTGTAGAACAAAAACCATTGCTTTCAATTCTTTCTTCTATGCAACCTATTTGCACTAAACGAACAACACTAGAAACTACAACAACCATCTTATTTCAAATTAGTCATAAAGAACTCGTATTAAAAAGTACCGATTTGGAAATTAGTTTACAAGCAAGCTATATTTTACAAGAAAATGATATTGCTGAGCCGCGCATGTTTCTCGTATCAGGGCGTCGTTTATTTGATCTTATTAAGGAATTGGAAGGCAACATTACTTTTATAGTTGATAGTAATTCTTTAATTGTTAAATCTGGTTCAGTAAATGTTGCGCTTAATATTCAAGATGCTCAAAATTTTCCTCCTTTTCCTGAAAGAATAGAAAATTTAATGCAACTAAACGCACCATTTTTTTTAGAACTACTCAATAAAGTATCATTTTTAATCCCACAAAATAATGCCAATAACTCTTTAAATGGTTTACTTCTTGAAATTTCCAATGATGAATTAAAAATGACTACAAGTGATGGGCATTGCCTTGCTCAAGTAAAAACATCAGCATATTCTTTAGAAGAGCCATGTAAGTGGCTTTTGCCGCGACGTGCTATTTTTGAAGTAAAAAAAATATTAGAAATCAGTAATGATTCTTCAATCTTTCTTGGCCTCTGTGGAAATCAATTGGTGTTTTCTGGTGAATCGTTTAATTTTTTTACCAAATTATTAGTTGACTCATTTCCGGCATATGCAGCTGCGCTTAATAAAGAAGGCTTTGTTCCCGCTCGTTTAGAACGATCTTCTTTTATAAAAACATTACGTCGTTCTGCATGTCTTCTATCAGGACAATTTATCGCTACAAATTTTGCGTTTAGTACTGATCGGTTAAAAGTGTCTTTGCATAATAAGGAAGTTGGAACACTTGAAGAAGAATTACCGGTGATTGATTTTACTGGTGATGAATCTGAAATTCGTTTTTATGCACCTTATCTATTGAGTGGCTTACAAGTATTTCCCGGAGAATACATACAATTCTATTTACAAGGCAAAGCAAGGCCTATAATTTTTGACGCTCAGGGAACAAATGAAAAAAATGAATACAATATGTTTTATTTAGTAATGCCTGTAGCGCAAACGCATGACTGATGCCATTAAATCTCTTCAATTAGCAACCATTACTCTTAAAGATTTTCGTTGCTTTGATCACATAACTATAGATTTAAATAATGCCATAGTATTCATTTATGGTCTTAATGGTACTGGTAAAACATCAATCTTAGAGGCTCTTTATTACGCATGCTACTTACGTTCGTTCAGAACACATAATAGTAAGGAGCTTATTGCTTTATCAAAAAGTTCCTTTTTTATTCAACTTACTGCTCACGATATTTATAATAAAGAATTATTAGATCATACCATATCAATCGGATTTTCAAGTAATAAAAAATTAGTAAAAATAAATAATAAACCTACAGTTTCATATAAAGATCTTTTATCATATTATCGTGTTGTTAGTTTAACCGAAGATGATCTTATGCTCATTAAAGGTGCTCCAGAAGAACGGCGTCTCTTTATTGATCAAGCACTTTTATTAAATAACCATAATTTTATTGTTACCATAAAAGAATTTCGCACAATATTAGAAAATCGTAACGCTTTGTTACAACATGAAAGAATTGATCAAGAAGCATATTTTATATGGACACAAAAATTATGGGAATGTACGCGCGTTATACGAGCAATGAGAATTGACATGCTTAAATCCTTGGAGCATGAAATTAATACGATGCTTGTACAATGCTTTAGTGATGATATATCACTTTCTTTTTCGTATCAATCTAAAAAAAATAGCGATTTACCTTTTGATTCGTTTTGGTCTAAAAATAATCAACTCCTTAAAGAAGAAGTCATCTTTAAACGATCCTTGTTTGGAATTCATTTAGATGATTTTTCTATCACTTTAGAAGGCAAAAAGACCCGCTCTTATGCCTCACGAGGACAACAAAAAATGGTTGTTTTACTTATTAAAGCAGCCCAAATTAAGCAATTAACAAAAGAAAAAGGTCCAGTGATCTTTCTATTAGATGACTTTATGACTGATTTTGACGCCAAAAAAAGTGTTTCATTATTGACTATACTTTTAACCCTTAATTGTCAGCTTATTTTTACCTCTCCTCATAGCAATAGTCCCTTGGAATGGGCGTTTAAAGAAAAAAATCTTAATTATAAAACAATCAATATGCAGTAGTTTTGTCATCAATTACTATAAATAATTGCTCCTAATTGATAATTATCGCCACTTTTTTCAGCCCTATAAGCAAAAAATAAATAAAAAGCTTTGACATTATTAGAATTATGGGTATCATTATTAATAGTAATAATAAACATTACTATTTAACTTAGGCTTCATTACTACTCTCCTTTTTTCCACTGCACTGATCTTAACTGATCAGTGCAGTGGTTTTTTTATACCCTTTTTTTATATTGTCCTTTTTTTCCTTTTTTGTTAATTTTGCTTCAAATCAAATCATTACAAAAAAAAGGACAATGTATGCATAAAACTATTAAACGAACGCTATTTTTTTACTTATTTTTTATCCCCACTGTATGCGCAAAACCAAATATTGAAAAAGACATGTATCAATTTCCCGTAGCCGTGGTCATTATGGTAAAAGATGAAGTTGATGTTATTATTCCAACATTGCAGCCATTAATCGATGGTGGTATAGATGCTATTCTGGTATATGATACTGGCTCAACAGATGGCACTCAAGATATTATAAACAATTATTTTCAAAAAAATGATCTTATTCATGGGCATATTATAGAAGAGCCATTTGTTGATTTTGCTACTTCTCGTAATCGATCGCTTGATTATGCTGAAGAATTATTCCCCAATATTACCTTTTTCTTAATGCTTGATGCAGAGTGGTACACGCATAACGCCGGTGAAATACTTGAATTTTGCGAACAATATCAAAATTATGTTCAACCAGGTACTGATGGTGGTTGTTACGCAATAAGATTAATAACAGCTTCAGATAATATTGATAACTACGCTACGCGACTTATGCGGAGAGAAAAAAAAGCTCGCTATTGCGGCGTTGTTCATGAATCAATTAAACAAATAGTGAGTGGTCGCCTTCCTCAATCTGTTTATTTTGAATATTGTCCAAAAGAAACTGGTCAATTAAAATCTCAACAACGTTTCTTGCGTGATTATCAGCTATTAAAAAAAGAATTAGAAAAAAATCCTTATGATGAAAGAACGCTTTTTTATCTTGGTCAAACATGCCAATTTTTAAATTTATGGGATGAAGCAATTTTATATTATTATCAACGGGCTCAATTGGGATTTATATCTGAAGAACGATATTTAGCATTATACAGAATAGGTTGCGCCATAGAGTATATTATTTTTAATGAAAAAAATAATAAAAATAATTACACGTGGGAAAATGCATTATTCTATTATTTAAAAGCGCATACAATGTTACCTCATCGGGCAGAACCACTCGTAAGAATTGCTGCTTATTATATTTATACAAAACAGTATCCCGTGGCATATCTTTTTGCACAGCGAGCTGCACAATTACCATATCCCTTGAGTGATGTCTTATTTGTAGAAAAGAGTATATATGATTACACGCGTTATGATTATTTGGGGCAATGTGCATTGTATGTTGGAGAGTATGAATTAGGAAAAAATGCGGTACTTAAAGCATTGGAAATTAATTCTGACCAACAGCACCTACACCACAATTTATCAGTTTATAATCAATATTTAGCTGTAATTTAGGCTATAAAGATAGAAGGCCATACACAAATATATTGCGCATGGCCTTTTTTTATGAAATGCTGATCAATTCTACATCAAAAATTAGATTTGCATTTGCAGGAATTACATTACCTGCCCCGCGCGCGCCGTATCCCATGCTAGCGGGAATATATAAACGGCGTTTTTCACCAATTTTCATATTCGCAACGCCTTCATCCCATCCTTGAATAACATGACCTATTCCAAGAACGAAACTAAATGGTTGACCACGATCGATACTACTATCAAATTTTTTACCTATTTCACCACCATTGTTAAGCCAACCGGTATAATGAACAGTAACAGTTTTTCCTTTATTTGGAGATTCTCCTAAACCTTCTTGCAATATTTCATATTCCAAGCCAGAACTATTTTTAATGCGCGTCATCGTTGTTGTTTCCTTATTATTTTCTGCTTTATAGCAACTTGGTAGCAGTAAAGCCGTTGTTAATACACCTATCGTCAATAATTTTTTCATGCATATCCTTTTTTTAAAATTTTGTTTATTGCATTATATCATTATTATTATTTTTTCAGCAATTTTAAGATTTGCTTTATCATAAATTATATGTTACAAATTTTGTGTTATAAATATACAAAAATTTTAAAAAAGGGTACTTATTATGAAAAATTACAAAAACATTGCTCTCGCAGCTTTATGTTTGGCATTACCAACATTATCATTAGCACAAGATAATGATATTAATGATGCTGATGTAGAAATATACTTATCAGCAACGGAATTGGATGAAATGTTCAATAACCCAGATCGTTCATATGTTTGCCTTAATAATCAAATAAGTGAATTAGAAAATGTTATTAATGCAATTGATCAAGTTGATGCAAAAGAAAATTCTCCATTAAAAGCATATAAAAGTCATATTGAATTAGGCTATTCCATCGGCAGGGAAGATGCAATTCTTCAGGTGCTTGATTATGCTAAAGAAGCGCTTAATGCAAATCGTTCATTACTCACGACAGAAGAAGTGCAAACATTAGAAGATAAATTAACTACTGTTGTTAATCAAATTGAACAGGGTGCTATTAATCTTAATGCAGAAAAATTAGCATTCCTAAAAGATGAATTTTATAAATCTCAAGAATTAGAAAATGCTGATCAAACTGACGAAGATGACCAAAATAACGATGATTCTGCAGAATAAGAATAATTTTTAAAGTAAAAATATAAAAAAAATAATTGGCGATGTATAGTGAATATGCATCGCCAATTATTTTTTTGCATACTATAAAAAGTTACTATTTTTATGATAATAAAAAAAACTTATTTTTTGTTTTGTTTTCTATTATTTGCCAATACAATAAATGCTACATTTGAGTACTTTTATCCCGTTGATTATTGCAAAAAAAATAATACAACATTAATAATGCATCAGAATTCATTACAGAAAACAACATTGTTGTTATGGGATCATATAAGCAATACAACTATTGAAGGCCTGTGGTCATTATTTAACCCTCTTAATATTCAAATACTTCCTGATGAAAGTGGTTTTAGCTTCCTTGATAATGGACGATTGCGCATCAAATATTTTAATAAACGCTCTGCTAAAACAATAGACTTTGATCACTATATCTATAATGTTTATGGACTTAATTGGATTAATTCACAACAATGTATTTTTAGTGCAAAATATACCGATTATTATTCAATTTTTTCTTGTTCAATTGATGGAAGCGTACAATGTCTTGTTACACAGGATAAATCTCATTGTATTTATCCACAAAAAATAGATGATACGCTTTTTTATATACAACAAAACTCTCAAATAAATAGTATCAAAAGTTGCAATTTTACTAATACTCAAGCAAATAATTCACATCTTATTAATTTTAATAATTCTATCTTGTTTTTAAATATGATATCAAGCAGTAAGGGATTTGTCGTTGAACATAATACGTCATATGAGAAAGAAGACAAAAAAAATATTGCTCATTTTTATTTTACTCAAATAACGCATGTAAATGGTACTTGGGAGTCAAAAAGGCTTTTTGCTTTTAATATTCCATTGTGTTTGCTTTTGCCTCATTATGATGAATTTATTTGTGAATCGTTATTACCATTAATGCCGCGAATTATTGATAATAAAATCTATTTTATCAATGCAGATCATTATGATAATAGTTTGAAATCATATGTTTTTGATAGTGAAACACAACAAATCATGGAAAATATATTTATTGGTAAAAATTATTTTGTTCCAATATTAAGCGACAAAAAACTTATTTTTGGTGGACAACTTAATCATATTAACGATATTATCGTCCACCCTTTTTAACATAATACACATTATCAGATTGAAAATCTTTTATCGGTTTTTGTTTCAAAGTTACTCTATAATGTTTTTTCTAAATTATCTATTCGTTTTACTAAATTGTGTATCATCGCAGCCATCATTGCATTTTCTTTTTCCAACTTTTTAGTTCTTTCATTCATTTTAATAGCTTCATTTAATAACAACGGTACAAATTTTTCATAATCAACAGAATAAATTGTATCATTTCCATGAGGATCTTTTTTAATAAATGAAGGCAACAATGTATGAACTTCTTCTGCAATTAAACCAAAATGAGTAATTATATTATTATTATCATCACGAACATATCGTTCGTATACACCTTCATTATATGCAAATGTTACTGGTTTAAGATTATAAATAATTTCTGATGCTTCATTCATATCTTTTATATCGTTTTTAAATTGCGCAGAAGATGGAACTACCGGAATATAAAATAATTGACCCAGAATTGGATCAATTACAACAGGTTCACCCACTCCTGGTCCTATACCGCCCATGTAGCATGCAACTTGCACAGGAAATGGATACCCAATAGATATTGAATCAGGTGCAGTAACAGGCGTTCCTACTGTTCCAATAATAATATTATTACCACAGATTGGAACTAACGTTCCTGCTGCAGCACCAATTGCAATAGTATTTGCTGCAACAACATTCGACGCCATAGCTCCTGATCCAATTACAACATTCGTTACACCTGCAGTATTTGCAGCCAAAGCAGAAGAGCCTATCGCAATATTTTCTGATCCTTCATTTGCAATGAGCGCCGTTGGTCCTATTGCAATATTACCCGCTCCTGCTGCACTTGTACCCATGGCATTAGATCCTATTGCAATATTACCGACAGCATCATTTGCTACAAGAGTATCACTTCCAATTGCTATATTTGATGTTCCTCCAGCGCTTGCTGACATTGCGTTTATACCAATTGCTATGTTACTTGTACTATCATTGAAAAAAAGAGCTTTTGATCCAATTCCTATATTAGAAAGACTTGTTAAACATTGTTCCATCGCACTTGGACCAATTGCTATGTTAAATGTTCCTTCATTTGTATTGAGCGCTTTATATCCGACCGCTACGTTAGGAGTACCTAAAATATTATTTTCTAATGCACCACTTCCCACCGCAACATTATCATCAGCAACATTAAAAATTAAAGCTTTATATCCAACAGCAACATTATCTGATGCAATAGCATTTAAACGTAATGCTTGATATCCAACTGCAACATTGCTTGAACCAGATGCATTAAATTCCATAGAATTATGTCCAACTGCAACATTACTATCTGCTTGATTAGTAAATAAAGCTCTTGACCCTATTGCAATATTAGTATTTCCAAGAGTATTAGTTTCTAAAGCGGAACTACCAACAGCAACATTATTACACCCCCTTTTTTCTACAATAATATCAAAACCAATATTGTCTTTTAATGCATTAGTACCAACAGCAACATTATCTATACCTAAAATATTGCTGAATAAAGCGCTATGTCCTACTGCTACATTAGGTGTTCCTATAAAATTTGAGCGTAAAGCATACGCACCCACTGCAACATTTTTATCCGCTAAATTATCATGTAACGCATCAAACCCTACAGCAACTGTTTCATTGCCACTAATGTTATTGCCTGAAGCATAACTGCCCATTGCAACATTTCTAACTCCCGTCACATTTGCAAACATTGTCATATAACCCACAGAAACATTATCACCACCCGCTGTATTTGCAGGCAATGAAAAATTACCTACTGCAGTATTCTGTACCCCTGTTATATTACTCTCCAACGCGTAATCACCAACAGCCGTATTAAATACACCGGTTGTATTACTTAATAATGCGTTAGTACCAACGGCAACATTTACTGACCCTGTTGTATTAGCTTGTAATGCGTTTGCCCCTACAGCATTGTTCCATAATCCTGTTGTATTTGATTGTAATGCAGAGTCACCAACCGCAACATTATTTGATCCTGTTGTATTTGATTGCAATGCATCATTACCAACTGCAACATTGGAAAGACCAATAAGGTTTGAAGATAATGCGCGTGTTCCTATGGCAGTATTATCAATACCTATTGTATTATCTTCTAAAGCATTATTACCAACCGCAATATTCTCATTACCTGCAGTATTTGAATAAAGCGCATCAAAACCAACTGCAACATTCTCATTACCAGTTAAATTAGTAAACAACGCATTTGCACCAACTGCAGTATTAGTTATTCCTACTGTGTTATTCTGTAATGCAAAAGCGCCAAGTCCCGTATTATCGTAGCCAGCGCTATTATCAGTTAATGCAAAACTACCAAATGCAGTGTTTTCTATACCAATATCATTTGCTGCTAATGCAAAATTGCCACCCGCAACATTATGTATACCTGTTGTATTACTTTCTAGAGCAAAATTACCAAGCGCAACATTATAAAATCCTGTCGTATTTTGCTGTAATGCATGCGTACCAAGTGCAGCATTTACCGTTCCTGTTGTATTATTTTGCAATGCTTGTCCACCAACGGCAACATTCCACAATCCTGTTGTATTTGATTGCAATGCAGAATCACCAACTGCAATATTATCTGATCCGGTTGTGTTGTCTCGCAATGCATGTTTACCGATTGCAATGTTTTCTACACCAATTTGATTTGACTGGAGCGCTTCGCTACCAATTGCAACATTATCAAGACCATAGGTGTTGTTTTCTAATGCACTATTGCCGATGCCAATATTATCATTTCCTGCAATATTTGCTTGTAATGCTTGCACACCCATTGCAACGTTATCATTACCACTAATATTTGATTGTAATGACTGTACACCCACGGCAGTATTATCATTTCCTTGAACATTTGATTGCAACGCTTGCACACCAATGGCAGTGTTATCAGCACCAGAGTTATTTGCTGCAAGCGCAAAATTACCAACAGCAGTGTTTTCTACACCACTATCATTTGCTGCAAGAGCAAAATTACCAACAGCGGCATTATTCATTCCTGTCGTATTACTTTCTAGAGCAAAATTACCGAGCGCAACATTATAGCTTCCTGTTGTGTTTTGTTGTAATGCATGCGTACCAACAGCAACGTTAACAGTCCCTTCGGTATTGTCTTGCAATGCTTGTCCACCTACCGCAACATTCCACAAGCCTGTTGTGTTACTTTGCAATGCAGAATCACCAACCGCAACATTATCTGATCCCGTTGTGTTGTCTTGCAATGCATGTTTACCGATTGCAATGTTTTCTACACCAATTTGATTTGACTGGAGCGCTTCGCTACCAATTGCAACATTATCAAGACCATAGGTATTATTTTCTAATGCATTGTTACCGATGCCAATATTATCGTTACCAGCGATATTTGCTTGTAACGCTTGCACACCCATTGCAATATTATCATGACCACTAATATTTGATTGTAACGATTGAACACCAACAGCAGTATTATCAGCACCAACTGTGTTTTTTTGCATTGCTTGCATACCAACAGCAGTATTATCGGCACCAGAATTATTTGCTGCAAGCGCAAAACTACCAACAGCTGTGTTTTCTACGCCAACATCATTTGCAGCAAGTGCAAAATTACCAAGCGCTGCATTATGAAAACCGGTCGAATTTGTTTCTAGCGCATAATTACCCACTGCTACGTTATAGTAACCGGTTGTATTTGTTAATAACGCATGCGTACCAACAGCAACGTTAACAGTGCCTTCAGTATTATTTTGTAATGCTTGCCCACCGACGGCAACATTCCACAATCCTGTTGTATTTGATTGTAATGCAGAATCACCAACTGCAACATTATCTGATCCGGTTGTGTTGTCTCGCAATGCATGTTTACCAATCGCAATATTTTCTACACCAATTTGATTAGATTGCAGCGCTAAGCTACCAATTGCAACATTATCAAGACCATAGGTATTATTTTCTAATGCATCGTTACCGATGCCAATATTATCGTTTCCAGCAATATTTGAATACAATGCCTGTACACCCATTGCAACATTATCATGACCACTAATATTAGTTGTAAGGGCTTGTGTACCAACGCCTGTATTGCTTTCACCAACAGTAGTAAAATTACCTGCATTTATACCCAGAAAGGTATTTTCTGCGCCATAATTATGCAAAAAAGAATCGCCATCTTTAATGATATTACCAATTAAAGAACTCTGTGAGTCATGCATAGAAATATTACATCCTACATTTACATCACAACCAGCGCGAGTAGATATATTTTTTGAATCAATGTTACGTGTTGATAGTTGATCAATAAGAGCACTTACCAAATAAAGATAATTGTTTTCGTCCAATTTTTCGTTATCATTGTTTTTTGATATATTATCAATTAATTGATTAAGTTGATTACGCATATCAGCTACATAATTTTTATCTAAAAAAAATTCATGCGTATGAAGAAAATTAGTAATTTCTTGAATAGTGTCATATAAAAAATTTTTATCACCACTGAGCGAACATTTAACATTTGCATGCACTGCATGATGGCTTAAAAATGTTGCTCCTATTAAAAAAATAAAGCACCTGATCAATGATCGTTTTTTTATCATAAAAATCCCTTTTGGAAGCATTATTATCTTCATAGAAAGTCTGTTTATTTCTAACAAAAACGAAAATATCAAGTCAATTAAATAAATTAAAAGAAAAAAGGCGAGCGAAGTAACAATTTTTATATCGTCACCTCGCTCGCCTTTTTTCAATACATAAATTTAGTAATTACGCCCTTTTCATTTTTTTTGTAATATTTTGAATTGCTTTATTTATTTTAATGTTATCTGCTTTAAGTTGTTCAATATTTGCTGCTTGTTGAGATACCGTATCATTAAGACGTTTCATTTCATTAAGCAACAATACCGGAAGAAGTTGATATCTTACCGTATATGGTTTTCCATCATGATCTTCCACAACAAGTTCAGGGAATATTTGTGCAACTTCCTCCGCAATAAGACCATACTGTTTTGTATTTGATGCGTCTTCATTGTAAACAAATAATACTGGGTTTAGTTGCAAAATATTTTGTGAATCAGTTGCTTCCATAGAACGAATATCATGTTTAAAACGCTGAGAAGAAACAACAGTACCAAGCTGACCAGCAGAATCAACATTTACCGGAATACCTGTTGCACCAATCGTTGTGCCAAAAATACCTTGAATAAATGCTGCAATATGCGTCGCTGGTGTACCTATTCTGATTTGACCTGCATCTAACGCATTACCAGCATTGCCAAGATAAATATTGTCACTTCCTGTTGTTAAATTAAGACCAGCATTATAACCAACAACAATATTTGTGCCACCGGTTGTTAAGCTTGTAGCCGCTAAATTACCAAGAAGAACATTATTATTACCGTTGGTTACTGCAGAACCTGCATTACGACCAATTGCTGTATTTCCAGAACCGCTAATGTTACTACTAAGAGCTCCACTACCAACAGCAACGTTATCATTACCTGTTGTATTTGCTGTTAATGATTGATAACCAAGTGCAACATCATTTGCACCAATAGTATTTGCATCTAACGCAAAACCACCAACAGCAATATTTTGAATACCTGTTGTGTTTGCAATCATTGCATTTTGACCGATACCAATATTTTGAGCGCCAGTCATAGTAAAGTTACCAGCATTAGCCCCCATAAATACGTTACCTGAACCAAAATTATGAATATAACGCGCACCATTTTTAATAATATTTCCTATTGCAGGACTTGTAGAATCGTTCATAGAAATATTACATCCAACAGTAAGATCACACGTTACATTAAACGTACCACTGATTGCATCAGTTGCTGAAAGTAGAGTAACTGTTGCGTTATTAATAATCGCATCATTTACTGACAATGTTCCACTTACTGATTCATCAACCACTGACAAATTATTTACGCAAAGATTTGCAATACAATTTGTTACGGTAAGATTAGTTATTACTGCATCAGTTGAAGACAATGATGTAATCGTTGCGTCAGTTATTATCGCATCAGTTGAAGACAATGATGTAATTGTTGCATCAGCAATTATTGCATCAGTTGAAGATAATGATGTAATTGTTGCATCAACAATTATTGCATCAGTTGAAGACAACGATGTAATTGTTGCATCAGCAATTATTGCATCGTTCACTGACAATGTTCCACTTACTGATTCATCAACCACTGACAAATTATTTACGCAAAGATTTGCAATACAATTTGTTACGGTAAGATTAGTTATTACGGCATCAGTTGAAGACAATGATGTAATCGTTGCGTCAGTTATTATCGCATCAGTTGAAGACAATGATGTAATTGTTGCGTCAGTTATTATCGCATCAGTTGAAGATAACGATGTAATTGTTGCATCAGCAATTATTGCATCAGTTGAAGATAACGATGTAATTGTTGCATCAGCAATTATTGCATCAGTTGAAGATAATGATGTGATTGTTGCATCAGCAATAAGTGCATCAGCTGCTGATAATGTTGCAATTGTAGCATTACCAATAATTGCATCGTTCACTGATAATGTTCCACTTACTGATTCATCAACCACTGATAAGCTATTTACACAAAGACTTGTCATACAACTTGTTACAGTAAGATCACCTATTACTGCATCTGTTGCTGAAAGCGATGTAATTGTTGCATCATTAATAATTGCATCATTAACTGATAATGTTCCACTAAACGAAACGTCTGTTGCAGATAAATCTTCAACACATAACGTTGGAACGCAATTAATTACATCAAGATTAGCAATAATTGCATCATCAATTGAAAGAATTCCGCTTACTGAACCATCAACAGCAGAGAAATGCTGTAAGCATAAATCATTCATACAGGTAAGAACAGTAAGGTCAGTAATAATTGCATCATTAACTGATAATGTTCCAAATACTGTACCATCTTCAATAATTGCATTATCGGTGACTGACAAATGAATAATAGATGAGTTAGTAACAAATTCATCAGCAATAGATATTGTTCCACTCACTGCAGCATCAACTGCTGAAAGATCAAGAACACAAAGATCTGCTACACAATTTGTTACGGTAAGATCAGCTATTACTGCATCAGTTGCTGAAAGTAATGCTACTGTTTCGTTAGTGATTATCGCATCATTAACTGATAATGTTCCACTTACTGATTCATCGACTACCGATAAATTATTTACGCAAAGATTTGCCATACAATTTGTTACGGTAAGATTAGCTATTACCGCATCAGTTGCTGATAATGTTGTTACTGATCCATTAGTGATAAGCGCATCAATTGCTGATAGATTTTCAATCGAAACATTTTCCATGATTGCATCATCTACTGACAATGTTCCACTAATTGATGCATCGATTGCTGAAAAATCAAATACGCAAAGATCAGACATACAGTTAATCACGGTAAGATCTTGAATTACCGCATCTGTTGCCGAAAGGCGTTGCACTGTTTCATCGGTAATAAGCGCATTGTCTGCCGTTAATGTGCCACTTACTACGGTATCAACAGTGGAAAGATCAAGCACGCACAAATCATCCATACAATTAATTACCGTAAGAGTAGTAATTACTGCATCAATAGCAGAAAGATTTGTTACTGTTTCATTAGTAATTATTGCATCGTCAATAATTGCATCATTAACTGACAATGTTCCGCTGACTGATTCATCAACTACTGATAATGTATTGACACATAATGTATCCATACAATTAATCACGGTAAGATCTTGAATCACGGCATCATTTGCTGAGAAGTTTATAACCGATTCATCTTGAATTACTGCGTCAGTTGCTGAAAGTGATGTGATTGTTGCGTTAGCAATAATTGCATCATTAACAGATAGTGTTCCACTTACTGTTGCATCAACTGCTGAAAAATCTAATACACAAAGATCGTTCATACAATTAATCACGGTAAGATCTTGAATTACCGCATCAGTTGCTGAAAGTAATGTAATTGTTGCATCACCAATAATCGCATCAGTTGCAGATAACGACGTTACTGTTTCGTTAGTAATTATCGCATCAGTTGCTGACAGTAATGTAATTGTTGCATCAGTAATAATTGCATCAGTTGCTGATAACGATGTTACTGTTTCGTTAGTGATTATCGCATCGGTTGCTGACAGTGACGTAATTGTTGCATCAGTAATAATTGCATCAGTTGCTGATAACGATATTACTGTTTCGTTAGTGATTATCGCATCAGTTGCTGACAGTGATGTAATTGTTGCATCAGTAATAATTGCATCAGTGGCAGACAACGATATTACTGTTTCGTTAGTGATTATCGCATCAGTTGCTGACAGTGATGTAATTGTTGCATCAGTAATAATTGCATCAGTTGCAGATAACGATATTACTGTTTCGTTAGTGATTATCGCATCAGTTGCTGAGAGCGATGTAATTGTTGCATCAGTAATAATTGCATCAGTTGCAGACAATGATGTTACTGTTTCATTAGTGATTATCGCATCGGTTGCAGAGAGTGACGTAATAGTTGCGTTATTAATAATTGCATCATTAACTGACAGCGTTCCACTTACCACTTCATCAACTACTGATAATTCATTAACACACAGTGTATCCATGCAGTTAATAACCGTAAGATTTTGAATTACCGCATCGGTTGCTGAAAGCAATGCTACTGTTTCATTAGTAATAATTGCATCCGTTGATGAAAATTCAGTAATTGTACCATTAGTGATTATCGCATCAGTTGCTGATAATGATGTAATAGTTGCATCATTAATAATTGCATCGTTTACTGACAATGTTCCACTGACTGTTTCATCAACTACTGATAATTCATTAACACACAGTGTATCCATGCAGTTAATAACCGTAAGATTTTGAATTACTGCATCGGTTGCTGAAAGCAATGCTACTGTTTCATTAGTAATAATTGCATCCGTTGATGAAAATTCAGTAATTGTACCATTAGTGATTATCGCATCAGTTGCTGATAATGATGTAATAGTTGCATCATTAATAATTGCATCGTTTACTGACAATGTTCCACTGACTGTTTCATCAACTACTGATAATTCATTAACACACAGTGTATCCATGCAGTTAATAACCGTAAGATTTTGAATTACTGCATCGGTTGCTGAAAGCAATGCTACTGTTTCATTAGTAATAATTGCATCCGTTGATGAAAATTCAGTAATTGTACCATTAGTGATTATCGCATCAGTTGCTGATAATGATGTAATAGTTGCATCATTAATAATTGCATCATTTACCGATAATGTTCCACTGACTGTTTCATCAACTACTGATAAATTATTAACACACAATGTATCCATACAATTTGTTACAGTAAGATTAGCTATTACTGCATCAGTTGCTGAGAGTAACGTTACTGTTTCATTAGTTATAATTGCATCAGTCGATGACAACTCAGTAATAGTAGCATTAGTGATTATCGCATCAGTTGCTGACAATGATGTAATAGTAGCGTTATTAATAATTGCATCATTAACTGATAATGTTCCACTTACTGTTTCATCAACTACTGATAAATTGATAATTGTAGCATTTTGAATTACTGCATCAACTGCTGATAGATCTTCAACAAATAAATCAATAGTAGAAATGTTAAGTGCAACGACATCCGTTAACGTTGTTGCGCCTTCAACAGTTAAATCGCCTTCTATTTTAACGTCTTCTTTAAACGTAACGTCTTCATAGAATTTTACTTTATCTTTGAATTTTACTTCATCTTTAAATTCAACGTCTTCATGAAATGTTACGTCATCATAAAAATCAACGTCATCGTTAAATTTAACGTCTTCATCAAAGGTAACATCATCTTTGAATTTTGCTTTATGCTTAAATTTTACATTATCATCAAATGTTACATTGTCATCAAAATATACATCATGGTCAAATGTTACACCATGTTTGAAATGTGCATATTTTTTAAATTCTGCAGGTCCGTATGCCTTAAGCTGCCCATGTGTTTTTGTTTTCTTTTTAACTGTTAAATTTTTTTCACATTCAACATCTTTTTTAAACGTGATTTGTTTATCGCGCAATATATCTTGATCATCATTTTCATTAACATCTATTTGACTGCTTAATTCACTCGGCTTAATAACTATTTCACTGACTTTAGCAGGCGCTTCAGTTTTAGCTGACACTTCTTGAGGTTTTGCTTCACTTACTTTATTTGCAGGTGCATTTTGCTTTGCACTATTTTTAGCTGTTTGCTTACCACTACTAGCAGCAATTGAAGCTTTTTGTGAATTAATCTTTTGAGTATTAATTACCAATTTTTTATTAACAATTTGATCAATAACATCGTTAAGTTTTTTAGCAATTACATATGCTTCTACTTCATCAACAGAATTATATTTTTTTTGCACTAAAGATTCTGCATATTCTAATGCCTGTGCTACAGAAGCATATTCTCCTACAGGAAACCCGTTTTCAATATGTCTTTTTAACTCATGAAGCAATGAACTTTGATCATTGTCCCACTTACTGATATACACAAGAATATCGTAAAGTTCACTTGATCTTTTATCAAGATTTACATAATCTTTGTCGCTATCAAGAACTTCAAGCAATTCTTTTTCTGATAGCTGAATATCATGTCTCGGAATTGCAGCAAGATACTGCGGAGAAAATAAAACGAGTAATGCAAAAAACTTTGCATGGACATCTTTTCGACGCACGTTATTCATAGAAAACCCTTTTTTTAGAAACACTTCTATCACTGTAAACATTCTTTTTTTTAACAATAATGTCATAAATCAGTCAACAATAGCCTCTATGATGTTTTAACATTCTCTTAAATATATTTATTGTTTTTGTCAATTTTATTGTGATATCACTCAATACATAATGCCGATAATAAGTATTAACATATTTATACAAAGGACTACTAATGAAAAAAAATAAAATATATTTATTGATTTCAGGGCTACTTTTCATCAATAGCATTGTATACACCGACGGTGATATTTCTATTGAGGGTAGTATTTTTATGAACAACTCTACCGAACAAGCAATTGGTAATATTTTTAAAAACGGTAGTTCTTTTATTCACAATTCCGGAAAGGCAAATACTTTTGTTGGTTATGATGCGGGCAGCTTAGAAATTATTGGTTTTGGTAATTCTGGTTTTGGTACCGATTCATTGTTTAGTATTACCACCGGCATGGGAAATACAGGAATTGGTTTTTCTGCATTATCAGAAAATTTGCAAGGTAACGGTAATACTGCATTAGGAATCATGTCTGTTTCTTCAAATGAATATGGTTGCAATAATACTGCCCTTGGTGCTTATGCATTACATCTTCATAATGAAGGATCAAACAATATTGCTCTGGGTGCACAAGCAGGCTTATTTCTAACAAACGGCAGCAATAATATTTATATCGCTCACAATGGAATAAACGAAGAAAATAATACCATACGCATCGGTGCTCCAGGAATTCATACATCAACATTTATACAAGGAATGTTTACATCATCATCAACAGCATATAGTCTTCCTGTTGAAATTAATTCTCAAGGAAAATTAAGTATTCAACAATCAAACCAACAGAATATTAATAATATACAACCAATTAGTGACGAGTCTTCACTCATCTATCAACTCAATCCCGTTTCATTTAATTATAATGCCGATAGTGCTAATGATAATAAAAATTATGGTTTTGTAGCAGAAGAAGTTGCGCTTGTATCATCTGATTTAATTGTATTAAATGCTAACAATAATGCCCTTGCAGTTCGTTCTCAACAATTAATACCATTGCTCCTTAAAGAGATTCAAAAACAGCAACAAATGATTCTCATGCTTACAGAGCGCTTAGAACTACTTGAAAATAAGCTTTCGCAGTAAATTATTGCATCATATTATTTTTGTATGACCACAAACCACACAGTGTCACCGCAAGCGCGTCGGTGACATCTTCTTTTTTGGGTACTTCCATTCCGGGAAATAATTGTAAAATTACGCGTGCTACTTGATCTTTGGAGGCACCACCATAACCCGTTACTGATTGTTTAACTTCACACGGAGAAAATTCCTGTAAGGTAGCATTATGCTTATACGCTAAAAGATATAAAATGCCACGCAGATAACCAAGTTTTAAAAAATTTTGTGGATTTTTACCAAGAAATGATGTTTCAAGAGAAATAATAGAAACATTATAGGTGATTATTCTTTCTTCAAAGAATTCATAAAATATTCCAACTCGTTTTGAAAGACTATCAGTTGATGACATGCTTAAATAACCGTAATCAAGAAGAAGGGCTTGTCGCCCTTCTTTCTTCAAAATACCAAACCCTGCAAACCGAAACCCTGGGTCTACACCAAGTATTACCACTCTCTTGCCTTTTTTTACTAAACCCAAACGCTATTTTTTTGTTACTGAAACATGATTTTTTTGAAAAACCATATGCTTTTTGTTATTCCATAATGAAAAAAATCCTTGATAAACCAAACCGCCAACAATCAATGCTGTTATTGTACTTAAAATGATTTCATCTTTTTTAGGAAAACATCCGCTTTTCATCATGGCCCCTATTATTAAAAAAACAATGTTAAATTTTCAAAATAACCGCTATTATTCAAATTCTGCCGTATCTTCAAATTTAGTTAATTCTCTTATAAAATTCATGTAAACAGTGCCTGTTGGCCCATTTCTTTGTTTTCCAATAATCAATTCTGCTAATGCTGGATTTTCTGTTTCAGGGTTATAAACAGCATCTCTGTATAAAAACATAATAACGTCAGCATCTTGTTCAATCGCGCCTGATTCGCGCAAATCAGAGAGCATAGGGCGTTTATCCATGCGACTATCAACCGCACGTGAAAGTTGTGATAACGCAATAATAGGAATATTCAACTCTTTAGCAAGTGCCTTGAGTGACCGTGATATTTCTGACACTTCTTGATGACGATTTTCATGCTTTTTAGTTGAATGCAACAATTGTAAATAGTCTATTATAAGAAATTGCAAATTATGCTCTATTTTTAATTTACGTGCTTTTGCACGCAAATCCATAATATTAAGCATAGCAGTATCATCAATAAACACTTTCATCTCAGCCAAATGGGCTGCAACATTAGTTAAATCAATCCATTCATCAGAGGTAATCGTTGCATTTCTAATATTATGATGCCCAATGCCTGATTCTGCTGACAAAAGACGCAATGTTAACTGTTCAGCAGACATTTCCAGAGAAAAAATTCCCGTAGAAAAACCGTTGCGGGCAGCGGCTAAGCCAAGACATAATGCTAATGCTGTTTTACCCATCGAAGGACGTGCGGCTAAAACTATAAAATCACCATTTTGAAAACCCGAGGTCATTTGATCAAGTTGTTGATAGCCAGAAGGTATTCCGGTAATTCCTTTTGTATGACTTTTGATATCAGAAAGATGTTGGAACGTTTTTTTTAGCCAAATATCAAGCTGAACAAAATTATTACTTGATCGTTTATTAGAAATATTAAAAATTACTTTTTCAGCATCATCAAGCACCGTATCAATATTACTATCATCTTGCGTATAACAGTTGGTAATAATAGTAGCAGCAGAACTAATTAATTGTCGTAGCACCGATTTTTCTTTAACAATATGAGCATGCTGCTCTATAAGGCCAACAGAAGGTATATCTTCTTGTAAAGATATAAGATAAATTATTCCACCTATTGCATCCAATTGATCTCTTTTAACCAGTTCATTTTGCAACGTAACAATATCTATACGTTTATGTTTTTGCCCCAAATCAATAATCGTCTGAAAAATATATTTATGAGCAATACTATAAAAATCATCCGGTGCAATAATTTCTGAAACAGTAGTGATATACTCATCATTCAATAAAAGTGCTCCTAAAACAGCCCGTTCTGCATCAACATGCGCGGGCAATGTTTTACCAAGAATAGTTTCAACATTTTGTTTTCGAGCAACGTTATTATTGTGATAAGTATTTTTACTCATAAGTAACTATTGAGCAACAACATTCAAGGTGAAACTTGTTTTTACACTTGGAGCCAATTTAATAATTACTTTAAAAGTGCCTTTATTTTTAATTGCTTCAGAAAGATCAACCTGGCTTTTTTCAATAGAAATGCCTTTTGCAGCTAATAATTCTACAATTTCAAGCGCTTTGATTGATCCATATAATTGACCATTATCATGCATTCTGTGCTTAACAGTAAGCGATAATGTACTAATTTTATCAGCAAGAATAAGCATTTCTGTTGCTATAATGCTTTTGCGATTTTCTACTTTACGAATTTTTGACTCATATTGATGTTTATTATGAGAGGTGATTTCTACCGCTAGACCTTTAGGAATAAGGAAATTTCGAGCAAAACCATCGCCAACTTTGATAATTTCACCCTCTAGTCCGATCTTTTGAACAGTTTTGAGTAAGTAAACTTCCATGGAGCACCCCTTTTGACTGGTAAACTATCAGTATTTTTTGCTTCTTTATCAACCTTTTTAAGTATAACGTAAAAAAAGGGAGTTGCGAATAAAGGATTATAAAAAATTATAAA
>Ga0207149_1007_pt1 | contig 44880 bp, 47 predicted proteins | sample Alteio_BWMinHeat_31_FD_153563 | JGI IMG/M metagenome (GOLD analysis project Ga0207149, IMG submission 153563) | Enriched cells from forest soil in Barre Woods Harvard Forest LTER site, Petersham, Massachusetts, United States -... | ecosystem: Environmental > Terrestrial > Soil > Temperate forest >... | reverse complement strand
AATTGCATGCCATCCATATTAAAAAAACCAAAAAATAGTTGCCCCACGTAATGATCAAACATATAAATAGGCAAAGTAGTCCAAGGATTATGAATTAAAAAAGATACTGCAAATAATACTGCTAAATTAAGCGCAAATAACCATCCAAATAAAAATGTCATAATAGTATGAAATCCAATAAAAGGAGAAATGCCTATATAAACGCCCAAAGAGACAGTCAATGCAAGTCTACGCGGTGAACGCTCATGCATTATGACTCTGTCCAAAAAAGAATGTATTCGTTTTACTAGCATATACATTTGAAATAAAAGCATCTTTGCGTTATCATAACTTCTATAGGTATGAATATTTTTAATAAATAAGTGAGCACATATGAAAAAAATTAAAAAACCATACTACATAATAGTATCGCTCATTTTTGCTATTCTTTCAACTAGCCAACCCCTTTACAGCCAAGCTCTTTTAGGTGGATTGCTCAGAATAAAAAAGCGTTTCATGATTATATTATTTTAGAAAAAATTGAAGCAGGAATTGTTTTAACAGGTGATGAAGTTAAATCATTGCGTGCAGGGCAATCGTCATTGATTGGTGCGTTTGCAACAATTCGTAATGGTGAAGTTATGCTTGTTAATTGTCGTATTGCGCCCTATGAAAGAGCATTTCAGAAAGATGAAGATGCAGCACTTCGCAATAGAAAGTTATTGCTTCACAAGCGTCAAATTTCGCGTCTTGTTGGTGATATTGCGCAAAAAGGAATTACCGTTGTTCCTTTGCTTATTTATCTTAATAAAAAGAATTTTGTAAAAGTTGAAATTGGTATTGCAAAGCATAAAAATGCGCCGAGTAAGAAAAAAGAGATGCGTGAGCGTGATATTAAGCGTGAAACTGATCGTGATATGAAGGCGCAAAGGTAACCAACAGATCGATCGTTTCGATGATAGTGTCGTTTTTTTATTATCTTACTATACATTTTTTCATGAAAAATGATAACTCCACTATCATTTTTCATGTTTTTTGTTAAAACACGCTTTGGATCGATGTATTGAGTTACCATTTTTTGTATAAATTGTGCAAAGCCATAAAAGATTTGACGCTTTTGGGGTGTCGTGTTACTATTTGAATATCTAAAAAGATCTTTGAATAAATTTCTGGGGGCGTACTGGCTTCGACGTGGTGCTGGTCGCTTTGAGAGCATGTCGAGCGTTGATTGAGTGCTCGTTAAACAATCGATTAAACTAAATAAATAACACTAATACTGTTAGCGCTTTTAGCGCAACAGCTGCTTTAGCGTAAGCGAGTAGTTGTCTTATTGATTTGACGTGTCTATTAGTTGAATCAATTCGTATTATAGTCAATAGAACTGTGGAGCAAGATTGAACGGTTTAGTAGCTTCAAACAGTACCACAAGCTGTCTTATATAATAATGTCGTGTCTTTGCGGTAATTATATGAGTATAAACAAAGAATAAACATGTAGTGCTTGGAGTTATTTGTATTACGGACATGGGTTCGACTCCCATCGCCTCCACCATACTTCGCGTAAAGCTACGTATGGCGAGCCATTTTTTTAATGGATTGGCTAAGAAATAAAAGTAAGAATGATAGCAGAATAGCGAAGTATGCCCTTCGAAGCCCTACGAAGTTTTAACGAAGTACGGGCGTAGTAGGGCTGGCACGCCATATGAAGACTTAAGAAGTATGCCTTTCGATTTGTTCTTCGAAGTTTTAACGAAGAAGAAAGCCCGTTAGGGCGTAGTAGGGCTGGCGAGGCCATAAATTAAAGCTTTTTTATTCGCTCATACTGAGCTTCGTATGGCACGCCATACTTTCTAAAGACCCTTCGTAGCTGCCGAAGGCGGCGTAGTAGGGTCAAATGATTGATATTGATTAAAAAGATGATAGAGCGAAGTATGCCCTTCGACATGTTCTTCGTAGCTTTATGCGAAGAAGAAAGCCCTACGAAGTTTATTTTTTCACTTCAAAATTTTCAAAAATATTATTATGTCAGAAAATATTTCATCAATGTATTACGTGTATTTGATCAGGTCGTTAAAAGATTCGACCAAAACATACGTAGGCTACACAACAAATTTAACGCAAAGACTCGAAAAGCATAATGCAGGCGGATCGGTACACACTTGTAAGCATAAGCCGTGGAAATTGGTTACGTATGTTGGTTTTGATTGTGAGCAAAAAGCTTTAGACTTTGAGCGATATATAAAAATAGGATCAGGTCATGCTTTTGCCAAAAAACGGTTTTGGTAGCATAGTTTATTTGCATAACTTACGATAAAAATATGAAAAACAATATTCCATTAATCCCATTTTACTTCATTCGTCATGGGCAAACAGATTGGAATCTTGTCGATAGGATTCAAGGTTGGATTGATATCCCATTAAATGAAACTGGACATGCTCAAGCAAAAAGCGCGGTTCCTTTTTTGTTAGAAAGAGGCATTTCACGTATTGTTTCTAGTCCACTTATGCGTGCGCATAAAACAGCTGAAATTCTTAACGAGCACCTTTGTGTACCGTTAGCAGTATTTGATGGGCTTAAGGAGCGTTGTGTTGGCGTTTTGGAAGGGACGATTAAAGATAAGTCAATTCCCTCTGCTCTTTATTATCAAATGTCGGTAGAAAAAGGTGAGCATGTGGATGAATTTAGGGCACGCATTGTGAGTGCATTGCATGAAATTTTAGATCCTGAGCATGTTACTTTGGTTGTTGCTCATGGAGGAGTGTATAACGCAATTATGGAAATGATTGGTTTTAAAGAGCAGCGTTCTCATAATTGTATTCCTTATTATTTTGTTCCTCCAACAGAGAATCAGCTTTCATGGACGGTTTATTCATTGGATGTTAATTCTAGTGTGGTTGATCGCTGAATGTATATTTGATGTGTGGATTTTTTTGAATAAAAGATAACGAGAATAATCCTATGCAGTTTGGAATAATAGCTTCCAAATTACATAGGATTATTGTTTTTTACATCAAGTAAATAGGATAAGTAATATTACTAAGAAAGCTCTTTTGACTTTGTAATTTGATATGAAATACCAATACTGGTTCCAAAAAAATATGGAGTCATTAATAAAAGATTAAATAAGTCCATTTTCTTATCTGTGATTACATATGCAAAAGCTATGGATAAAGTTGAACACGCAATATGCATTCCTAGGTGTTTAAAGAAATATTTATAATCCATTTTATGCCTTAGAATTTTGCTTCAGAGGCGGGTTTTAATCTATAATTGTATCACCATCTTTTGGGGATGAGAGAACGATTTGAGTAAGAGTTCTTGTAATACCCAATTTTGTTTTTAGTGAATCAGTGATAAAAATTTCAAGATCTTTAGTATCTTTGACTCGTATTTTGAGTAAAAAAGAATATTCTCCCGTTATGTGATGACATTCCATTACTGCATGATGTGCTATTATTTCGCTTAAAAATTGTTGGCTGTGTGTAGGAGTGTCTATTAAGACATAAATGAATGCACAGAGGGACTTTTCTATTGCAGCGGCGGAAATAAAAGCACAAATTTTTTTAATTGTTTCGTTAGCATGCAGCTTTCGAATTCTTTCATGTGTTGCTGAAGCAGATAAATCTATCTTTTTTGCTATTTCGTTATTTGTTAAAGAAGCATTTTCTTGCATGGCGGAGATTATTTTTTGGTCTAAGTGGTCTATTTCGATATTTTCTATTGCCATAGAAGCATTTCTCAGTATAATATATTGGTGAATGTTGTTTCTATAATAGAATATACTGATTTTAATTGGCGTGGTCAATAAATATGGAGTGTTTATGTATTTTCTTCTTAAAGGGATAATGGTTGGTTTTTCAATTGCTGCCCCCGTTGGTGCTATAGGATTTCTTTGTATACAGCAGACACTAAGGGGAGGTATTTTACTTGGTGTTGTTTCGGGGCTCGGGGCTGCCACCGCTGACATGATGTACGGAATATTAGTGGCGTTAGGTTTAAAAGCAAGTCAAACAGTATTGTTGAGTTATAAAGAACCATTAACTTTTTTTGGCGGTTTATTTCTTTGTTATCTTGGAGTGAAAAAATTTTATCAAACGTCATGCTTAGAAAGTTCTCAATCGATACATGGTGGCCTCTTGAAGGCATACGTTGTTACATTTTTTTTAACATTGACTAATCCAGCAACGATTTTGGATTTTATAGCTCTTTTTACCGGATTAAATATTGATGTCTCAGGATATATAGAATCCTTGAGTTTTGTGGGGGGTGTTTTTGTTGGCTCTGCATTATGGTGGTTTTTATTATGTTTTGCAGTTGGCATTTTTAAAAAAAGAATATCTAATCAAATGTTACGCTATATTAATTATGGTGCGGGGATAGTTATTTTTTCCTTTGGTATATATGCATTAAGTAAGTTATGGAAATGATTGGTTTTAAAGAGCAACGTTCTCATAATTGTATTCCTTATTATCTTGTCCCTCCAACAGAGAATCAGCTTTCATGGACGGTTTATTCATTGGATGTTAATTTTAACGTGATTGAGCGTTGAGTATATTTTTGATTGGTAGGTTTTTTGAATGTAGCATATGAATATTATAGTTATGTAAAAAGGCTACAAAGTCACAAAAGACAAATGAGAGGAATGTACAAATGAAAATCAAATTTTTTTTAATGTTGAATATTATTCTGAGTTATCAAGTTTTATTTAGCATGCATCAACAAGATGAGTTAGCGCATTCAACTAATTTAAAGATTCTTATAAACGAGATAAATGTATCCCAGGAACTTAACAAAGCTGATATAGGTGAAATTTTTTATACAGAATCTAAGAATTGTAAAACATATTGTACTACATTGCGTGATGGTGATCGCGTATCGGCAAGCTTCTTTACTAAAGGTCCTGGTGCTGGTTGTTATGATTGCATTCTCACTAAAAAGAGTGGTGCAGTGCTTAACGAGATTCCACTGGAGTTTAGAACTTTTCATCTATTACACGATTTATACAATGAACAAAATAAGCAATAAATTTATAAGCAAATCGGTGCAAGCGCCGGTTTTTTTGTGTTCAATGAAAGTTAGGGTTTGTGCAGATATATGTGATATTGTATATACTCTTCAAATCCGATTTTTTTATAGAGTGATTGCGCCATAGGCGATGATAGTAATAAAGCTTGTACCATACCATTGTCAGCGGCATCGCACAGGCCGTAAAGAGTAATTGCAGATCCAATTCCTTTGTTTCTATATTCAGGCAATGTGCCGATGCAATGTAAAGTTACGATATTTTTATGATAGATGAAAATTCCTGCGGCACAGGGTTTATTTTTATAAAATCCCAAGTACAGTTTAACGGCTTGTGCCCCATTTGTCAGAAGATTATTAATGCCTTGCGTCAATTCATATTTTTCACAAGAAAAGCAGCATGATATAATATCAATTAATTTTTCTTTATCTTGTTGTTGATCAATTTCTTTAATAGTCACTTCTGGTTCACATATATTTGCGGTTATACTTGCTATATTCATGCTCATACCAGACATTATATTTTGGTATTTAATGAATTTATGTTCGTGTAGAATATTTGCAGAAATCATATCATTGGCATCTATAAACCATGCAAATGGTGCCGTGCCAAAATGAGCTTTAATAGTCTCAATGTCGTTATCAGATATTATGTTGGCGTGGCACACTCGATTAAAGTTAGCTAGAGCGCAGTTTGATTTAAAAGCAAAGCAGTTTTCTGTTGTAAGGCTGTATAGTGGGTTTCCACCAAAATCCATATACAAAAGCAATTGAAGTAACAGGTGTTGTGGCATGAATATTCTACCTAATGATTTATATTTTTTGTAAATTTTTAGATTGAGTTCGCGTTGATTTAATTATTAATTTATATTTGTTTTGAACGCAACTTTTATTATAAAATATCTAAAGTTAAAGGTTTTACAATGCTTATCTCATGGCAAGATTTTGAAAAAGTAGAAATAAAAGTTGGTACTAATTTGGCAGATGTTATTTATATTTTTTAGTTCAAGGATAAATGTTAATGAACATAGTCAATGAAAATCGTAAAAGACAAAGTAATAGTTTTATCGATAAAGATCATGAAGTGATGGATGCATTCTATGAGATTATTGATAATGATCTCCATTATAAGAAAATATTAAGTGAGATGCATAAATTGATAAAGATTGATCCAGATTTTTGTGATCCATATTTAACAGCAAGAGATATTCTTTTTTCTATGGGAAAAGAAGAGGAAGCTGAATTACTTTTGCGAGAAGCATATCGTCGAGCATTATTAACTATTGTTGATTCAAAAGGGCGATGGCCAAAGGAAATGCTGTGGGGATATTTGAAGAATCGTCATATAATGAGGGCTATTCATTATCAAGGATGGTTTTATTGGGAAACTGGAAAAGTTGATGAGGCTTTAGATATTTTTAGAAAGCTTTTACGAGCTAATCCGAGCGATAATCAGGGTATGCGACATAACATTCTTGCTATAAGAATGAATTTAGGTATTGATGAATGGCAAAAGCCATTTGAAGTTGAAAGAGATGGAGAAATTGCGGGCTTAGATGCGTTTAAAGTGAATGATTGGTTTAGGAAAAATGCTCCAAAGTATAAAGATGAATTTCAATGGCTATTCGATGTATATAAATCCCGGGATGAGGAGTTGCAGTAATTGTTAAAGTAAAAAGGTTATGATAATGAACATAGTAAATGAAAATCGTAAAACGCAAATTGATAGCTTTATCGATAAAAATCATGTAGTAATGGACGCACTTTATGAATCTATAGAGAGCGGTATTTCTGGCGAGAAAATGTTAAGTGAAATGCGTAAATTAATAAAGATTGATCCAGATTTTTATGATCCATATTTGGCAATAACAGATATTCTTTTTTCCGTTGGTGAAGAAAGGGAAGCTGAGCTTCTTTTGCAAGAAGCATATCGTCGGGCGTTATTAACTATTGTTGATGCAGAGGGACGGTGGCCAAAAGAAATGTTATGGGAATTTTTTGAAAATCATCATGTGATGAGAATTATTGAAGAACAAGGGCGTTTTTATTGGAGAGTTGGAAAAATTGATGCAGCTTTAGATATTTTTAGAAAACTTTTGCGAGTTAATCCACATGATAACCAGGGGATTCGGTTTAACATTCTTGCTATAAGAATGAATCTGGGTTTTAGTACATGGCAAGGTCCCTTTGCAGTTAGAAGTGAAGGTCGAGATGTTTACTTGGACGGTTTTAAGGTGCATATGTGGTTTTATGAAAATGCTCCAAAATATGAAGATGAATTTCAGTGGCTATTTGATTTACATAAATCCTAGAATGAGCAGTTGCAATAATATTTTTTATAATTTTGTTAAAGTAAATTATTACAATAAATCGCCTGTTATCAAAAGATGCAGGCGATTTATTTATGAAATTTTACAAATTTCCACAAAAAGAATGAATGGTTTATTGAAGATAACCAGAACAAATAGTGATTGCTGCTTCAACGGTGCCATACCGGCTGCCATCTCTAAAAAGACAAGGTTTATATGTTCCACTGCTGTAGGCATAAAAAGCAAGGCTCAAGCTATCTATATCAAAATAACGTAAACGACCAATAGGAAAGCTTTCTTTGCCATCTTTTGAGGCATTTAAATAACAAAATTGATTTCTATAGCGAAGTTTTATTTGAAATTTTGGATGCCAAGCACTTTTTGACGAGAGCATTTGAACTCGTTCAGCAATAATATTTTGTACATCGAGCGGTTATTTTATTACCACCACTTTGGGGATTTTTTGGATACCATCCTCGTTTCATAATGTACTCCTGGTGTTATTAAGTTTATGCATTTAAAAGCATATGAATATTAAAGTATTGTGCTGTTCCATATAAAGTTGTATTCATATCATCCTTAATAATATAGATCGGAATACGCTTGAGCACTTCTCGCTTACTTTCTACGCAGTTAAAATATTCCGGTAAAAAAGTTTTAGACAATAGCTCAGGATAAAGAGCAGCCGTATCCCCAATAAGATAAATTCCGCCAAAAGGCAGTGTTGCCCACACAAAATTATAAGTAAAGCGTGCATAAAATTTAAAAAAGAGATTAGCAGCTTCTTTGCAACAATCATCGTTGTTTGCATGCGTTAAAATATTCATTCCATCAGTATCGCTAATATCAGAACAGTTCTCATTCATGCTTTTTAGCATTTGGTAGGTATATTGAATGCCAGAAAGTGATACAAAATTTGCCCAATGCACCGTTTTCATATTACGTAATTGTTTCATACCCATTGCTAAATCGAATTCAAATTGATTGTGAGCAGGAAAATCACCGGTGCCCATTTCTGCTGGAAAACTATCATACCTTTGCTTGTTATTATTCCAACTCATAGAAACTGAACCAAGGCCATTGCCTGCGCCAATAATTGCGCGCTTTCCATGTGTTTCAGATGGTACTTCATAAAGAGTGGTTATGCTTTTGTCATTTAGAAAATCAATACCATAACTCATTGCTAAAAAATCATTAACAATGATTGCAGAGGTTAATCCAGAAGCGGTGATTATTTCTTTTGCGTTAATAACATATGGTAATCGTATGTGCGTAAGATAGTCTTGTTGTATCGATGGAACGCCTGGTCCTGCAAAGCATGCATATTTAACGGTAATGTTATAATCATTTTTAATGCGGTTTAAAATATCTACTATTGTATTGGTAAAGTTCTCACAGTTTTCATTTTTTATGTACGATGAAAGTATCAGCAAAGGAGTATGATTATTTATGGCAAAAATTCCATAATTAATTTCTGAATGGCCACTATTGGTACATAAAAGAAGTGTTTCATATTGTGCAAAATCTGTTACGTGAGTTGTTATTGCAGGCTGCTCACTTCCTAACATAATGCCATTAATTAGCAATAACCATAATAGATAATAGAGTGTCATACAGCGTTCCTGAGTTTATTAACTTTACGCATCTAAAAGATTTGTTTTGAGCATTTTATACATCTCTTCATACTTTTCTCGTGCAGCATCAGTTATCGGTGTTATCTGTTGAATAGTCGTTGCGCTTCCTTCTTCATTTGGTTTATGCGCAATAACCATCATTGCTTGATCATTGAGCGTGAAATAGATGCGCATTACCTGACTTTTCTTTTGAACAATTAACACGTTTTTGATAATTAAATCATCTCGTTTGGGGAAAATTGCCTGGAAGTCCATAGTGTATGGGAATGAACATTCATCAATCAGGAATGTTTTATTGAACATTTGGTATTCTGCTTGCCAGAATACATCAGACAAATACAAAAAGTGTGTTGATGAGATACTTTTAAAATAATGGGTAGCAGTACTCGGTTTGATTGAAATAATACGTAGTATGGTTGAAGGATTTTTGAGTATTATTTTTGGTTCAATAATGCTTTTTTCAACAAGAATAGTTCTTGGATTATTAAGTGTAATGCTATTTTCTTTAGGATGAGCAGTTTCAAGTAATAGTGAATCAATTTTTACGGCGTCATTTGGTAGCAAAGGAAAGAAATTGCTTGTATGCGCTAGGCATATCATAGGAATATTAGCAATTGCAGGATTGGTTATAGAGGGCAATGCTGTTTGTAGTTTGATCAGTGACTGTGGTGAAAAATCGATTGTTTTGAGTGCGTCAAAGAAATTTTTCCATTGATATGCAGGCGAAAGAGGTAAATGCCAGCAATTTTTTTCAGTATCAAATTGTAGGTTATTATGAAAAAGATGTGATGTTTCTGGTGATGGCAGCGGCGCTGTCCATTTGCAATATGATGTGCAGTCGGTGAGGGTGCTGCAAATAATAGGGAAGTTGTAGGGATTTTTTTTGATGTCATCAAAAACGAGTGTAATGTGATTGCCACCTGAATAACAGCCAAAGTAATTGAATAAGTTGGTGTTAACGCGGGTGTTGAAAAATGAAAGTACATCTTTTAGTTCGTAAACAGCAAGATCTGATATCCATGGTTGGCCATTCCACGTTATTACATTATTATTGCGCTCTTCGGTATATTGTGCTCCACCATGACCAGCTAAAATTATATTCCATGCATAGGGCATCGGTGTATCGGTAAAATTGTCATGGGTAAGGAAAAAATCAGGAAGCGAATGTACAATAGATTTTTGTGTGGAAGATTCAAGGTGCAAATAGGGTGTATCGAGTGGATTTTCAACAACATCTAGGTGCAATGTGTTGAAACCAGTTGTATCATTATCAGCGCTATATTTTTTTGGAATAAGCAGTAAAAATCCTGCATGATTGCTATAAATGTCCCACTCTTGTGTATCAAAATGAGTGCAATAGGTAAGTAGACGCTGAAATTGATAAACAGGGATCTGGTTTTTTGGTTTATAGAATTTTTGATTAATTTTTTGGATAATCAATTTTTTATTATGAATTGCGTCGTTGCTGAGTATGTTGTAATGATTACTTAATTGTTCTAATTTCTCATTAATTGTTTTGTGGAGATTAAGCATTTTAGAAAAAGGTGACTTTTTGTCTTCTAATGCACGTTCTACGTATTTTTTACGTTCAATAAATGAGTTCCATAGTGAAGTGCTGATAAGTAATGGCGTTGATTGTTCCGTGATTGCAGATTGTAGTCTATTCATAAGATTGAAGACTAAGCTGCCGACATTATCGTTGTCGTTTCTATCGAGAATGATGATGCAATTATTTTGTTGTTGGTTTTGGGTAAGACAAGTGTTATTTGATAGAAAGAGGGTAAGAAAAAGGATGAAATAGGCTTTTGTGATAAAGCGTAGTTTATTCATGAGAGTATCTCTTTAAGGTGGTTAGTGTACGTTTTTAGCCTACAAAATATGGTAAATTTGTCAATTTAGGCGCGTTTTTGTTCTTCTTCGTATTCTCTTTTCCAACGTGCTTCATTTTCATCAATAGTTTTAATGATATATTCAGCGGTATCAAGCCATTGTTGAGCTATTTCATGCGATAGGGTAGCAGTAAAATATGGTTTATAATTGAGAATCCATTTTTTGAATGGAATATGGTGAGGATCAGATCTATTGGGGTAAATAAGAAAGGGATATTGAGGGGTTATTTCAAATATAATGTTACTATTCTTGTTATATATCCATGTTGAGTATCTTTTTCTATTGTCATAAACTTCCCATAGATGACATTCTTCAATGTGATCCTCATTTTTGAAATCAGTTGAAGATGAGCTTATTAGATGTTTTAAGTGCATGCTATAAAAGTAGCCGATATTATCGACAATCGTAGGGCTAAAGTTAAGTTCATTGTTAATGGCTTTCAATAAAATATCTCGCATGTCTAAAATATTAAAATATAAGGGGTGTTGTGCCAGTGGTACGAGATTGTTATTGTGTAAGAAGTTTATTGGAGCGAGCCAATTCCATCCCATAAGGTGAAGAGGAGTCAATAAGCTAACAACTATTTGATCAGTGTTATTTATTTTAAGTATTATTGTTCCTACTTCCATTTGAATACCTTTTTCGCTAAGTTTTTGTTAATTTTTCCCTTGGAAGAAACGAGATTTCTTTTTCTCAGTAATGCTTGCGCGTCGTCTGTTAGTTGACTCCAAGAGGACGTATGGCTGTGATAAACTTCTGTAGATGTTTGTCTTAAGATAATAAAATTGTTTCCTTCAATAGCTATTCGCGCAGCTCCTTCGATAGTATCCAAAGGCAATGAATAATTTAGGCAATGTTGGCCGTCTTCAGCACAGGGACTTTTTTCTTTTCTACTATTTTGATGATGATAATCTGATTCTTTACATTTGCCATTCGGATATTCTTCTTTATTTTCATTGTTATTATCATCATCGTCGTCACGGTGATCATCATCATTCTTGTTGTTTTTATTCGGTTTTTTTGGTGATCCACCGTTCGTTGCATTGAGTAAATTAGCTCTTATTTCAGTGAATGTTGGATTTCGCTGTTTTTGTTTTTGTGCAAAATAGATTGCTACACCAGCCATAATCACGCCAGCAACACTGCCAGCAGTTAATAGTACGGGAGCTGCAGGTATGCTAAAAGCAGCTGCTATTGTTGAGCATGCGGCAGAAGCAGCAGTAGAAAAAGAAGATGCAATAATAAATGGTGCGCTGGTAAGTGCTTCACCATAATTATGAGCAATTATTTTGTATGGTTCTATGCAATAAATATGATGTTTTTTTACTGTAAGAGCGTAAACGGTAGCTGGTTTGTTAATAAGCTCAATTGCATCAATAGTGATGGTAGATGAATCTGCGCATACAAGATGATTATCGTGAGTTAAATATTGTGCTTCAATCCATTTGTTATTTTTTGCGCAGTAAAATTTTTGATTCAAGGCGCAGCAAATTGTAGTATTGCCGATTGTTATCTTGATGTATTTATCTGCAGAATAATAGTGAATTTGTTTTACCTGCGAGTAATTTTTATGTTTTTTGCAGCAATTTTTGTTGCTGTTAACAACGAGAAGATCTTTTGGCTTAATGTGAGAAATGAACGTATTGCCCTTGAGGGCAGTGATTATAGTGTTGGCAAGAAAGCCTTCAGCATGAGCAGAATTGTTTATTAATGCTGTAAAGATAATGTAAAAAAGAAGGCGATAGTGTTTCATTCAGCCCTTTCTACTTTTTTTGAAGTATAAAAGGTGAATAAGGATTATGCAATTTTTTTAAAATCATTGGTGAATTGTGCAAGGGGTTGTTTTTTCAATATAAACACGCTAAGCTGTTTTAATGTAATAGAACAATAAAACAGTGATGAAGCAATGAGGATGTTATGAATTTAGAAGAAGTAAAACTAGAAGTAAGCGCGGTAGATGAGCTTTTTGATGCACTTTTGACTCTTAAAAACCGTGATGACCTGGAACGTTTTATGCGTGATTTATGTACTCCGCAAGAAATTTCAGTATTGGCTGAGCGGTGGCGGGTGTGTAAATTGCTTGCGCAGGAAGATTTGTCGTATCGAGAAATTAATCAAAAAACGGGCGCAAGTTTAGCGACTATTACGCGTGTAGCGCGGTTTTTACGCACTGAATCGCATCAAGGGTATTCAATGGTTCTTAAAAAAATGGGCATTAATAGAAAAAAACAGTAATTATAGGTGTGCTATGAATAGTAAAAGTAAATTGAGTTTGTTGTTAGTAGGTATTGTTGCGACTTGTGCTGCTTTTTTGTTTAGAAATGTATATCAATCACGTGCGTTAAACACGCAAGATACTTTTATCGTTGGTACTTCTGCTGGTTATGCACCGTATGCAAGTATTAATGAACAAGGTGAATATGAAGGTTTTGATATTGATGTTGCGCGTGCAATTGCAGAAAAATTGAATAAAAAATTGGTGTTAAAGGATTTGGGGTCAATGACATCATTGATGATGGGATTAGATCAAAAGTCGTTAGATGCAATTATTTGGGGAGTTTCTATTACTGAAGCACGTTTAAAAAAATATACAATGATTCACTATCAAGGCAGTGTAACTGATTCATATCCTCTTCTTTTTTGGCAAAAAGCACCAGCAGATATAAAGATGTTTGATGATTTAAAAGGTTTGAAAATCTGTGTTGAGCCTAGTTCATCGCAAAGCGCAGCGCTTGGTCGTTATTCTAACATTAATATATTACCGGTAGAGAGAGTTGATGATGCATTATTGAATATTCAATACGGTAAAGCTGATGCAGCATTAGTTGAATATGCTATTGCAAATAAGTTTGCAAGAAAGTTTCCTGAAATAAAAATAGTGTCACTTGCGCTCAATCCTGAAGATCAAGAATTTGGATGTGGCATTGTATTAGAAAAAGAAAATAACGCGTTATCACAAAAAATTCAACGTATTATTGATGAATTAAAAGCGGATGGTACATTACAACGTTTGGCAAAACAATGGAATTTAGAATGAATATCACCGATTATATACCGCTTTTTTTGCAAGGTTCGTTGGTAACGGTTACTGCATGGTTATGTGCAGCAACTATAAGTATTTTCATAGGGACTATATTAGGATTATGTACGTCACCACGCCTTGGTTTTCCGGTAATAGCACGGTTTGTAAGGTTGTATGCATTCGTTACTAAAGGTGTTCCTGCATATTTACAAATTTTAATCTTCTATTTTGTTTTGCCGTCATTATTGAGTATTTCACTATCAGGTTTTTGCGCAGCAACATTAGCGCTTTCGTTTTGTTCGAGTGGTTACGTGATAGAGATTATTCGTTCTGGTCTTACTGCTATCCCAGAAGGTCAATGGGATGCAGCGTTTGTATTGGGGTATAGTAAAAGAGCAACGGTTGTTCGTATTATTCTTCCGCAATTATTTCGCATGATAATTCCCGCACTTATTGGTGAATGTGAACAGTTGTTAAAAAGCAGTTCATTGTTGGCAACAATTGGTGTTACGGAGCTTACGCGTGTTGGAATGAATATTATCTCGCGTGAATTAAATCCGCTTCCAGTTTATTGCGCCGTTGCGTTAATTTATTTATTATTTTCTGCATTGTTAACAAGTTTAATGGTATATGCGCAGCAAAGGGTTCGTTATGGTTATCGTTAATAATGTAGTGGTGTTGTTGCGAGACGAACAGGTTGTTATTAATGATGTATCTGTCACATTTATTCCTGGTATTATAAATGTTATTATCGGCAGCAGCGGTGCAGGCAAAACAACATTATTGCAATCATTGGCAGGACTAATACCAATTGCTTCAGGTTCAATTTCGATTGATGGAAGAGAAATTAGTGATTTGTTGCCTGCACAACGGGCACAGTATGTTGGGTATGTTTTTCAAGATTTTAATCTTTTTTCTCACTTTACGGTTTTAGAAAATTGTGTCGATCCAATGCTGGTGCATGGTATTATTTTAAGTGAAGCGCAGTCACGTGCTTTGCAAATGTTGCAAGAATTAGGGCTTGGTGATTACATAGATCGCTATCCATCACAACTTTCTGGTGGACAAAAACAGCGCGTTGCCATTGCGCGTGCATTATGTCTTAATTCTCAGGTATTATTACTTGATGAGCCTACTGCATCATTAGACCCTGAAAATACTGATATTTTGGTAAAAATTTTGAAATCGTATGCGCAAAAAGGTTTAACGATAGTGTTGTCGAGCCAAGATATGAGTTTTACTAATAAGTTGTTTGATCGTGTTTTTTATATGCAAGCGGGTTGTATAGTAGAAACAGGTGATCGTGCAACAAATTTAGAGGAATGTTCAAAGATCAAGCAGTGGCTGAATTTGAGCAACTGAGCCTACCAAGAAGTAGACCCAGTTGGGATTTTGCCGGCGTCAAGGACATATAGGCAGAGTTTATGCTACCGTTGATGTGTTGGGGAGGGTCTCGAGAATATTATCATAATTACGGTAGAGAATATACGTGATTAATATCGCAATTATTAAGCCGTATTTTCTGCGATGATTTTCGTACTGTGTTGTAACAAATTTTTTAATTTTATCCCATTGATTATTGTTTGCGGTTTTATTTTTGGCTATATTTTTTTGGCTATGATTGGTTGTATCTGTTGTGTTATAAAATGTTATGAAATTATTATCTTGTGTAATTAGTTCTGCAAAAAATTGATTTTTGCTATCAGAAGATATTTCATTCATTAAAGCATTAAGATTGTTTATCAATGTAGTGTCCATTGATGAACAATCTTGGTTTATTGCTGATAGCATGTTACGCCACATTTCATTTGCGGTAATATCAGGACTTTTTTTTATAAAAGTAGTAAGGATTGCAAAGATATTGTTGTAGGTATTTATGTGTTTGTGATATTCAGTTATTCTGTTTTGTTGATGTTCTGGCCATTGTTCTATTGTTGTATATATACGAGCAGTTTTTTCTGGTGAATTAATTTTATGAAACACCGCAAGAGCTTTGCTCATTATGTTATTATGCATATCAATTTTTTCGTATATGTTTCTGTCATATAAACTCCATTTTTGTTGATAAATTTTTTGGTTATCGTCCATGCTAAGTAATACAATATTTTGTAATTGCTTGTTGTTCTCGTATGCTTCTATTATATGTGGTTTTTTTGACTCATTGAAGGCAGATATTGGAATTGTCTTTTTTGGAAGAAAGTCTTTGGACAAAGGTTGTTTATCACAAGAAGATGTGGTATTCATTAGGGCCGTAAGATTTCCAAGTAATTTAGGTTCTATTAGTGAGTCTTTGCCTTTTGTGGCTAACAACATTTTATCCCATGTATTCTTTGCGGAATCATTAGGATTGTTTTTTATAAGAACAGCAAGAATGACGAAGATATTGTTACATGTATTTATGAAGTTGTGGTACTGAGATTGCGTGTCATTGTTATATATATTCCAATTTCCCCGATTTTTCTGTATAAATAATTTATCATTTTCTGAGAGATCACTTTTCCACATTGTGGTTTTTTGATTTTGCGAGAAATTAGTACTATTAAATTCGGATAACATTTGTTTTGTTATTCGATTATGTAAATCAATTTTGTCCTCTTGATTTCTGTCGAACAGACTCCATCCTTGTGTGCCAATATTGTTATCTTTGTCATAGCCAAGAAGCATAATTGTTGCTAATTGTATGTTATTTTTGTGGCTTTCCATTTGATGTGGATCGCCATTAATTTGTGTTAAATCTGAAGTCTTGATGGTATTATGATCATTAAAATGATTTTTTAGTATGATGCTTGTGTTATCCATTCCCCACATTGCACTTGAGGTATTTATTAAAAAAAAGAATAGATTATACATTAATATTTTATTTTTCATTGAGTGCCTAATTTTTTAAATTATATAAATGTTCATGCTAATTTTACTGGAATAATGCAATAAAGCAATTTAGTATAATTTTATTATTAACTGCAGATATTAATTTCATTATTAAAAATTTCGATCATCATATTTTTGTACAACGGATTATGTAAAGCAAGTGTTACTGTTGTTTTAAGCAATCCACGTATTGTGCCAATATCATGACGTTTTCCTGGTAATAAATAAGCAAGCACCCGTTTTCCACTGGCCATCATATGAGCAATTGCATCAGTTAATTGTATTTCACCGTTAATGCCCGGTTTGATTACAGTAAGTGCATCAAAAATATCTGATGAAAATACATAACGGCCTACTTGTGCAAGGGTGAATATTCCTTGATCAAAACGCGGCTTTTCTATGATCGCTTCAATTTCAATAAGATTATCAGTTAAAAATGTTTTTGGTTGTATAACGCCGTATGCATGAGCGTCTGCAGGGTTTATATTTTCTACGCAAATAATACTGGCGTTGTATTGTTGTGCAAGCGTAACAAGATGCGCGAGAATGGTTTCATCGTTTTCAATAATGTTGTCAGGTAACATGACGCAAAAAAAGTTGTCATTTTGTACGTATGGCTGTGCTTGTAGCACTGCATGGCCTAATCCAAGTGGTGTGTGTTGCGTAAGGTAAGTAAAAGTGCTTGATGCAATGGTGTTATTTAAGTCAGCAATAAAATGCAATTTTTCTTTTTCGTTTAAAATTGCATCAAGCTGTGCATTTTCAGATAAATAGTGTTCAAGAATGGGTTGTTCATGTGGATTGATGATGAAGCAAAAATCGGTAATATTTGATGCGTGTGCTTCATCAATAACATGATGCAGCGCCGGTTTGTCGATAAGGGCAATCATGCCTTTTGAATATGATTTTGTTAAAGGGAGTAAGCGTGTTCCAAGTCCTGCCATAGGAATGACTGTTTTTATAGCATGTGTAGCAGTAAAAGATATGGCGGTGAAGAAGGCGAGGATGAGTAATACGTAGTGCTTCATGAGAGATCCTTTTTTTTAGTGCATTTTTAGTTTCATTTATGCAAAAAGAAACTATTGAAATTAACCGTTGTTTTAAGTAGCATCATGGTTAAATTTAAGCGTAATAACCTGGGAGTATGTATATGAAATATCTAACACAACCATTTTTAGTTGTAAATTTACTTGCGAGTGTGATGGTGATGACGATGGATTATACACCGTATACAACCGGAAGTCAGCGTGATGAGTATGGAAAAAATTTTTATCATGTTCTTGCGAGTAATTGTGATAGGCCAGGTGGCGTTTTGCAGGCATTGGGTGATTTTGAAAGGACAGTAGGTCATGATACGCAGCGATTTATGACGACGTGGTCTATAGGACAGAAGGATAATGATGGTAAAACTCCCATGGATATTGTGACGGATATGGTTGATAGAGGGCAGGGTTGTTCAGAGTGTGCGCAGTTGATGGATTTTTTTGAGTTTGTTGATAAAAATACGGGAAACGACGGTATTTTTAGGTTGAAGAGAGTGATGAAGAAAGTTGATGATGAGCAGGGTGAGGATAGTGGGAAAGAGTTTGGTGATAGTGGCGGTGAGCGTGCTTTTATTGAAGTGTTAAAAGCGTGTCTTGTTGCGACAAATTCTAAGTGAGTTTGTTACAGGGTGGTTGAGAAGGTTTTGATTATAAATCGCTGAAATCTTCGTGGTCGTTTAAAGAATTCCATTCACTTAACATTGCGGCAAGGGAAAAGAGATAAAGAGCAGTATCGTATGATGTTGCTTTTTTCATTATGGGATAGTTAATGGTATTTTTATCGGAAGAAACGTCGTATTGATATCTATTTCTGAAGAGAATTTGTTTGTCTTTTGAGATTGTTACGTAAAGATTTGATTTAATTTGTGACATGAATTTGGTGTTTGTAAAGTTGATAATATCATTTTTCATACTATTAATAGTGTAGCATATTTTGGCTAAAAATGGGGTGTTTTTGGTAAGAATTTCTGAAAGATTCGATTGGGTCGTTGTCTTTGCTTATTTTTGCGTTGAAAAGTGCTATTCAAAGCCCTTTTGACGATTATGATTATTGTTAGTATAATTCTAATATAATATTTATTGTGTTTAAATAGGGGTTTTCGTATGAAAAGATTGAACAAATCATTTTTATCATTGGTTATAGTTGTAGGTTTAGTTTCAATGGCGCAGGCCGATCAGTATCCTCGTTCGCAAAGAATGACAGTTGATAGCAGAAAAGTTGCGCAAGAAGAAGCATTTAATAAATTATATAATGCCACTTGTTCTTGCAACGCTTTATCTTTGATTCAAGCTTTACCTAATGAAAAAGATATGACGAAAGAGGAAATCAATGCATTGGTTTCTAGGCGAGATGATGAAGGAAGAAATATTTTAATTGCTGCGGCATATGATTCAGCGGCCAAAAATCCAGCAATGTTAAAAGAGTATATGGCATTTAGTGGGTTATTGGCTGCATTTGAAGCGGGAACGCGACAAGATCAGGTTAAGATAGAACTTAATGGTACGCCTGAAGAAAGAGCTATGCAATTAGAGAAAAAGTATGAGATTCTTCGTGATGCGATTAGTTCGTGTAATACATCAAGGCTTGAGTGGATGGATATTCAGCAGGATGTGGTATCTTTGGGAAATGGTATGACAGATGAAGAACTTAAAGCATTTTTGTTCAGAAAAAATAGTAATGGACAAAATATTCTTGCTAAAGCAGCATTTGATGCTGCTGCAAAAAGGCAAGGTGGTTGTGCTGGGTGTCTTGATATAGCGAATCAGATATTGACAGCACAAAGAGGAGCAGGGCTTTAAGCTTTTTTTGTTGATTTAAATTGATGTTATAAAATTGAAGGGGCTTGGGTAAAAACCAGGCCCCTTTTTTGATGCCTAAAAATCAACAGAAAATACGGTGCCAACAACAGGAATAAGGGCAGAGTTTCTGCCATTAAATGGAATGCGGGCATAAATTGACCACTCTGGCCGTACGCGCGGATCAACGCGATGAACGCCAAAATCGTATGTTGCTTTGAAAATACCATGATGCATGGTGAATTCATCAAGCTGTCGTGAAGTGTTAGCAACAGCGCTTGAAAATTCTTGGTTAGTTAAAGATAGTGTTGTATCACCTTGCTTAAGGAATTGGTAGCCTGCGGTGAGAGAAAGTCCTTTGATGATTTGATACAGTTCAACGTAAAGATTAAAGCGTTGTACAAGGCCGTAATCTTTGTAGCCATGTGCTTTTTGTAGTAGTAACAATTCTGTTTGATTAATTTGTGTTTTAATACGCCAATTACGCTGGTTGCCAAAAATTTGTGTCAATTGTACATCAACACCGGTTTTAAAATGTGAGCCAAGTGTTAAGTCTAGACCAAGGCCAAAAGGCATAGCAAATGCACCATCGTAGCCAAATGGAACAGCAAAAATAAGATCAGTGTTTTCACGCACACCAGTAGGCATTGTAATTCCCCAACGCCAGTTAACACGTACACATTTTAAAAATGGTTTATTTTGATAGAAATCGCGAAACCAATCTATAATAAATGCTAAATCACCCGGCCCTTGTCGTGTCCAATCACCAAGACATAAATCACCTAATTCTTTGACGTGCGCAGCAAAATCATTAGTTAATAATTGTTTAACGAGTTTATCGTCGTTATCAAGATTGGGAGTTAAATCTTGGATCGTTACGTCTTTTAGTTGCATTCTATAAAAGGGCAAATAAATACCGAGTGACCAATCATTTGCAAAAAAGAAACGCGCAGCAAATGAAATATTGTAATTAAGTTTTAAATTGCCATCAAAAAGAAAGCGTCCGCGTATACCATTATCAGAATCAAGAAGTGCGGCCCTGAGTTGTGCTTTATCAGTATCACGCTCAAAACCTTCAAGCATAGCAATACTGTTTTGCTGACAATTCCAAATGCGCAAAGCATTAACGTGTTCACCGTCATTGTTATATCCTACGGCATTATGAACACCCGTTTCTACGTATCCTGCAAGTTGAAAACGATATTTGTTAGTGCATGTTGGGCGAATTAGTGTATCGTAGGGCCACAGTGTATTAACAATATTCATTGCGTTGATTGTGGGTGATATAGCAATGCAAAGGAAAGTGAAAATAAGAGCTGTAAGGGCTGTGCTATTTTTGCGCGTCATTGCAGTTTCCTATATTTTTTTCTAAAAAATTTTATTGTTTTATTATTCAAGCACTTGCATGCCGAAGTCTCCTGCAATTACCCAGCTACCTGATGCTTGGCTTCGTTGCAATGCATTTATTTCAGTTGCGTTATGCATAAAGATTGCAACAGGCGTACTGCGTTCACCAACGTTGCGCGCTGAAACTTGTGGTGCGGGATATCCTGGTGTAAGTACCGTTTGAGGAGGAAGCGCGTTGTGTTTACTGCGTGATGCAAAATAAAGCGCACCATCGGTTGCAAAAATGCTGTTAAAGTTACCAAAATTAATAAAAAATGAGGGAATGTTTTGTACAAAAAGATCATTAAATTGTTTAATTGTTGTGTCGGTAATTGCTTCACCGTTTGATAGTGGTGAAAGAGAAAAACGATTAATGCGTGATTGATCATAACCTTCATTAGAGGTGAGTACGTATACTTGTCCTCCAACTCCGCGGGTAAAATCTTGTTCGCGGCTTGTTTGCGTTACGCACAATAATTGCGTCGGTGCGCCGCTGGTTTCAGGGATAAGAATTGGTGTCCAATTATTATCAGTTGAGGATGATATTGTTCTGATGTCTGTATTATTTGCAGTGCGGGCAATACCGCCACTTGTTGCAACTAAGGCACATGATTGTGAAATAATACAATCAAGAATAGATCCATTAGGTGAAATGATACCAAGGCTTTCTTGTGTTGCAACGGTTACTGCGTTGAGGTTTCCTGTTGCAAAATTGGCATTGTTAAGATCGATACGATCAATGCGATCGTGAGTAATAATGTATAAAAATTCTTCATCACAAATTAATTTTTTAACAAAACGGTAATCACCAATTGTTTTAAAACGCATGCCTCTGGTGAGACCATCAAATTCATCACCGAGTTCATTTTGTTCGATACTCCAGCCAGTTCCGTCAGGTTGTGCAAGAACGGCAAGGCCATTAGACCCACCAACAAAAAGCCAACCATCAATTTCAGTACTACCAATTTCTGTTGCAGTAATAGGGCCAACATTATCAAGATCGCCACCAGAAATAGTGACAATTTTTGCATCGGTAAATTGATCAGTAATAGTTCCATTGCTGTATGTTTTTATGTCGTCAAATTCTTCAGATAATGTTGGTACAAGGACATTATTATCAAGCAATCCTGTTTGTATAAGAACAATAGTGCCAATACCACCAACAGTCATCATGGCGATATCAGCAAGACCCGGTGTTGATGGTAAAAATGTTTGTAAACTTTGAATGCCGCCATTATTGGGATTGAAAATTGAATTTAAATAAGTTGTTACCGGTAAAAAACCGTTTTTACTGCCAGATGACCATATAGTTTCTGACACCGTGTTTACTGATGTTTCACTATTTCCTGTTGCAAGAATAAAGCGTCCATCAAAGACATTAAGTGCGCCATCGTAAATAGGATCTGTTGTTCCCGTAGCGCGTTGCCATTGTGTCCAACCTTTAATTTTTCCTGAAGCAGAATATAGTGCTTGTGATGAATAAACACCGGATAAACGTTCATCAAAGCTGTCATCGGCAACAACAAGCGCAAATACTGTGTCGTCACGCACAACAAGATTTTTAATAATTCCAGCATCAAGTAATCTGCCGCCAACGAGTGCAGCATTTTCGTCTGATTGAGTCATTTCATTTTGTGTTGTTGCTACTTTTCTCATGACGCGTGCGCTTAAGCGTGGTATATCGCCATCTTGAAATTCATCAATAGGTTCTTGATTTTTGTCAGCAAGCATGCCCGTGAAATCACCATTGTTGACTAAGGGAATAGCGAAAACTGATTGCTGTGCATTATCGCTATCACCAACATTGCCGGCTATGATAAGATAATTGAGTGCAGTACTCGTGTAGAGTGTTGTAATGCTATTTATAGTAACGGGTTGATTTGCTGCGCGTACGCCGATAATATTGTTCATATTGTTTTGATCAAATGCGCTATCTGGTGCAATGGCATACAAATTAAGACCACCATCTTTGATAATTTGTCCCACAACAATAGCAAGAGCGCCATCATTGCTATTGTTGTTTGAGGTAACGTTCATACCAATAAAAAATCGTTGTAAAAAACTATCCCAATGCATGACTACAGAATTTCCCATTGCATCAAGCTCTTGCGTGTTCATAGTCACAAAAGTGGAATTTTTGTCTAAAGGAAAGGCCTTTGGTTTTGCTACAATGTTTCCTGTTTGTGCATCAACTTCTATAAATCTTTTTTCATTATTGACGTCACCGCGTATCATAAGAGCAATACCGCTGCCAGGATCGCCAAAAGTACCAACGGATGGATTTACTGTAGCAAATACATGGCTCAGGACATTGGTTTCTAGTGCAATGATACCATCAGAAATATTTCCTGCAGCATCGTGCAAAGGACCGGCAGATGCAATATTTATTTGTGCATTATTAAAACTATTTTCAACAAGATAAACGATATTAGGATCATCATGAGCTACTGCAACGGGAGATTCCATTCCTTCAATTGGTTTTAAAAGCGATAAGGCAATAATTTTTTGACCAAATAATGGATTTTCTTGGTCAACTTCAGCATTAAAAACAACTTTTTCTGGTGCAATAGGCTGAAATGCACGGTTGCCGCGATTAAGACGCGAGAGCGCAAAATTTTTGTTATTGGTTAATGGTGTGTTTGATCCAACATAAAAATTGCTAAAACCACTCATTATGCTTGGGCCGATGCCAAAAGAAAAGGTAGCACCTTCGGGGGCATCATTGTCCCCTTGAATTAATTCTGCACAGGAAAGATTAAAAAAGAGTGAAAAAATGTATAAAGAAAGAATTATTTTTTTACTGATCATAGCGCTCCATACTTCAGCGTAGTTGCTCATTAACTTTTATTAGTGTACGAATATTTTGAAAAACTACCACCTTAAATAATCATCTTGACGGTTGTTTTTTATGCAATAAAAGAAGTGTGTATTTCCAAATGTCAAAAAATGTGATATATATTGAAAATATTAAGATTGTTTTATTTTATTAATTGTTACATTTAAGAAATTATCTCATGCATTCAAAAATATTTTCTGCAACAACGATAGGTATTGATGCTCATTTAGTTGAGGTTGAAGTTGATGTTTCTTTTGGTTTAGTAAATTTTTATATTGTTGGTTTGCCTGATACTGCCATAAAAGAAAGTAGTAAGCGAGTTTTGACATCGCTTAAAAATGCTGGTTTTCGTCTACCTGCAAAACGAATTACGGTAAATTTAGCGCCGGCAGATTTGAAAAAAGAAGGAACATTATTTGACCTTCCGATTGCTGTTGGTATTTTGCTTGCGAATCAATTTTTAGAAGTTCCAGCTTCTTTTTTAAATGAAACATTATTTTTAGGTGAACTTTCGCTTGATGGTAGTATTCGTTTTATTAAAGGAGCGCTTGCTATTGCATATGATGCACAGCGTCTTAAAAAGCGACGTATTATTTTACCTAAAGCAAATATGCATGAAGCTGCACTTATTAAAGATATAGAAGTTATTGGCGTTGATCATTTAACGGAATTGATTGGTTATCTGCGTGGTGAAGTTTCTTTAGTGCCTGCGTGTAATGATTTTGATGAGCACGTGGCAGCATTGCGTGATGATTCGCTTGATTTTGCGCAAGTAAAAGGGCAACAACAAGCAAAACGTGCGTTACAAATTGCTGCAGCAGGTCGTCATAATATATTATTTATTGGATCGCCTGGTTCAGGTAAAACGATGCTTGCAAAGCGTTTACCGACTATTATGGCACCGATGACATTTGATGAAGTATTGGAAACAAGTAAAATTTATTCGATCACGGGTAAATTAACGCAAGAATCATTAATGACGCAGCGTCCGTTTCGCAGTCCGCATCATTCTATATCACAGGCTGGGTTAGTTGGTGGCGGTACGTATCCTCAGCCGGGCGAAATTAGTTTAGCGCATAATGGTATTTTGTTTTTAGATGAATTGACCGAATTTAGGCGAGATACGCTTGAATCATTGCGACAACCACTTGAAAGTAATACGGTAGCAATTTCGCGTGTTGCACAAAGCGTGACATTTCCTGCATCATTTTTGTTAATTGCAGCATTAAATCCATGTCCATGTGGTTATTTTGGCGACAAAAAGAAACAATGTTCATGCTCGCGCAATCAAATTGATAAATATTTAGGTAAACTTTCAGGTCCATTGTTGGATCGTATTGATATACAAGTGAATGTTCAATCAATTGATTATGACGCAATTAAAGTATCAACTGAAACACAAAGTAGTGCACAACTATATGAAAAAGTAGTAATTGCGCGTAAAATTCAAGAAAAGCGTTTTGGCTCCGGTTCACCTATGTATAATAATAATATGTCAGCAGAAAAAGTTGAACAATTTTGTGTTTTAACGCCTGCGGCAGAAGCAATTATACGTAAAGTGTTTGAAAAATTGAATTTGAGCATGCGTGGCTATCATAAAATTTTAAAAGTAGCGCGAACTATAGCTGATCTTGCTGAATGCGAAGAAATTGATGTTGTGCATATTCAAGAAGCAATTATGTATCGTTCATTGGATCAGTATCTTGAGCAGGCAGATAAGTGATTGTTGGTATCGGTGTTGATAGTGTTGAAATAGAACGTTTTCAGTATTGGCATACTTATTCGCGGAAAAAATTGAGTAGAGTTTTTTCGTCAGAAGAAATTGATTATTGTTTGAGCGTTAGCACAAAAAGTGCTGAGCGTTTTGCTGCACGCTTTGCGGCAAAAGAGGCGTTTTTTAAAGCGTTTTGTGCAGCATTCTCTGGCGCTTACGTGCCATTTTTGACGGTGTGTCGGTATGTAAGTATTAGAAAAGATGATACTGGTAGGCCGGATATTGCTATTGAATATTCATGTTTTATGAAAGACTTAATCAAAGATTATGATTTTCATATATCGTTAACGCATACACAATCAGTAGCGACAGCGTTTGCTATTATTGAGAAGATATAAGTTTAAGTTACTGTTGTATTTTTGATATAAATCTAATTTGTCCATCTTCATCTTCAAGAATATCCCAGTGGCGGTCACGACAGGTGGTTATAGCAACAAGTTTTGCAAGACCTTTGCTGAATTTACCAAGACCAAGTGAAGGGAAGAGGCTTTTCGATGAACTATCTTCATTTGACGAAGAATCACTTTCTTTTTTAGAAGAGCTTACTATTTTTCCCATAGCATCTTTAGCTTTTTTTGCAGCGCCAGAAGCGCCAACGGATGCTCCACCTGTTTCTGCAGCAAGAACTGCTTCTGTTACAAGTTTCGCTGTTGCTTCTGCGGTGCTGCCGAGAGATTCTGCAAATTCTATAATATCATCATATGCCTCATTTTTTACCCATGTTGTATTAATTTCTCGCCATGGTGATGTAGTTGGGTATAACATATTCCCTTTGCTGGGATTTTTAATGTAAGAAATGCTTTGTAAACAATAACCAAATTTTATACTTGGGAAGTCTTCACCATGAACAAAAGAGATCATGCGATTGGGTTTTACTACTTTTGTAATGAGTTTTTCAAAGGCGCAGCATAATTTAATTCCAACAAAAATAGGATATGGTGTATGGTTTGAAAAAGTATAGAGATATGCAAAAGATGGGCAAGAACTCATAAGAGTGCCAAGGGCAATGAGTATGTATAAAAGTTTTTTCATAGCGATATCCTTTAATGTATTCACAACACCATACAATACAAATTGTAAATTATTTAAATGATGAAAAGCAATAAAAATACAACATTGTGGTTTTTAATGGTGTTGTCCGCGATTTTATATGGCATTGCTTTTATAGGTAATACTTTTTTATGGTGGCTCGTATTTATTTTTCCTATGCCAATATTTTATTGTGCTGCTTTTAATGATATTTCCTTTAAACAGGGGTATGTTTGGGGGTTGGTGGCAAGTGCTCTTCATGGATTGGCAGGGGCGGATGTTATTGCACGGATTTCAGGTAATCATTATTGGTGGATGGCGATTATTTTTTATATGGGAATGGTAGCGTATTTGGCATTATGTTCGGGGATTTTTTTTTGGATAGGCCATGTAGTACGTCGTTTCTTTAATAAAAATGATTTATTTTCTCGTTTGTTTGTGGCGGCAATAACGTTATTGATGTTTATAATATGGGTTGATCGTTATTGTTTTTGTATATTTGATATTGTTGAAGGGTATCCATTGATGCATCCACTCGTTGTTATGATGCATCGACCTCAACTAGTTTGTTTATTGCCTGTAGTAGGAAAATGTATATTAACGGTATTATTGTTCTTGTGTGCGGCAGCAGCTGTTACTGTTGTAGTACGGAAAAATGTTATTTCTATTATATTTTTTATAATGACGATGACATTTTGGCTAGGGTGTTTATTTGTTGATTTTCCCTTGCAGAAATCAGCTTGGGCTTCTAAGATTGCTTCTTTTTCTACTATGACGATTGTGCAGGCATCAAATCTTACAACAATGATGCAGGCAGTAGGGCATCAATTAAAAAATGTAGGTGAACACAATCCCTATGCACAATTGATAATTATGCCTGAATCAGCTTTTAATACGGAGTTATTATCACGTAATCCAGCATTGTTTTCTTACTGGTCACGGAGTGTTATGGGTGGTAAAAAACATGTAATTTTTGGTGCATTTCGCAGAGAAAATAATAATTATTACAACTCATTGCATTGGGTTTATAATGGGGTATTGCAATGTTGTTTTGATAAGCGCCATGCGATGATATTATCAGAGCGGTTGCCATCATTATTATGTTATTCATGGATACGTTCAATTTATTTTACTAATGGATCAGAGGTTGCTGTTTCTGGCTGTTCACGCCCTAAACTTGTTGTTGATGATGTGGGAGAATTTATTCCTTACATATGCTCAGAACTTTTTTTTAATGAATATCCTGACGATGAATATAGCGATGTTCCAATTATTGTTTTAGTTAATGATTCTCTTTTTAATGAAGGATTTTTATCGCGTTATGTAAGTGATTTACTAGTATTGTTAGCACGTATGAAGGCGGTTTTATGGCAAAGAGATATTGTGTATGTATCTTATTATAATTCATTGGTGATAGATAAATGGGGAAATAGTAAGCAGCAGTAATAATTTCTGTTACTGCTGCTTGCTTTAATATATTCAAGTACGATGTTATTTTTTTGGGGCTGCTTTAGCGGCAGTTGCAGCTTTATCGTTAGCCATGTTTACGTAAGTAAATACATCTAACAGTTTATTTTCAATCAGATCATTACATGAATCGACGATTCGATCTGCATAATATCCATTAAATGGTCTGCCGTGTGCAAATCCTTTATTTTTACAAAGCGCAGCAAGTCTTTCAACCGTGGCTAATGATACTTGATTTCTCGTATTACTTGTTGGCTGTGTTACTGCTAAGCCATCAAAGTTGTTGATAATTACAATTTTACGTGGATCAGTAGCTGCTGTATATATTTGAGAAAGTTTTGCAGATTCTTCGCGTTCCTTCCATAGTTCGTTTTCATTGGTAGTACTGTATTGATTTTCTATGCAGTGGGTGTATTGTCTCCATGTATATGGCGTGTTATCGCCCCATTGAGTAAATATGACAAGGCGTTTATTGTTTTTTCTCATCCATCCTAGTGTTGGCCATACTTGATCTACATTATTATTTGCTTGAGGCCAGTTTGATGTTGTGAGAATAGGATCGAACCCAGCAGCTAGGACTACCTTTTTAATTTCTTCACTGATTTTTGGAGCACTAGCATAATTTTCTATAGCGATAGTGACTATTGCTTGTGGATTATATCGTAACCATTCAAAAATACGACGCATTTCGTATAGAAGAGATTGGTAAGAGTTGTGTCCTTTTTGTGAGAATGCAATTGCTCCCGGTTGGCCGTGTGATAAGCATACTGTAGCGCTGTTGGGTCCACGCATAGCAGCAGGTCCGCTGAGGTTCCAGTCATATGCGTCGATCATAAGTCCGCGTACACCATATGAAAGCATACCGATAAGTGTTTGATCTTGTTGATGTACTGTTTCAAAAAAACGAGGGTAAACGTGTGCATTATGCGCACCGACATAAGCAACATCAGCAAAATTGAGCTCATCTGCAGGTTCTTTAAAATGATTTTGATTTTTGTTTGCTTCTTCTGCATCTTCTTTCCAGAAAGGATCATCAACAAGAACAAGGTTAGTTGGTAATACTGGTTTTGAAAAGGGATTGCCAATGACATTGCCTTGACCAGCGGGAATAGCTATCAGGCGCAGGGAAAGCACAAGAGAGAGAAGCATAAAGAGATTTTTTTGATTGGTGGTGATAAAAGTAGACTTCATAAATACACACTCCTTTTAATGAGAACGTCTTCTTGATTCTTAATTAATACTAGTTGAAATTACGTCAATGAGTAAAGTGTTGAGGTTTTTCTGTGGAAAAAGTAGCGGAAATAGTAGGAAATAGATAAAAAAGAAGGGATATTTGTTTGACAAATATAGAAATAGATCCTATAGTAATAATATCTTGATTTTGAATTGATTATATTGAATATAAAAATATGCCGCGGGATAGAGCAGTCTGGTAGCTCGTTGGGCTCATAACCCAAAGGTCGCTGGTTCGAATCCAGCTCCCGCAACCAAATTTAACCTACTAACACAAAGTTAGTAGGTTTTTTTTTGTAGTTTTTGTACGATGGGTATTGTAAATATGAACTTCTATTTAGAAAGATGGGAAAAGGTCATGATTTTAAGGCAAGCTAATGCAGCATATGATGCTATGAGAAAAGATGAAAAAGAATGTGAAGAAGAGCTAGAATTATGGGATGTAACACTAATGGATGGGTTAGAAGAAGACGAATAATTAAAATTATTTTTGTGTAGTTAAATAATGATGAGCTTTTTTAAGAACTTCTTTTGCATTATCATACGTCAATAATTCCATTGCCTTTTCATAAGATAACCATGCATAATCGATGTGCTCATGAGAAAGAGTAATCTTTTTATCAGTTGTGTGCCCAATAAAGAAATAGACAGTCTTTTGTGCAAGTGCACCATCATAATCGTGAAAAATATAGGAAAAATGTACCGGTGCAAAATGTTCATCTAATTGAGCATTAATACCAGCTTCTTCATACAATTCACGTAATGCTGTTTCTTGATATGTTTCGCCATCTTCCATTTTACCTTTTGCAAAATCCCAATGTTTGGCGTTGTATTGCAGTAAAAGATATTCAATTTTTTGATGAATGGTGCGATATACAATGACGCCGGCAGATATAAGATGTTTCATTGATTATCCTAAGAAATAAATTTTGATACCAAAATTGCTGCGTAAATACCATAAAAGACCAAAAAATAGTGTTGCAAGTGGTCCAACCCATAGCCAAAGACCTATTTTTATGAGTAAAAATTCAGCTATATATGATGGCATTGTCATTAAAATGAGCTGATAAAGCATATGATAAGTAATAATAAATAAACTGCTGAATAAAATAAGCTGAATGCTATATCGGGTTATAAAAAACATAAAACGTGCAAGATAAAGGCGAAAGCTATATTTTTTGTGGAGGACCGTAAGAAATAGTATGGTTTGTAAAATACTTGAGCAGGTAGTAGCAAGTGCAAGTCCTGCTGTTTGAAAGTATTCTATAAAAAATATGTTGAGAATGATGTTTACTGTTGTTGTGCATAATGCAATAATTGCTGGGATCCATGCTGCGTGCATAGAATAAAAAATATTAAGAATAATTTTGTTGAGTGAAAATGAAAAAAGACCGCATAGAAACGTTTGTAAAATAGTACCAGCTTCGCGTACCTGTTCTATAGTGAATTTTTTTGAAAGAAAAATAGTAGAAAATATATCGTTAGCAAAAAATGCCATTAATAATGCTACCGGTATTGTTATCCAAAAAATAAAGCGTGCGGATTCAAAAAGATAAAAATGAAGACGTTTTGGGCTGTATGCGCTAATGCGTGAAAAATGGGGGAGTAATATAGTTGAAAATGCTACGGCAAAAACACCTAAGGGAATGCCAATAAAACGGTTTGCATAAAAAAGTAGAGAAATTGAGCCTGGTTTAAGCCATGAGGCAAAGCTAGTATCAATGAACAGCGCAATTTCCATGAGACTAATGCTTGGTAAGCATAATAAAAATTGTCCGATTATTTGTTTAAAAAGAGTAAAATCGTGTGCAGTTGGCATGCTAAAAGTAAAATGTAAGTTTATATACGTGATGACATGCATAATAAAATGCACTATTCCCGAACTAAGTACAAACCAACAGAGTGCTGTAACGGGTAGATTAAAAAATAAGCAGGTTATAATACCTATAATAAATATTAAATTCATGATGATTGGTGTGAATGCAGGAATAAAAAAATGACTAACTGCTTGCATTGCACCAGCAAGAAGAGCGCTGCTTGAAATGAAAAAAATGAATGGCATAAGTATATGTACCATTGGTACAGTATGGTCAATTTGTTCTGGTGAAAAACCGGGCGCTATAAATGAAATAACATCATGTGCGTAGTACATAATAAATGCGCATAATAGTAATACGGTGCCTTCAAAAAAAAGAAATCCAAGGCTCATAAGGCCACCAATAGAATCACGATTGTTTTTTTTAATGGAATGAACAACGGTGGGAATGAATGCTGCAGAAAGTGCTCCTTCAGCAAATATTTTGCGTAATGAATTGGGAATTTTATACGCGGTTAAAAATGCATCAGATAAACCACTGGCGCCTAAGTAGCGCACCATTAAAATTTCACGCACTATACCAAAGAGTCTACTCAGTAATGTTGAAAGACCTACGTGTGCAGTTTTAAGAAGAATTTTTTTTTGTAAAGACATGATGAGCTACTTTTTTTTTGTTAATAGTCCATTATTTAATTCATATACTTCGTTCATGGCATTGGCTACATAATCGTCGTGACTACTGATAATGATCCCCATGCCCCATTCTTTTTGACATTGTACAATAAGATCAACAATTTTTTGACCAGTAAAAAAATCTAAGTTTCCGGTGAGTTCATCAGCAATAAGAAATTTGGGATGATTTATAAGTGCGCGTGCAAGTGCAACGCGTTGTTGTTGTCCGCCTGAAAGTTCACCTGGTTTGCAATCTATTTTTTCAAAAATACCAATGTGCGCGCTGAGCATGCGGGCTGTTTCTTGGAGAATAGTGGTATCATAATTGGCAATCATTCCTGGTAACATAATATTTTCAAGTACCGTTAATTCTTTAATAAGATAGGGTGATTGAAACACAAGTCCTATTGTTTGATTGCGATAAGTAGTTATTTCTTTTTGAGAGAATGCAGATAATGTAGTGTTGTTGTATAAAATGTTTCCTTGAGATGGTGTATCAAGTCCTGCAAGTAAGTGAATAAGTGTTGATTTACCACTTCCTGAGTGTCCGGTTATGGCGTATGTTATTCCTTGCATAAAGCAAATATCTATGGTATCAAGAACAATAGAAGTTTGATTTCCTTGTATGAAGCTTTTGTGTACCTGGTTGCATGTGAGTGTTGCTTTATTCATATAAGGATTTTCGGTATTAAAAAATGATCAATTTTTTTCTTTAGTATAAGAGAAAAAATATCTTTTCATAGCAAAAAACTACCCTAAAATAATAGATTTTTGAACAAAGTCTCTCTGATAAGAACCTTTTGGCATTACCTCTGACAATTATTGAGTTGTTGTGCAGCCTTATCATAAAATAGGTTTGAAATGCTGCAGCACAAATAAAAATTAGGGGGAGAGTAATGAAAACTGTTGTTAATCACAAAAAGGTTGATTCCGGTATTGAGATCCTGTCGGTAATTCCCACCATGGATGTCGTTGTATTTCCACAAATTATTGTGCCTTTGCTTGTATTAGATGAAAAAATAATTAATGGTATTAATAAAGCGATCGAAGAAAAAAAGATGGTATTTTTACTGGCAGCAAGAAATGGTGTCGATCCTCATGGTGCTATTAGTACAACTGATTTGCATGCTGTTGGCACCGTTGCTTCGATTATGCGATTAATCAAACTTCCTGAAGGCGGTATTAAAATATTGGTGCAAGGTGTTCATAAAGCACAAGCAGTAGACATTATTACCAATGATAATATTTTACAAGCAAAGATACGTAAGATTGAAGCTCCTGAAAGTGATGCTGCTGAATTGTCTGCGTGTGTTCAAAAAATAAAAAAAATTGCTGATCAGATGGCAACATCAGGATATACCTTTAGTCCTGACTTCCATATTATTCTTGCTAAAATGCAGGATGCGGATAAAATTGGTGATTTTATTTTATCGCATCTTAATCTTAAAGTTGATGATGCGCAAAAGCTACTTGAAACAGAAACGCAAAAAGATTTTCTTATATTGCTATCCGATTATTTAGGCAAAGAAGTACAAGTAGCAGAGATGCAAGAAAAGATTAGAAATAATGCGCGTGAATCGATGAATCGTTCTCAAAAAGAATTTTATTTACGTGAACAACTCAAAGCAATTAAGCAGGAATTGGGTGAAGATGATGTGGAAGATATTGAAGAGATGCGTGAAAAATTACACGCGCTTGAAGTATCTGATGAAATTAAAAAAGAAGTTGGCCGACAAATTAATCGTTTAGAGCGTACATCTCCTGATTCGCTTGAAGCGACGGTAACGCGTAATCATTTGGAGTGGATTTTTGCATTACCGTGGAATATAAAAACGACAGATAATTTGGCCATTGATAATGCTAAAAGAATCCTTGATGAAGATCATTTTGGGCTTAAAGAAATTAAAGAACGTATTTTAGATTTTATTTCGGTGTTAAATCTTAAAAAGGATGGTGAATCACCGATTTTGTGTTTTGTTGGCCCTCCAGGAACAGGAAAAACATCGCTTGGACATTCAATTGCGCGTTCTTTAGGGCGAGAATATGCACGTATTTCATTAGGTGGTGTTAAAGATGAAGCAGAAATTCGTGGTCATCGCAGAACGTATGTTGGCGCGATGCCAGGAAGATTTGTGCAAGCGTTGCGTAAAGCGGGGTCAAAAAATCCGGTTATTATTATTGATGAGTTAGATAAAATTGGTGCAGACTTTAGGGGTGATCCTTCTGCAGCAATGCTTGAAGTGCTTGACCCTCAGCAAAATAAAGCATTTTATGATAACTATCTTGGTATACCTTTTGATCTATCAGATATAATGTTTGTTGCAACAGCAAATAATATTGATGTTGTTTCAGAGCCACTGCGTGATCGTATGGAAATTATTGAATTAAGTGGGTACTCTTTGGAAGAAAAAATTAATATTGCACAGCGTCATCTTGTTCAAAAAGCGATTATAAATACGGGTCTCGCAAATCATAATATCAGTATTGGTCAAGATATTATTGAAAGATTAATTACGGATTACACTAAAGAATCAGGTGTTCGTCAGTTGGAGCGACTGTTGCATAAATTGTGTTCAAAAGCAGCGCGCACGTACGTGGAACATAGCATATTTGATGGTTTTGCAACTGATTCACTTGAACAGTTTCTTGGGCCATGTAGATTCATTGATGATGGAGCAAATAAAGAGCATCAAATTGGTATTTCTAATGGTCTTGCATGGACTATTTATGGTGGTGAAATTTTGCAAATTGAGGCAATGTTGATGCCAGGAACAGGAAAATTATTATTGACTGGTCAACTTGGTGATGTGATGAAAGAATCGGCACAAGCAGCGCGTAGTTATGCATGCGCGCATGCTAAAGAGTTTGGTATTGATGAAAAAATGTTCACTGCGTTTGATTTGCATATTCATTTACCTGCTGGTGCAGTGCCAAAAGATGGACCATCAGCTGGGCTTGCAATGCTTACGGCAATTCTTTCAACATACACCGGTCGTCCTATAAGTTCTGATTATGCTATGACGGGTGAATTGAATTTGCGTGGTGAAGTGATGCCAATTGGTGGTGTTAAAGAAAAAATATTAGCAGCAAAACGTAATAATATTCCGTATGTTATTTTGCCGCGTAAAAATAAACATAATTTAGCAGAACTTGATAATATGACCGATGGTATCGATATTATTTTAGTTGATCATGCTAATGATGTTATGGAGCGTGTATTGATGCCGCTTGTGGATGCAAAAATTTCTTAAACTAGTTAAAAAAAGAGGGTTTTGTGAAAAGTATAATTTTCACGGATCCTTCTTCTTTTATTTGTTTAGCTGATTAGCCTTAGAATGGCCACCATGATCTATTTTGAAGTTTCCATGATTCTTGTTTTATTTCTTCTAACTCTTTTTTCATGGAATCTTGCATAGCTTTGAGAGTAGCAGCAGCATCGATATCCTGATCAGTTGGAAGTTGCTGCGGGTATTGTTCTAATGTTGGGCGTTCATCTATTATTATATCATTCAAATATTCAGGGGTGCCTGGTTCTGGTGTTTCTGCTGTATTAATTTCAGGCATAGGCTTAATTCTTTGCTGCATGCTTTCAGTAATTGACAATGGTATTGAATTTGCTTCAGCACGATTTTTAAGTTCATCGCGCCAAGGTTTGGGTTTTAGTTTATTAGGTAACTTATTAACGTGCTTTTCTTGAATAGCGGATGGTGAAGTTTCAGCAAAAGACTCTGGTGAGTTATCGCTTGTTGTAATGATGGTTTTCACATGTTGATTATTAACATTAGGTACTTGATCAGTAGGTGTTTGATTGAAATACTGGTACCCCAAATATGCTCCACCAATTGCTCCAGCAAAGCCAACAGCAGCCCAGAAAAGCTTTCTATTAAAACTCATTGCATCGCCGGTTATGAGTTGTTGTTCATGAATTGCATTATTAAATGCATCTATAGTCTCAGTATATTCCGTTAAAAGAGCATCTTTGTTTGCTGGTGATAGTTGTGGATTTTGTAATGCTTGATGCGCATTGCGAATGTAATTATTTTGATCTTTTTCTAATTCTGCAATAACGGCACGTGCAACATCTTTTTCTTGGTCAGTGTAGCCGTAACCAGATTTGAATGGCGCTACAATCTGTTTTCCTAATGAAGACGCTGCTGTAGTAAGTTGTGCAAGATAACTTATTTGTGCATCGTTTTCAGAAACATTGTTCAGTGCATTTTGTTTTGCTATTTCTAATGCTTTTTGGGCATTAGTGATGATATTTTTTTGTTCACCAATAATATGCGCTGCTTTTAAGCGAGATATTTTATTTTCAGCGCGTTGAGCATTGGTAGTGTTTATAACGGTTTGTGCATTTTTAATGGTGTTTTCAGTCTTTATAATAGCCTGCTCCAATTTTTGATAGTTTTGCGCAACAAATGATTCTGATAGGTTTTCGACAGTATGATTGATGGTACGTGCTAAATCTTGTAGGTGTTCTTCTGCATTGGCAGAATTATATTTTTTAATATGACTTTGATGTCGGGCAAATGCGCCTGCTTCTTTTTCTATGCTGGTAATGTGTGCCGATATTTCGTCATAGATGTTTTTAGGAAGTGGTGTTGAGTGTTTTAATAATTTTTTTTGTGCTTTTTTAATAGCTGATAACGCTTCTTTGCGGGTAACTGAATTGTAGGTACTATTTTTGATTTGTTTTACGACAAATTGCGCGTTATGGAGAATGGTGATTAAAAGGTCATTAATGGTTGGTTCATTTTTAACAAGAGCAGCAACTTGCTGTTTTACTGTTTGTTGTTGAGAATTACTTTTGATGTTGTCTACTGCATAAGAAGAGTGGGGTATTAGTAGAGTGTAAGAAATAATGGTTATGATGATGGTAAGTATTGTGGGATTAATGATTTTTTTCATAAAAAAATCCCTTTATTCTTTTTTGATTTCTTTCTTGATTATTAATTCAGCGCTTTCATGTTCTTCTTGTGCAACAATAGGGTGATCTTTTTGGATGGCTGGAACATCGTGGTGTTCAGAATGAGAAATTTCAGATTTTGGTGTTGTTTCTGTTGGTTGTGTAACTGGTATAGAAGGTTGCTCAGTAGTTGATTGGGCTGCAGGCTTTGTGTTATCTGAGCTTTTTTTAGTAGTTTTTGTAGGTTCAACAGAGGCTTGCGTTGTTGCATCAATTGTTGGTTCAATATGTTTTGGCCTGGTGGTATCAGTTAATTGCTCTTTGCCGCTTTCCCATAGATTTTCGAGTTGTTCGTTGATGCGTTTTTCATTTTCTTGTGCTTGAACATCGATTGTTTCTACTTCTTTGGTAGCAGCATCAGCTGCCGTAGGAGTTTCACTTGCACTAGAAGTAGGTGTGTTACCGGCGGCAGGCGTTTGTTCTGCCGCTGGTATTTGTGTATTTTCTTTTTCAGGTTCGATTACTGTTTTTTTGTCGTCTAAAAATATGCTCATTACTATTACACTTTTAGATTATGGTTATATTTTTAAGCTGGTATTTTACTTGTACCAAGAGGGCAAAGAAGGCCACCAACTAGATGGCTCTGCTGGTGCTGGCATTTCACTAGAGCCGGTTTGTTTAGCAGCATTTTCGGGTTGTTTTAAATAAAGGTCTTCTTGTTGCTGTATCATTTTATCTAGTTCTTCTTCTGGTATCTGGTTCTTATTAGCTTGTTCCACATAATGTTTTTCTCGCATTAGCCTTTGATTCTCTATTTGTTCAGCGAGTGCTGCATCGTTTTCAGGTTGTTTTAATAAAAGGTCTTTTTGTTGCTGCATTTTTTCATTTAGGTATTCTTCTGTGACCGGGTTCAATGATCGTTGTGTATGGTGTTCTTCTCGATCAGCCATTGCATTTTCTACTCTTTTGTTGAGGGTGAAATCACCGACAAGATTTTTTCGAGCATTTTCGAGTGCTTCTTTGTCGGGTAAAGTTGGAGTATACGTAGTTCCATTTGGTGTTTCTGGTTGTGTGTTGCCAAAAATGGATGAGGATATTTGTGAAGCTTTTTCTTTTCCGAATTCTACGGTTTCTTGTATTTTATTTTGAATTGCTTTCATCAATCCCTCTGGTTGCTGAGGTGTTTCAACTTGGGGCAGTGCTTCTGTAGTAGGCGTTTGTTTTGACATGTAAGACATACCATAATATGCTGCTGCACCTAAAGCGACAGCTCCTGCTGCGGCACCAGCAACATAAGCAGCTCTTTTTAAATTGCTTGTTTGTTCATCAAATAATTTATTACCAATCCATTGGAATGGTGAAGCAAGTGCTGCGCCTAATCTGCTTAAATAAGATGAATTTTGAAGAAGTTCTTGTTCTTCTTGGGCAAGTTCAGCATTAATAGCTGCAGCTCTTTCAGCAGCTACTTGGGCAGTAATTTTACCTGAGGCTAAATCATTTTCAATTTTTGCTAGTTCATCTTCAGATTGTTGTTTATTTTGTGCAAATTGGGCTGTTTGATTTTCTACTAAATTGATTTGATTTTGAGTAAGAATACTGAAACTTGTTGCTGCGATTCCCATTAATTCTTTATAAGCAGCTTGTTTTTGTGTTGCTGTTTGTTCTTTTGAAGAGATTATAGAAATGCAGCGTTGTATTTTTTCTGATAGTTCAGAATGGTCTTTCTTGAGGTCATTAATTGCAGCAACTATTTTTTTATGAGCATTAGCATGATTTTTGATTAAATTTTGATCCATTATGATGGTTGCATTTTCACGAATTGTTTCAAGAAGTTGATCCGGAGTTACCTTTGCGGTTGTAGTAGGAATAGCTGCATTAGTGATATTTGCGTGAAAAGCAGTTGTCATAAGAATGATAGTTAAAAGAGAAGATAAATAATTTTTCATATATTTTCCTTATGGTAGATTTTTTAATTTCTAATTTAAGGATAATATATTTGATTTCTTATTGTAAATAAAATTATTATTTTTAAAATAAATATACTAAGTTTGATATAAAAATAGACCGAGCATACAGCATGCTCGGTCTATAGTTTTTACTTGATGAAGTTTCTATCAATTTTATTTAAATTGTGCTGCGCTCAAATTGTTCTTTAACATCGCTTTTTTCATCCATTTCTGGCATTTGTTGTACCGTTGGTTGTTCACCATACCAGTAGCTGCCGACTTTTCTACTTATCACACTTGGTATTATATAACTTGCAGCAGTTTTACCGTATTGAGCTGCTGTTCCTGCAGCTGAAGATACGCCGCCTTTAACATTTTCCCATGAAGGTACATACTCTCTAGCTGAAGATAATAAATTTGCACCACTTTCGATGCCGCGACCTACGATTCCCGCTTCACCATATAGCATATAATTTGCTGCAAGTGCTGCTGCTGTTGCAGCTGTTACACTAAGAATAGCTATACGAGGGTTAACTTTATTTGATAATCTTTGTACAAATGATTCTGCTTCTTTTGCTTTATCATTTAAATTATTTGCAGCATCTTCGATTTGTTCAGGAGTAGCACTAGGATCATCAATTTTTGTCATTAATTTTTCTTCAGCGAGAAGCACTTCTTTTCTTTTTTTCTTAGCTTCGGCTTTTTGTTTTGTCGTTAGAGCATCTTTTATTACTGCTTCTCCGTTTTCAACAGCAACTGTTGCATTTTTCGTTATAGGAATCGCACCGAAACTCAATGAGTTGCTCAACAAAGCAACGACAGTAAGTAACGAAAGAACTCTGTTTGTTAGTTTCTTCATGAAACTTCTCCTTTTGGATTAGTGATACTTTCTTTAATTATGTGTTTAGCTTCATTGCGGTCTACCCAGACATGCACATACTAAACTTTACTAATTTCAACATAAATTAAATCGATTCAGATTGTCAATAAAATTAAAATCTATTTTTAAAATAATTATGATTTGTGTGCGAATTGATCAAAAAGAAAGGGGCAGTGTGTGGTTTCTGCCCCTTGTTATGTGCGGTGATGGGAAGTGGAAGCTGGTTATTTTCCAGTGAGGTAGTTTTTAAGATACCATGCGGCAGCGAGAGCACTTGCGGTGGCTATACCACGTACTGGCGCTGACCATTCTTTACCTAAACGTACGGCATATGTTTTTCTGTATTGTTCTAATATATTTCTTAATTTTGATAAATCGGTATTTACAGTAGTATCATTATATTGTTTCTGGCTCATTAAAATGAATTGATTATTGGCATATTTTAAAATATAGAGAAAGTCGGTTTTTTGTGGTGGGAATTGAGTGTACTCTTGCATGAGGGTTTTGTAGCGAGAGTTGTTGTCAGCAGAGTATCCATAACCTTCTCCTTTTAAATATTCAATCATATTTTCCATTCTTGGATCAGAAGATATATTTTGATTTGGTGCTAAAGACGTTGATGGATAAATTAGTGCATTTGTAGTGAAATCTCTTGTAGCATTAGTACGAATAAAATTTCCTAATTGTTTTGCGAGATTTATTTTGTCGGTTATAACCGTAGATTTTAAATCATCAATTTGTTGTATGACATATTCAAGGATAGGAAGTGTTATGACAGCTTCTAATAATAGTCGATCACTTGGACTCCAATGCTCTTTTACATTTAAAGCACCTTTTTTTGCATAACTACCAATATTGGCACCCACATGATAAACGCTTGATCCAATGTTTGCAACGGTGTTATATGCGCCACCTAAAACATATTGACCTGCTTGTTGAACTGGTTTACCTGCATAATCATAAAAAAGTTGTCCCGCTGAAGTAAAATAGGATGGATTTTCTGGGGCTTGTAAATTGATAACAGATGATCGAGGCATGTTGTTCGAAGGAATTTGTTGTTCTTCTGAAGATTTTGGTGATGTCATTTTATATGATGTTTGAGTTGTGGGAGATGAGACTTCTTGTTGAGTAAAGAGTTCATATTGTGTGGCTATAGGTGATGATTGCTTTCTGGTTGCATAAGGATTATACGCAGGACGATTATTTGATTGGAGTATTGATGATTTATATTGAGGAGCTTCTTGTCCATAAAACTGTGAACTTATCAAGCAGGTCATAATCAAAACCATGCATTTTATTATATTTTTCATACCAGCTTCCTTTTCTAAAATACGCACATTAAATATTTTAAATACTTTATTATCACCCTACAAGAAATAGATTCAATTTGTCAATAATCGATCAAAAAGCTGATTATATCAAGAAATAAGATGGGCAATTAATGTGTCTTTGAAAAAATAGAAAAAGAAAATGGCAAAGATGATACCGTCAAAGCGGTCAAGAAAGCCGCCGTGGCCGGGTAATAAGTTCCCCGAATCTTTTAAATGAGCGCGGCGTTTAAGAAATGATTCAAAAAGATCGCCTAGAAGAGCTAGCGTGCAAGTAGCAAGCGTTATGTATCCCATAAATAATAATGGTGCTTTGTATGACTGTTCCCAAACAATAAAGAGAAATCCAAGATAAGCGAAAATATAGCCGCCAATTAAGCCTTCCCATGTTTTTTTGGGGCTTATTGCACGCCAAATGGGTGTTTTTCCTACGCTGATGCCGGTAATGTAGCTTCCAGAATCAAAACTAAAAACAAGAATGAAGAGGATAAAAAGAAGATCGCGATATTGGGGGCTGTGATTGATTGAAATAAGTAAACCAAAAGGAATAATAAGATAAATGGGTAAAAGAGCCCAAAATGTTGGTTTGGTAATAGCAAAAAACTGGGTCCATTCAAAAATAACGATAAGAACAAGAATGAGTAGTAAAACGAGGGAAAAACAGATCGGTGGAAAGTAGCATAAGACTATCCAAAAACCTGCACCAATCATGAGGCCGGTCATTACGCGTTGAATAAATTCAGTCGAAAGCAGAAAACGCATTGATTATATACCGTAATTTAATTGAGTTATTATTTTCTTCTATCAGTGCTACATCAAATCTGCATACTACTTCCAAATCAGTATGTTTGGACAAGAATAGTTTTGCAATGGTTGCGATTTTTCTTTGTTTGAGTGGGCCTATAATTTCTGCAGGGTCAATAAGAGGGTTTTGGCGCCATTTCACTTCAACAAACGCGATAGTATCATGTTTTTGGGCAATAATATCAACTTCACCATATGATTTTCTGAAATTTTTGCTAAGAATTTTGTATCCTTGCTGTACCAGATAATCAGCAACTAACTGTTCGCCTTGTTTACCTTTTTGTATGCGGTCGTGCACCATCAGAAACGATCCGCCATGTGTTTTGCTTTGTCGTTGTCAGCAACGACAATTGTTGGTTGTGTTTTACTTTTCTGCAAGGCGATATCCGCTTCGAATTCATTAATTGTATTTTGCGCATCAGGAAATTTTGGGAGCCAGGTAGTTTTTATGCTCGCAATTCTACGTTCTACGCATGATAATTTTCCCTGCTTTAAATAAAAAGCGCATACATTAAATTCACTTTCAACAAGCTTTTTAATACATTCATCGCGAATTTCAGTAACAAGGTCTCTGTATTGAGTAAAATCATCTCGTTTTAAGAATGCTTCAGCAAGCTTGAGTGTTTCTTCTGTTTTTGTTTGATCACGATCGAATGATAATTGGCAATTATGATTGCTTTCGATTGCTCGCGTAAGAACACGTTCGATATCATTATGCCCCGGGTAAAGGATTGCAAATTCGGCATACTTTTGTGCTGATTTTTGATATTGTTGTTCTTTAAAAATAAGATCTGCAATTTCAAGGTGATGTGAGCTTCTTTTGGTAACGTCATTGCATAAAGAGATCATGTGCTCTAAATATTTTATGGCACTAGGGCTATTATTATTTTTTATGTGTTCATCTTTTGCTGCAGAAAGTTCATCGTAGGTCATATCGCGATACGTGTATATTTTACGTTCTTGCTCATTTTTGTGCTTGCGCATACGTGATTTTTTTGTTTTTGAATTGGTAGTAGACGGTAACCTAATATCAAGAGATTGAGATGGAAGATTTGTTTCTGCTACAATGGTCAGCGAGGTAATGGTTATAAAAAATAACGAAGCATAAAGCTTTTTTGTATTCATAATATGACGGTGCCTATCTTTAGAAAAAAAATAATGCTTCACTGCATAATGATTGAGTGGATATGCTCTCTCTATAAAAATAGTATACTGGTATGAGTGTAAAAGAAAAGCAAGGATTTCGATGAAGAAACATAGTGGCGAAATATTAGTTGAACTTGGCTTACTTACTCCTGAACAATTACTTGAATGCCAGCAAGAGTCGGAAAAAACTGGCGCAACTATCGAAAGTTGTGCGCGTGATAAAAAATTTGTTACTGATCAAGATATAGCCCAGGCATATGCGCGTTATGCATCGTTGCCGTATGTTGAAAGTATTACTGATAAAATGGCTAATCTTGAGTTGCTTGCCAAAATACCGTTGAAATTTTTACGTGATAATGAAGTTATGCCTATCGTAAAAGATGGCCATGTCATGATTTTATCAGCAGACCCCTTTGATTTTCAGTCGCTTGATGAATTAAATATGCTTCTTGGTGGTGGTGCGCAATATGCCGTAGCTCCCTATTCGGTTATTATTGGTGGCATTAATCGTTATTATCCTTTAGAAGGCACTGAAGGAATGATGAAAGAACTTGAAGAGGAAGAAGGGACTCCTAAAGAGGTTGCGTTTGAGGAGATTGAAGAAAAAGACATTTTAGGTATGGCGAGTGAAGCGCCCATTATTAAATTAGTAAATAATATTTTTTTTCAAGCAGTGAAACGTAATGCTTCTGATATTCATATTGAGCCGTTTGAAAAAGAAGTGCGTGTACGTTACCGTATCGATGGCGTGCTTTATAATGTTATGACGCCACCAAAGCGTATTCAAGGTGCATTAGTCTCGCGTATCAAAATTATGGCACATCTTGATATTGCTGAAAAACGTATCCCGCAAGATGGTAGAATTGCGATTAAAGTTGGTGATAAGCCGGTTGATATTCGTGTTTCAGTGCTTCCGGTAGCGTACGGTGAACGTATTGTGATGCGTTTGCTTGATAAATCAAAAACATTTGCAGGTCTTAAAGATATTGGTTTTAGTGAGCGTGATTATGCAGTAGTCGAAAGAAATATTCAACGTCCGAATGGTATTTTGTATATTACTGGTCCGACTGGTTCCGGTAAAACAAGTACGTTGTATTCAATTTTGAATGAAGTTAATAGTCCTGATGTTAATATTATCACGGTAGAAGATCCGGTAGAATATCAGATGGCGGGTATTGGTCAGGTGCAAGTGCGAGAAAAAGTTGGTTTAACATTTGCAGCAGCGCTACGTTCTATTTTACGTCAAGATCCTGATATTGTGATGATCGGTGAAACGCGTGACCAAGAAACAGCGCAAATTGCGGTGCAAGCAGCTTTAACAGGGCATTTGGTGCTGAGTACGCTGCATACAAACAGTGCGCCTGCTTCAATTACTCGTTTAATTGATATGGGTGTAGAGCCATTTTTAATTGCATCTTCGGTAATGATGGTCATTGCGCAGCGTCTAGTAAGAAAATTATGTCCGTTGTGTAAAAAAGTATATGAACCAAATTTAGAACTTCTTGAGCGTATTGGATTATCGCAGGCACAAGCAAAAGAAATTAAATTTTATGGTCCAGTAGGATGTGAGGAATGTAATCAAGCAGGATACCGTGGTCGTCTTGCCGTGTTTGAGGTAATGGAAATGACGCCTGCAATTGCAAAATTAACGATGGAACGTTCTGAAACGGGTATTATTCGTGAGCAGGCAATAAAAGATGGTATGATTTTGCTTATTCATGATGGTTTACGGCGTATTAAAGATGGGTTAACGACTATTGAAGAAGTTCTTGCGGTAGCGACGTTGGAGCAGTCTGATATTGAAGAATAGGAATTTTAGCAAAGATATTTTTTGGAAATTTTAAAAATAAGGTGTCATGTTTAAAGCATGGCACCTTATTAATTTTATTAATATCATAAATTTTGGTAGAGTACCTTTTTGATTTTATTATTTTTTTAACACAAAAGGGTACGGATGAAGTTTTTAACACGGTTGTTGGTGAGTAGTTGCTTTTTGGTAAATGTTTTTGTTTTTTCGATGAATAATAATGGTACTGCGTTGGTTACGGGCACTTTGTCATGTGTTTCTCTGGTGCAAAAAAATAATGACATGT
>Ga0207149_1006_pt1 | contig 47144 bp, 47 predicted proteins | sample Alteio_BWMinHeat_31_FD_153563 | JGI IMG/M metagenome (GOLD analysis project Ga0207149, IMG submission 153563) | Enriched cells from forest soil in Barre Woods Harvard Forest LTER site, Petersham, Massachusetts, United States -... | ecosystem: Environmental > Terrestrial > Soil > Temperate forest >... | reverse complement strand
CCAATATTATTCAGTTGCTCGTTAGTTCTTTCTGCCATATAAAAACCGCGTGATGTAAGAGCCATGGTGTAAATGTTATCGTTTTTCAGTGTATGTGTTAAAATGGGTATATACGGTTCCGTTGGTACAAGCGGGATGTTAAATTGCGCATAATAACAAAGTGGAAGTGCACAACTAATAGCAGTTTTTTTGTCATACCCCTCATGCAATTTTTGATCAACGAGATAGCAAAACCATTGGTCGCTGCCAACTTCATGGGGCGGTCGAGCGAGTGTGTTATCAATATCAAAAACAACAAGTGTGTTGGGGCGAAGATAATTAACAAGTGTTTTGACATAAGGGCTTTCAATTATTTTTGTGTAACTACAAAAATGGATTAAGAGTAAAATTGCATTCACGATATAATATTTTTTCATGAAGGCCTCTTATAGTTTGACTTCTTCAATTTCAAGCGTGTCACTACTAATAAAATTCTTCTTAAGATATTGGCAAGCATCAGCGCGTGTTTTAACAAGATGTGGTGTGTATGTTTTTGCCGTGTTAAGAATGTGAATCAGTGTTATGCATTCGTGTAATTGATGATCTTTTTGCAGCATTTCTTTTGCGCGATCATAACGGCGATTTGTTGATTTTTTTTGCTCCTTTTTTAGCTCGTCTTTATTGTCAGTTTTTGGAGCGACTTTTATGTAGTTTTCTAATGCTTCTTCGCGGCCGTAGTGTTTTATAAACCATTGTACTTGCTCCGATGGCGGGGTTGTTTGTTCTACAAAAAAATCAGGTTCAATACCGGTACCTTGAATGGTTGTATCATTGGGTAAAAAATAAAGATGTGTCGTAAGTTTGAGTGCGCAATTGTTACCTATAGGGATTACTTCTTGCACTGATCCTTTACCAAATGTTTTTGTTCCTACTAAAAATGCTAAATAATCCCCCAATTGCTCAGAATGTATTTTAAGAGACCCGGCAAGAATTTCCGCTGCAGAAGCGGTATAATTATTGATAAGTATAAAGATTGGAAGATTATTTTTGATAATAGGTTCATTTTTTGTTACATATCGTTCTGTTTCTTGATCATTTTTGTCTTTGGTTATAGCAATTAAGCTTCCCTTTTTTAAAAAAAGGCTTGCAATGTCGATTGCTGCAGTAAGAAGACCGCCTGAATTATTACGCAAATCAAGAATCAATCCTTTATAGTTATGTTCGTGTGATTTTTTAAGAAGTTGAGCAATCTGTTTTGATGCAATGTCAGTGAACATGCTTAAAGAAATGTAGGCAATATCATGATTTTTTATGTGAAAACTGAGTGAATGTTGTTCTTTGACAACATCGCGAATGATATCAAAAGAAAGAAGATCGGGGTTATTTTCGCGCATTACTTTAACATTAACGCTCGAGTGACGTTCGCCTTTGAGTTGAGCGATAATTTTTTCTGTTGCATCACCTTCTAAGATATTACCATTTACTTCAACTATTTTATCCATGGGTAAAATACCTGCTTTATCGGCTGGTCCATCCGGAATAGTATCAACAATAGTAAGATGTTTATCCTTTTTTTTTCTCATGTTATCAATAACAATACCGATGCCAAAAAATTCACCGGATGTCATTTTAAGCATTTCAGTGTATGATTTTGGGTCTAATAAACCTGAGTGGGCATCAAGGGTGCTGACAAATCCATCAATAGCTTTAATCATACTTTCTTTAACGTCATTGATTTTGTAATGTTTTTTATGCGCAATATCCATTGCTTGTGCGAGTGTGCGTGACCAGTTAAAAACTATTTCATCAAAACTTTCTTCTGGAGTAGGTGTGGGAGCGGACGTTATGGTTTCAGGATCTTTTGTTTCATTTTTGATTGAGCTATTTGTTATACAGAGCATTATAACAAGCGATGTTGTAATGATTTTTATATTTTTCATATGAGCTCCTTTTTCTTTAGTAAAGCAGTAAAAGCATCAGGTAAGTCAATATAATATCGCAATTGATGCGTGGTATAGGGCGCGATAAAAAAAGGATAATGCATGAAATTAAAACAGATGATTGTTCGTGGTATTTTGGTTGTTGAGATGGTGGCATTTGGGTATATGTATTTGTTCGGAAAGAATGGATTGCAGGTAGTGCATGAACAGAACAAAGTGCTTGTACTGTTGCAGCAAACTGTTGATCAACTACAAACAGAAATTGATGGATTAACATCTGATATTATGCAGTGGGAGACAAATGATTTTTATAAAGAAAAAATTGCGCGTGAGCAACTTCAAATGGCGCGTAAAGGTGATAAACTCTTTTACAGAGGATAAAAAGTTTTTATTACAAAAGGAGGTACTGTATTATGAAATTTGTTTTACCCCATTTGCCTTACGCGTATGATGCGCTTGAGCCATATATCGATGCACAAACAATGGAGATTCATTATACAAAACACCATCAAGCATACGTTGATAAAACAAATGAAGCATTAGAGCGTTTTCCTGAATTTGATACAACGGGTATTGAAGCGCTTTTACTTGATTTGCCAGCAGTGCCAGAGGACATTAGAGCGACGATTCGTAATAATGCTGGTGGACATTATAATCATTCACTTTTTTGGCAATTGATGAAAAAAAATGGTGGCGGAAAACCGAATGGATTGCTTGCTGATGCGATAAACAAAACATTTGGTAGTTTTGAGGCGTTTCAATCATTGTTTAATGAACGTGCAAAAACAGTGTTTGGTAGCGGTTGGTCATGGCTTTCTGTTGATAATAATGGTGAATTGATTGTAACTGCGCTGCCAAATCAAGATTCGCCATTATTATATAATATGACGCCTATTTTTGGTCTTGATGTGTGGGAGCATGCTTATTATTTGAAATACCACAATAAGCGTCCTGATTATATTAATGCATGGTGGCATGTGATTAATTGGGATATGGTGGAAGAGAACTACCGCGCAGTGATTGAGTAGTTACAAAAAAAGACAGATATCCTATACTAATAAGAACAGAGTTTATAATTTTTATTACGTAGGATATCTGTAATGGAATTGAAAAATAATCAGCATGAGTCTCCTGAAGAACAATATCAAGTCCGCGTTGCTAAAGTTAAAAAAATATATGAACTTGGCCTTGATCCATGGCCAGGACATAAACCAACGAATGCAACGAGTAGCGATGTTATTGATGAATTTGTTGATGAAAAAGAATCGCGTGAGTATCAGATTGTTGGTCGTATTCTAACATCACGAAAGCATGGCAAGGCAGCATTTTTGACAGTCCAAGATTCTGTTGGCAAAATTCAAATTTATGTGCGTGAAGATATTGTTGGAGAATCAGCTTTTTCTTTTTTAAATGACTTTGTTGATCTTGGTGATATTATTTGGTGTCAAGGACGATCGTTCAGGACAAAAACGGGTGAAATAACGATAAAAGCAAATGCGTTTACGCTGCTTAGTAAATGTCTTCATCCATTGCCAGAAAAATTTCATGGCATTGCTGACAGAGAAATTAAATATCGTCAGCGTTATCTTGATTTAATTACGTGTTCGGATAGTAAAGAGCGATTCAAAAAGCGTTCATTAATTGTCGCTGCAATGCGTTCATTTTTTAATGATCATGGATTTCTTGAAGTTGAAACACCGATGTTGCATCCAATTCCCGGTGGCGCTATTGCAAAACCATTTGTTACGCATCACAATGCACTCGGCATGGATCTTTATTTACGTATTGCGCCAGAACTTTATTTAAAACGTTTGGTTGTTGGCGGCTTTGATCGTGTGTATGAAATTAATCGATGTTTTAGAAATGAAGGCCTTTCCATCAGGCACAATCCTGAATTTACCACGGTAGAATATTATATAGCGCATCATGATTATCATTTTATGATGACGTTTACTGAAAAATTATTACAATTTATTGTGCATAGAGTATGCGAGCAAGGCACCGTGCCATTCGGTGATTATTATCTTAATTTTGATCAACCATTTGAACGCATGACAATGCAAGAAGCAGTTGCGCGTGTTGTTAAATGTAATGTTGAAGATTTAGAAGGTGATAAAATTGATGCAATTATTGCACAGCATAAACTGAAATTAGAGCAAAAAGATCCATCATGGGGTTATAAATTAAATACGTTGTTTGAAGAGCTGGTGGAACACACATTAATTCAACCAACATTTATTACGCAATTCCCTATTGAAGTTTCTCCGCTTTCAAAACGTAATGCGCTTAATTATGATTTTGCGGATCGTTTTGAGTTGTATATTGCAGGTATGGAATTGGCAAATGGTTTTAGTGAGTTGAATAATCCGTTTGATCAGGCAGAGCGTTTTCAAGATCAGGCTAAAGCACGTGCAGCGGGAGAAGAAGAGACGCATTATTATGATGCTGCTTTTGTTGAAGCGCTTGAGTATGGTTTGCCGCCGACGGTTGGCTCTGGCATAGGAATTGATCGTTTAACGATGTTTTTGACTAATGCACCGTCAATTCGTGATGTTATTTTGTTTCCGACATTGCGGTTAAAAGAGTAAGTAAAATTAATGAGAAAAGGCTTTCTGTTGTTCAGAAAGCCTTTCTCATTGTTTGTTGCGTAATATTGATTAAGATTGCTTTTTTGATAATCTACGTTCAATTTCGCTGAGTATGTTTATTTTGTGGGCAAGTTTGTCTATTTCAGCGCTGAGCGTTTCTTTTTCAATATCTAAAAGCTCGATAATTCTTGCGTGTAGTTTTTCTTCGGCTTCTACAGTTTCTGCATAAAAAGATTTACCATCTTCTTCTGATACGAGTGAGGCGAGCTCATTGGATGCATCATAGATAGCTATTGAATCATTTCCCCAACAGTTACCAGGGAACTGATTTTTTATTTCGTTAAATATGTTTTGTGCAGTTCTATTTTCTAGTACGGTGCATGCTTCTCGTTGAGCATCAGAGTAATTATTAGGATTTTCGTTTATCTTATTGCAGAGCGCGCATAGTGTTTGGGTATATTCAATAAAAGGCATTTCTTGCATTTCAGCTAATTTTGGCAGTTCAGTTGTATAAGCATTGTTAAATATTGAAAGCATGGTGGTTAAGAGAATAAGAGCTATTTGTTTGATATTCATTGTGATTTCCTTATTGATTTATAATATTCGTAATCTCGTAAGTCGTTTATTCTAATCATTTGTTGGACTGCTTTTTCCGTTTGTTCCATTTCTTTGTTGAAAGAGCTACAGAAAGTTGATCCCGCTTTATTTTTTTCTTCGTAATATTTGTATTCGAAGTGGGAAACTTCTCTGTTAAAAATAAGTAATGCTTCACTCATTTGCTTGAAGCATTGTTCTTTTTTCTCTGGTGATAAGTTAACTGCAGTTGCGATATCATTAACGTGGTTAAAGATTCTGCCCCATGAGATTAAGTTTCTATAGCCTTTAATGCTTACTAGTTTTGTAGTTTTCAGATTATTTTGGTTTAGGTAGTTGCATGGAAATGTGATAGCCATATTGGTATTCTCTTTGTTGCATGCAGCACAAACAAGAGGCATTAATTCTAGAAGAGTTGTTTCGTCATTTAATTTTGGTGAATTTGATTTGAATTGGTTAGCGGTAACATCATTTCCTGCAAATAAAGATAATGTTGTTATGAGTGTAAGTATTTTTATATTCATTGCGATTTCCTTTTTGATTGAATTCATTTTTTATGTGTCTCTAATTTTGCGCCTATTTTACTTTATTTTACAGCGAATTGTTTAATATCAAAAGCATGGGATCAACATCATTAACATTGTTACCTTCTACTTTTTGCGTATTTTTGTCACATCTTAATGCTTGATTGATGAAATTGACACTTTCTTCACGATATTTCTGAATGCGATTTTGCACACTTTCAAGCTCTATTCGAATTCTTTTTAGCCAACTTATGCTATCAATTTTTTGGTGGATGACAATTCTAATCATGTCAGATATTGAAAGTTGTGGCGCCCAAGGTGTTTTTTTAGATAGACATGGTAGCACAAATTGATTTTTATACCCATGTATAGGTGCTGCGCTGAATGCTGCTATAAATAAAAATAATATGTTTTTGTTCATAATTATGCCTCTGTTGACAATATGTTCATTATATTTCTGATTGTATCATAAAGCTTAAGGGCGTCAAACGGTGGTAAAAAGTAGGGTTGCAGTACGTTTTTCAGTGATTAAAGCTTACTTATTGGGCTGATTGATGGTAAAATTGTACAACAGTAGGGGAGTGATACGTTAAAGATAGAAATATTAAGGATATGCATGAAAAAGTTGCCAATTGGTCTTCAAACCTTTTCTCATTTAATTGAACAGAACTGTGTATATGTTGATAAAACGGCAATTATTCATCATCTCATTACGCAAGGTTCATACTATTTTTTTTCTCGACCACGCAGATTTGGCAAATCATTATTAGTATCAACGCTTGCAGCGATATTCTCAGGTAAAAAAGAATTGTTTGCTGGTCTTGCTATAAGTAATATGCCGTATGAGTGGAAAAAGCACCCGGTAGTTATGATTTCTTTTGCGGGTATTTCTCATGCAACGCCTGAGGCTTTAGAGAGTGGGATTAAACTTTGTTTGCAGGATATTGCAGATGATTATCATGTCATTATTGATCGATCTCTTAGTCCTGGAGCAATGCTGCGTTCTCTTGTTAGAAAGCTTGCAGTAGAAAACTCTGTGGTTCTTTTAGTTGATGAATATGATTATTCAATTTTGAGTAATATTCATGAACCAGAGGTAGCAGAAAAAATTCGAGAAGTATTGCGCGATTTTTATGCGGTTATTAAGGATCTTGACCCTTATTTGAGATTTACTTTTTTAACAGGTGTAAGTCGATTTTCAAAAACATCAATTTTTTCAGGGCTTAATAATTTGGAAGATATTAGTTTATCAGATCAGTATAATTCTCTGGTAGGGTATACAAAGTCTGAGTTGGTTGATTATTTACAAGAGCACTTTATTACTATTTCTAAAAAGCTTGATATGTCTCTTGATAAACTTTTTGAAGAGGTGAAAGTTTGGTATGATGGCTATAGGTTTACTAGAGAAGAAGCTTTTGATCCTGTATACAATCCATTTTCAGTTTTATTGTTTTTAAAAAATGGTAGTTTTTCGAACTATTGGTTTGAAACAGGAACGCCAACATTTCTTATTAAATTGCTAAAAACAAGACATTACCCTATGCAGAAATTTGAAAGTATTGAGGCTACAGCAGGAGAGCTTGGTCAATTTGAGATTGACGATATTGATCTTAAAACATTATTATTTCAGACCGGTTATTTAACAATTAAATCGTATGATCATGAGACCCGTAATTACGTTTTGGGCTATACAAATAAAGAGACTATTGATGGACTAAGTGAAAATATTATTAAATCAATGGTAGGGATTGCGCGGTCTGATGCAAGTAAAACCGCAATAGAATTATTTAAAGCATTTGTACAATTTGATTGCGATAAAATTTTTGCATTATTAACTCATTTTTTTGCAGGCATACCCTATACCATTCAGATTGGTGAAGAGAAATATTATCAAACTATTTTTTATCTTATTTTGAAAATGATGGGTGCTGATATTATAGTTGAGTATCCTACGAATATTGGTCGTATTGATGCAGTTTTACAGACAAAAGATACGTACTATATTATTGAGTTTAAGATTGATTCCACGGCAATTAAAGCGATCGAGCAAATCGAAAATAAAAAGTACTATCAACCATATGAAAATAATGGAAAAAAAATAATTTTGGTTGGTATTGCATTTGATACAACAGCAAGAAATGTCAGTGAAATTGAGTATAAAAATCATTTGGCATAGGAATTGATCGTTTAACGATGTTTTTGACCAATGCGCCGTCAATTCGTGATGTTATTTTGTTTCCGACATTGCGGTTAAAAGAGTAAGTGAATAAGTGATAAAAAAGAAAATCATGGTTAATTCTATGATTTTCTTTTTTATTACTTTGTGTGCTTAACTTTATTACTTTACGCTAGGCTTATTTAGCGCATTGTCATTAAAATTTTTACGATTAGTATCGATATTTTTGATGATTTGCTCCTTTTGCTTTTCTACTTCTTGTTTTATTAAGTTTTTTATATGAGCAATATTTTCATCATTAAGGTTACCGTAAGGAAGAAAGCGATTTAATGCTTTAAAGGCAGCAGCTATTGCAAGCATTTTTTTTTCTTGTTCTTGAGGGGAATCATGGACAAGTGAATGTGCTATGCTTTGTGGGGTATGTTTTCCTAATGTATTGCATCCATTTAGTTGAGGAGTTTCTTTATAGAAGTCATAGCAATCGTAGACTACGTTACATGAGCATTCGAATCCTGATAATGTACGTAATGTTTGATTATTGTCCTGTGAGAAAGTGGTATTGGTTGCAATGCATGTAATACTTGTGAAAATAAGTGCTATTTGTTTGATATTCATTGAGAATTCCTTCATTCATTTATTTTATAATGCTATCAATTTTCGTTCTAATTTTTTTTGTTCAGCTGATAATTTTTCTGCTCGTTGCTCTAGTAGTGATAGTATTTTTTCGGTTAATGATTCATCCTGCATGTATTTTTTGATTTGTTCATCTACGCTGGTTGTTTCTTTTGAAAGAGTACCTATTTCTTCTTCAGGAACAAGAGAATAAAGCACATTGCTTGCTTGGTAGACAGCTTCGACAGTGCTCTCATTGAATGGGACTTCCATAGATTTAAGTTCAAGAAGCATGCCAATAATTGTTGTGTTTGCTTGTGTATTGCAAGCTTCCTTTTGCTCTGTGGTATAACTGTCAGGGTTTTGGTTTATGTGTTCGCAGAGAGCGCAGTACGTTGGAACAGATTCAAGGGCTGTCTTTGTTAGAAAATCTTGTTGGACTTGTGTATGTGCTTTTTGTGCATAACTATTTGTTACTGAAAATACAGTGCTTAATGCGATGATTGTTATCTGTTTTATATTCATTGTGACTTCTTTTGTTTGTTTGTTTGTTTTTTGTTTTTATAAATTTTGCTTAGCACATTGTTCTTTTATTTCTTTGAGCCTATTAATTTCATTTTCATGCTGACTTATTTCATGAGCTGTTATTTTGTCCACTAATGTGAGTATTTTATTTTCTAATTCAAGTGTCTGCTCTTTAAGCAAGGTTGTTTCATTTTCAGAAAGATAAGTATTTAGTTTTTGTAGGGATGCAGTATATCCATAAAGTAAGATTCTTTGTTGCTCGGGAGAACCATGGACATGGCGTCGCGCCGTATTTTCTAGTGTATATTGGCTTAGTAAACTGCATTCATAATGACAATCTGTGCCAGTCGTCATTCTATCGCACAAGGGTTGCAAGACGGATAAATTTTCAAGAAAGGTTGTTTTGTTTTGGTTAGCAGTAACATCACTTGCTGTAAATAACGATAAGGTTGCTATGAGAGTTAGTGTTTTTGTATTCATTGAAATTTCCTTAGTTTATATATTTTTTAATGTTAAGCACATTTTTTATTCATATATATCGCGTTTATGTGCTTGTCGCCATTTGGATATAATATTTTTGCGAGCTTGTTCCAAGAGTTCTTGCTGTTGTTGTTTTTGTTGCAATAATTCTTGTTCTTGTAAAGATTTTTGTAGCGCCTGCGATAAGAGTGCTTCTTTTTGTTTTTTTTCATCTATATCGCGTTTATGTAGTGCTTGTTGCCATTTGGATATAAGATTTTTGCGAGCTTGTTCCAGGAGTTCTTTCTTTTGCAATAGTTTTTGTTCCTGTAAATGTTTTTGTAGCGCTTGCGGTAAGAGCACGTCTTTTTGTTTGTTTTTTTGGTCTTTTTCATTTAAATTTAAGTTTTTTAACACGGTTGTGTCGTGCATTTTTTGCGTAGCAAAGAGGATATTTTTTAATCGATTACTTTCTTTTTGGGGCAATGTATTTGCAAGATTCTGAACATCTTTGCTTGCTTGTCGTATAAGCTGATGTTTCATCTTGTGTGCTTCATGTAATGTGTTTTCCATCGCTAGTAGATCTAGTTTGTTATAAGGGTGCATTGGATATGGTTGATTGCCGATCATCGCTTTTATGGGATATATTACATTAAAGTGATTAAATAGGTTGTTGTCAAAAAATTCAGTAGTTTTTTCGGCAACATTTTCTTTGGTAGTAGAAGGGGATAAAAGTACTTCATCAGCAAATTTTTCTGCTGTTAACCCTTCAAGTAAGTGACAGGCGCTAATCATATCTTTGTTATCAGTGTACTTATATATTCTTTGACAATCGCTTTCTGCAAATATTGAATTATCTATGTACGAATCAGTCGATTTTTTTAGGGGACGCATGCGGTATTCAAGGTAATCTTTTGAGCAATCGTATTGAGAATAAGGTACTTTAGTGTGCGGTCCACGTTCTCTTTTTTGGTTAACTTTTTTTGTATAATCGTCGTAGTGGTAGAAATTGTAAGTTTTGGAATGAGGCAGTTTGTTACAAGCTTCCTGTGCATTGTTAATAATTTTTTCGATTCTTTCTTTTTCTTCAGGTTCGAGTGATTTTGCGTTATTACGAGTTTCGATAATGCTTTGACGTATAAGTTTGTTGCGTTCTACTAACGCTTCGCGCATAGAGTAGGCATACCTTAAAGCTTTGTAAGACATCTCTTTTGTAGAATAAAGTATGCTGAAAGGAGTTATAAAATTTTCATTTAAAAATTTTGTCATTTTTTCTTCAACGTTATCGCTGTTTGTCTCAGGAGAAAGAAGCACCTCTTGAGCAAATGTTTTTGTAGTAAACTTGTTTAAGCGGCTGCATTGCTCTTTTTGTTCAGTGGTGAGATTTTCATAAGTGCATTTATCTTTTGTTAAAAAAGCTCGCTGTAAAAATGATTTGTTTACTGATTGTGCTTTGGTAGTTGTGCTTAATATGGTTGAGAGAGCGATGAGGCATAAGAGCGTGTATTTGATATTCATTGTGATTTCCTTTTTGATTGAATTCATTTTTTGTGTGTCTCTAATTTTGCGCCTATTTTACTCTATTTTACAGCGAATTGTTTAATATCAAAAGCACGGGATCAACATCATTAACATTGTTACCCTCTATTTTTTGCGTATTTTTGTCACATTTTAATGCTTGATTGATGAAATTGATACATTCTTCACGAAATTTTTGAACGCGATTTTGTGCATTATCAAGCTTCGTGCGAACGGTTTTCAGGAAATATATGTTATCCATTTTATGATGGATGGCAATTCTAATCATATCAGATATTGAAAGTTGTGGCGCCCAGGGCGTTTTTTTAGATAGACATGGCAGTACAAATTGATTTTTATACCCATGCATAGGTATTGCGCTGAATGCTGCTATAAATAAAAATAATATGATTTTGTTCATAATTGCGCCCCCTAATGGCAATATTTTATTATATTTCTAATTGTATCATAAGAATGCGGGGCGTCAAATGGTGGTAAAAAGGGCCTATAGATCATCTCATAAGGCCCTTTTATTATTTTTATAGATTATTTATATCGTCGCCGTGAAGAAATTTGACAGCTTCTTCAGCTTGTTTTGCTTGTTCAGCGAAATATTGTGCAAGCTCGATGTTAAATGCTTTTTGAGCTATCTGTACCTGTTCCTTAGCAAGTTTTTGATTTGCTACAGGCATGGAGTTGATGATAATTGCAATGTTTTGGTTATAGGATTCTGATGCAATCTCGAAATTCCTTTTGAAATTATTTTTGGTGATTTGATATGTTGCTTCGGGGGTTGTTTTATGGAGTTCCTTGCATGAGTATTCTATAGATTGTGAGTCTTGTTTTGATTTTGCGCCTAGACAGTAACTCATGAGTAAAGGACTACGGTCCAATATTGAGTTAGGAAGGCTTGCATTTGTTATTGTGTGCATAGCAATAAATAAAAGTGTTAATTTGTACATTAATTTTTCCCCTACAGTATATGTTAATACAATTATTATATTTCTAATTGTATCATAAGAATGCGGGGCGTCAAATGGTGGTAAAAAGGGCCTATAGATCATCTCATAAGGCCCTTTTTATTGTTTTTATAGACTGTTAATGAATCAGTTATTTCTTAAGAAATTGGATAAATTTGTTTTCTTTTTCAATTTGCGCGGCAAAGCATTTTGCGAGATCTTCTTTCAGTTTTACTTGAGCTTCCTTTGCTTGTTGTTCGGCAAGTATTTGCTGTTCTTTTGTCATAGAACTGATGATAGTTCTAAGATTTTTTTCGCGGGATTCTGATAGATTATTGTAATGTGTTTCAAAATCATTGCTATTTTTTATTTGGCTAAATACTTTTTCGTGATTTTCGTTAAAAAGTGCTTTACATGAATTTATTATTGAACTAGCGTTTGAGTCTCCTCTCATAAATGCTTCCATGCATTGATTCATGCACATTTGGTTATTAGATAGTGTCGCATTCGGAATGTTTGCATCTGTTGATGCATGTATAGAAATGAATAAAAGTATTACTTTGTGCATCGATTTTCCTTTGCGGTATGTATTAATAATGTGATAGTTGTTAAGAATTATTTGAAGCTAATTATACATAATACCACTTTATAGTCAGAAATAAACAAAAAATAATGAAATAGTGTAGTGTACTGTTTGCTGTTAAAAATTTACTTATTGGACTAATTGATGGTAAAATTGTCTACAGTAGGGGAGTAATTAAGCTAAAAAATAGAAATTTTAAGGATATGCATGAAAAAGTTGCCAATTGGTCTTCAGACCTTTTCTCATTTGATTGAACAAAATTGTGTGTATGTTGATAAAACGGCGATTATTCATCAGCTCATTACGCAAGGTTCATATTATTTTTTTTCTCGTCCCCGTAGGTTTGGTAAATCATTGTTGGTATCAACGCTTGCGGCGATATTTTCAGGTAAAAAGGAGTTGTTTGCTGGTCTTGCTATAAGCAATATGTCGTATGAATGGAAAAAGCATCCGGTAGTTATGATTTCATTGTCTGATATTCCTTGTACGAATCCTGAAAGATTTGAAGTTGGGCTGAAAAATTATTTACAGAAGATAGCAAAAAAATATGATATTGTTTTGTCATTAGAGCTTTCTCCTGGCGAAATGTTACGCCAACTTGTTATTGAATTATATGCACAGGGGCCAGTTGTTTTGTTAATTGATGAGTATGATTATCCTATTTTACAGCATATTGACGATTCTGTTATTGCTGTGCAAATGCGAGATGTTCTTAGAGATTTTTATATAGTAGTCAAAGGACTGGATCCATATTTGAGATTTGTTTTTTTAACCGGTATAAGTCAATTTTCAAAGACATCAATTTTTTCAGGACTTAATAATTTAAATGATATAAGTTTATCAGATCGGTATAATGCTTTGGTGGGATATACCAGGTTAGAATTAGTTAATTATTTTCAAGAGTATTTTATTAGTGCTGCTGAAAAATTTGGTAGATCTTTTGATCAACTTCTTGAAGAGGTGAAAGTTTGGTATGATGGCTATAGGTTTACCAGAGAAGAAGATTTTGATCCTATATACAATCCTTTTTCAGTATTATTGTTTTTAGATAAAAAGGCGTTCTCTAATTATTGGTTTGCAACAGGAATACCTACGTTTCTTATTAAATTACTAAAAACAAGACATTATCCTATGCAAAAATTTGAAGGGATTGAAGCTACGGAAGGAGAGCTTGGTCAATTCGAAGTTGATGATATTAATCTTAAAACATTATTATTTCAGGCTGGTTACTTAACGATCAAATCGTATGACCATGAGATACGCAATTATGTTTTAGACTATGCAAATAAAGAAACGATTGATGGGCTTAGCGAGTACATAATTAAATCAATGGTAGGGGTTGAGTCGCCTAATGTAAATAAAATGGCATTGGAGTTACTTAAAGCATTTGTACAATTTGATTGCGATAAAATTTTTGCATTATTAACGCATTTCTTTGCGGACATACCGTATACCATTCAGATTGGTGAAGAAAAATATTATCAAACTATTTTTTATTTGATTCTAAAAATGATGGGCGCTGATATTATAGTTGAATATCCTACGAATACTGGTCGTATTGATGCAGTTTTACAGACAAAAGATACATATTATATTATTGAGTTTAAAATTAATTCTACGGCGATTAAAGCGATTGAGCAGATTGAAAGTAAAAAATATTATCAGCCGTATGAAAATAATGGGAAAAAGATAGTTTTGGTTGGTATTGCATTTGATACAACAGCAAGAAATGTCAGTGAAATTGAGTATAAAAATTATTAGAAGATAAAGACATCATGAATAGTACAACATCAATTTTGGGTCAAAAATATCTTTGGAAATTACCAGCAGCGGATCAGCAAACAATTGCATCAATTGCAATGCGTTACAACATTTCTTTAGCCATAGCACAAGTGTTGTATACACGAGGATTTACGAGTGAAGCTGCTATTGAAGAATTTTTATTTACGACATTTGAAAATAGTGTTGCTGATGCACGATTACTAAAAGATGCAGAAAAAGCTGTTGATCGTTTATTGTTAGCGATTGAAAAGCAAGAGGCTATTTTGGTGAGTGGCGATTATGACGTTGATGGTATTACTTCATCGGCGATGATGATGATTTGTTTGTTGCCACTTGGTGCAAAAATTAACTATTTTTTACCGCACAGAGTGAAGGATGGGTATGGTCTTTCAACAAAAACAGTAGAACGTGCAGCGGAAAATAATTATAAAATTATTGTTACCGTTGATAATGGAATAACTGCTATAGAACAAGCATTGCGGGCAAAAGAACTGGGCATTGATTTAATTATTACTGATCACCATCGATCGCATGATAATATTCCTGACGCATTTGCAATTGTAAATCCTAATCAAAAAGATTGTTTGTTTCCTCATAAAACATTAGCAGGCGTGGGCGTTACGTTTAAAGTGCTTTCATTATTGTATGAAAAAAAGGGCTTGCAAATGCCGCAAAAAGCATACGAACTTTTGTTGCTTGGTACGGTGGCAGATGTTGTGCCTTTAATTGGTGAAAATAGATTTTGGGTACGTCATGGTCTTAATTATGTTAATAAAACAGAAAGTGTTTCCTTTAAATTATTAAAAGATAATGGAAAAATAACAAAATCGCGTATTTCAGCTACGGACATTGGTTTTTCAGTGACACCACAAATTAATGCACTTGGTCGTCTCGAAGACCCTCGTCAGGCAGTTAAATTTTTGATAGGCTCAGACAGGGAAAATGCGCAGCAAGTTGCACGAGTTCTTCTTGAAATGAATGAAGCACGTAAAGCGATAGAGCGATCAATTGTTGATGAGATAGAAGAACAAATTAAGTTAAAATATATTGATGTTGAAAAAGAAAATATTATCATTGCGGGAAGCAAAAATTGGGCTCCGGGTGTAATAGGGCTTGTTGCATCACGTTTTGTTTCTGCATATGGAAAACCAACATTATTATTTCATATTACCAAAGATGGTATTGCAAAAGGTTCATGTCGATCTATACCAGAATTTAATATGTTTGATGCATTAACAGCATCAAGTGATTTATTGTTGCAGTTTGGTGGGCATTCAATTGCAGCAGGATTATCATTAAAACTTGAAAATTTATCGATATTAAAAACTCGCTTAGAAGAACGTATCGCGCAGCAACTAACACCTGATGATTTGAAACTAAAAATTAAAATTGACGCTGAAGTTTCTTTACCTGATCTTACTAAAAAATTTATTACCGACATGGAACATTTGGAACCATTTGGTAATAGTAATGATCAACCAATTTTTTATATTGATGATCTTGTACAAGTGCAAAAGCCGCAATTGATGAAAGATTTACACGTAAAATGTTTTGTGTTTGCGCAAGGTGTTGTTAAGCCGGTAGTGTTTTTCAACAGGCCGCATCTTTTTGAGTGGCTTAATGAACACTATGAGCAGACGTTTGTGCTTGCTGCTCGTGTTACGGAAAATCATTGGCAAGATAGGGTAAATATTGAACTGATGGGTGTTGATATAGCATTAAAAAAAGGGTGAGCATGATCATTACTATTGATGGTCCATCTGCAAGCGGAAAATCAACGGTTGCACGTATGTTGGCGCAAAAGTTTGGTTATTATTATGTTTGTTCGGGGTTTTTGTACCGTTCTTTAGCGTATTTGTTAGTGCATAAGTTTGGATATAAGCTTTCGGATCTTAATGCTATTAAACCAGCGGATGTTGCTGCGTGTTTTGATCGCGAAAAATTTGAATATACGTATGATGCAGTTAACCAAGAACGCATTTTTTTTGACGGCGTTAATATTACACCATTTTTGAAAGATAGTTTTATGGATAAAGCAGCTTCTATTGTTGGTGTTGATGAAGGCGCGCGCCATTTTGTTACAGCGTTGCAGCATGCGTTTGCGTTACATCATGATATTGTGACTGATGGTAGAGATGTTGGTTCTGCAGTGTTTCCTGATGCACCTATTAAATTTTTTTTAACAGCATCAGTTGAAGTGCGCGCGCAACGTTGGCTTAATGATCAAAAAAAATACGATAATCATTACACGCTACAACAAGCCATTGAGAAAATTACTGATCGCGATCAACGTGATAAAGTAAGAAGTATCGCTCCTCTTGTTGTATCGCAGGGTGCAATTGTTATTGATAATTCTTTGTTAACAGTACAGCAAACATTTGAGAAAATGGTTGCACTAGTGGAAGCAAAATTATAGAAAATTGAATGCAAAATGTAAAAAATGAACATAAAAAAAGGCAGCGCTAGGGCTGCCTTTTTGATTGCTAGAGAGAACGATACTTAGAATTTTACGTTCTTTGTATCATCATTTTCTGTTTCTGCAGATGCAATTTCATTGTCAAACTCAATCATAGTGTTAATTTCAGGATCTTGTTTTTCGGTGCGTTTGCGGCAAGAAGGAACGGCAATTGCAAGAACAGTAAGACATAGTAATGAAAAAATTTTCTTATTCATAAAAAAACTCCGATTTAAAGTATTATTCTTTTTTTGATTTCTTCTTTGTTGCTGTTTTTTTCTTAGTTGTTTTGGCAAATTTTGGTTTTTTTGCAAAAGGATCGTTTTTAAATACTAGCTTAAGCACTTCATCCATTGCGCTGACAAAAATTATATTGAGGCCATCAAGAGACATTTCTTTTTTAATTTCATCAACATCATCAACATTTTCTTGAGGAATAATAATGGTTGTGCACCCATGTTGTTTTGCAGCAAGAATTTTTTCCTTAAGTCCACCGATGGACAGTATGCGTCCTTGAAGGGTTATTTCTCCGGTCATTGCAACATTTGGTTTTGTTGGATTATTGGTTAATGCAGAAACAAGTGCTGTGCAAATGGTGATACCGGCAGAAGGGCCATCTTTTGGTGTAGCACCTTCAGGAATATGAAGATGAATATCATGTTCAGTATAAAATGAATTTTTAAGTCCAAGCTCTTTTGCGCGCGAGCGAATATAACTCATAGCAGCTTGTGCTGATTCTTGCATTACTTCACCAAGCTGCCCTGTTAAGGTGAGACCGCCTTTACCGGGTAGAACTGATGTTTCTATTTCTAGTACATCGCCACCAATTTCAGTCCATGCAAGACCTGTTGCAAGACCGATGCGCTCATCTTTTTTACTCATACTTGTTTTTTTGTAGGTGGGATTACCGAGCCACTCAAGCAAGAGCTCTTTGGTAATAATGACCAATTTCAATTTGTTGTCGGCAAGTAACAATTGAATTGTTTTACGCATTAACTTTGCGATTAAACGTTCTAGCTGACGTACTCCAGATTCCTTGGTGTAATCGTCGATGAGTTTTAGAATAATTTCGTCGCTAATTTTGAACTGTTTTTTTGTTAAGTTATATTCTTTTAAATTTTTTGGAATCAAAAATTGATTCGCAATGGCTAATTTTTCCTGTTCTGAATATCCAGAAAGCGAAATAATTTCAAGGCGATCATACAGTGCGTACGGGATATGTTCTACCATATTTGCAGTAGCGATGAACATAACTTGTGAAAGATCGTAACCAATATCTAAAAAGTGATCAACAAAGTTTTTATTTTGTTCAGGGTCAAGCACTTCAAGTAATGCTGCCGCAGGATCTCCATGCATGTCGCGTGACATTTTATCAATTTCATCAAGCAAAATTACGGGGTTAAGCTTATTAGCTTTTTTCATTGCTTGGATTATTTTTCCGGGAAGCGCACCGATGTAGGTACGACGGTGCCCACGGATTTCTGCTTCATCACGCACGCCACCAAGAGATATTCTGATAAATTCACGCCCCATGCTTTCGGCAATTGATTTTCCTAATGATGTTTTTCCTACACCAGGAGGGCCAACAAGACAGATGACCGGCGAGCGATAAAGATTTGGTGAAAATTTTTTAGCAGCAATAAATTCAACAATTCTTTCTTTAGCCTTTTTAAGGCCGGCATGATTTCTATCGAGAATGGTTTGAGCATGGTGAATGTTAATGGAATCTTTGCTTATTTTGGTCCATGGCAAAGAAAGAATCCAATCTATGTAATTTCTGCTTACTACGGCTTCAGATGAAAGTGGCGGCATTTGTTCAAGGCGCTTTAATTCTGACTCTACTTTTTGTTGTGCTTCTTTGGTGAGTCCTGTAATTTTAGCTTTTTGCCTCAGCGCGCTTATATCGTCAGATTGATCTTCGCGTCCCAGCTCTTTTTGAATAGCTTTGAGTTGTTCATGGAGGTAATATTCGCGTTGATTTTTATCAACTTGTGTTTGAACTTGTCCTCTGATGCGCTGTTCTGTTTGTAAAATGTCGATTTCTCTTCTTAAAAAGGAACAGAGCTTGAACATGCGACTTTGAAGGTCTGAAAGTTCTAAAATGCATTGGCGATCTTCAAGTGTTAAATTTTCGATATGAACGGCTATAGTATCGCTCATATAGTCCATTTCTTGAGGTGTTTTTGCATTGATGATGAGTTCAGATGGTGCTTTATTATTTAAATTTGTGTAGATTTTATACAAATTTAATAGTTCACGCCATGTTGCATTAAGTTCAATGGAAGGGGTTGCATTGGTAGTAGGAAGATCGATGTATTCAACGCAGATAAATTCATCATCTTTATTGATAAAGCGTATTGCTTGAGCGCGACACAGGCCTTCAGCGATAATTTTTAAAGGCCCATTGGGCATACGCATTACTTGTAATATAGTTGAGCGGGTACCGTGCAAGAAAACGTCTTCATTGGTAAGAGACTCAAGTGACGGGTCTTTTTGTGCGGCGATAAAGAGCATACGATCGTTTTTGAGTGCATGTTCTACTGCTTTTATAGATATATCGCGGCCAACAATGATAGGAATGATGCTTTTAGGCAAAATAGCAATATTTTTAAGTGGCAAAAGGGGTAGGGAGCCGGCTGTTTGATTAATTGCTTGCTCTTGCAGCTTATTCTTTTTTGTTTTCATTATGCTTGCCCAATCAGGTAATAATCCAGTGGTTAGATTATCAAAATGTTAATTTTTTTATCTAAGATCATACTACTTCTTTGTTTAGCGTAAGTTATTGCTATTATTTGTCAACGAAAAAAGTTTTTTCTAATAGTAAATCAAGGGCCGTTTGAGTGGTTGTATTGGAGATGCCAGCATTACGAAAGAAGCTTTTTTTATTGAATATTTTTTGTAAAATTATTCAATTTTTATGAATATATAACATAATTTTTACAAATCATTAATCATCTGTTAAATTTACAGAGTAAGTAAGATATTCGGAAACAATATTATTTTTATTCGGAAGGATTGCACGATGTTAAATCGTCTTGCGGCAACGCTTTGGGGAAGTTTCGAGAGTAAAGATGAGTTGAAGAAGTTTGGGCTTCTTGCGCTTATTTTTTGTGGAATTATTGCAATATACTGGGCTCTTCGTCCAATGAAAGACAGTATTTTCAACGCAATGATTGGTATGGAATGGCAACCTTATGCTAAAGGTTTATCGCTTTTCGTTATTTTTCCTATTGTAATTCTTTACAGTAAACTTGTTGATATGTTTCCACGTCATAAAGTATTTTATTTCCTTACTGGTCTTTACGGCACTATTGCTTTGATTATGTTTTTCTGTTTTTCTGATCCTTCAATGGGTCTTGCAAATACGGTTAAAAGCCCTGCAAGAATCATCGGATGGGTGTGGTATGTATGGGTTGAGAGCTTTGGTTCATTAATGGTAGCACTTTTTTGGGCGATTGTTACTGATATTACATCCCCTGAGTCAGCTAAGCGTGGATTTCCATTGGTAGCATTGTTTGGTCAAGTTGGTAACATGGTCGGACCATGGTTGCTTAATGCAAAAAGACTTGGTTTTGCTAATAGTGCGCCAGTTGTGGGTATTTTAGGTGGATTATTGTTCTTTATTGGTTTCTTGTTTTGGGTTTTCATGAACGTGACACCAAAAGATCAATTAAAAGGATATCGTGCAGAAGGTGAAAAGGAAGAGGTTGAAAGTGAACCAGGATTCTTTGAAGGCCTTAAGCTATTAGTTACTCGTGGCTATTTGCTTGGTTTATTCTTGATTATTACTATTTTTGAAGTGATTGTTACGGTTTTAGATTTCCATTTCAAAAAAAGTGTTACAACATACTTTACTAATGAAGTTGAAGTTGGTGCTTATCTAGCAGACTATGCAACATGGACAGGTCTTGTTTCAACATTATGCGTACTATTTGGTATTAACAGTATTCAACGTGTGTTGGGAATGAGGGTTTCGCTCTTAATGTTGCCAGTATTAACGGGTCTTGCGGTATTATTAATTAAAATGAATCCACATTCATTAGTAATTGGTTTCTGGATTATGGTGTTCTCTAAAGCAGTGAACTATGCATTAAACCAGCCAACATTAAAACAACTTTATATTCCAACATCAAAAGATACTAAATATAAAGCACAAGCATGGATTGAAATGTTTGGTGGCCGTATGTCAAAAGGAACAGGATCATTCATTAATACATGGCGCGCACCACTTGAAGCGCAGTATGGTCTTTTAGATGGTGTTACTCGTTTCCTTATGTTTAGTTCAATAATTTCATTTGGGTTGGTAGGTCTTTGGTTCTTTGTGGCAATTTATGTTGCAAAAACATATGACAAAGCAATTCAAGAAAAGCGCCTTGTTTGTTAAAAACAGCGTATATGTTGTTTGAGTATAGTTATTTGAAAAAGCCTTCTAAAATATACTTAGAAGGCTTTTTTTGGGCAAAACATTTATAGCAGGAAGTAGGGGTTAGTTAGCATGGGATCTAAAATTAGACAGGGCATTTGGAAACTGTTTGATATTGAGCCACACGAGCGATTAAAACTGTTTTTTTTATCGCTGCTTTATTTTCTTATTGTAGGCGCATATACGATCACGAGAGATCTTAAAAGTTCAATTTTTTTGGTTGTGGTTGGTAAGGAATATGCTCCTTGGGTGAGAGTTACTTCTATGCTCATGTTGATACCAGCTATTTTCTTTTATTCTAAGCTTGTAGACAAATTTCGTCGTTATCAATTATTGATCTTTTATAGTGTGCTTTTTGGCTTAGCAAATCTTATTTTTGCTTATTATATTGGTCATCCAACGATTGGTATTGCAAATACTGATGCTCGTTTTGATCGATGGTTTGGGTGGCTTTTTTATTTCTTTGTTGAGGGATATTCTCCGTTTATTATTAGTGTATTTTGGTCATTGGCTAACTCGGTGAATAATCCTAATGAAGCAAAAAAGAATTATGGGTATATGGTTGCTGGATCAAAATTGGGTGGCATTATTACCGCAATATTTTGTTGGTATATTTGTTCACTCAGTGCTCGTGGTACGTATTCTTTTCTTGATCACGTTGCAACGCATCAGATTATTTTGATAGTATCTACCTTATTTTTGGCTTTTGTCCCTATAGTGGCTATTTTGTTTATGAAAATGGTACCAGGGCATATGTTGCATGGTTATGAAGCGGCGTATCAATTGGAAAAAGAAAGCTCAGAAAGCATGGCTAAGCCTAAAGTAAGTATGTTTGCGGGGCTTGAAATGTTTTTCCGCTATCCATACGTGTTTGGTATTTTTGGCATGGTTTTTTTCTATGAAACTATTGCCACGGTATTAAGTTATTTGCGTCTTGGTATTGTTCAGGCAGATGCATCATCGGTGTCAGATATATCGGGCGGTCTTTTTGAGATGGCTCTTAAAGCACATGTAGTTGGACTTGTTATTTCATTAATAGGAACACAAGCATTGCTTGCACGTCTTGGCACACGTATTTGTTTGTTGCTTGTTCCTTTTGTGTCGGGAGTATGTTGTTTTTATTTAATGGTGGAAACGAGTGCTCAAGTATTGAAAAATATATTTGTAGTGTTTCAGGCGTGTAATTATTCATTCTTTATGCCAGTGCGGGAAAGCCTTTATTTACCAACTATTAAAGAGATTAAATTTAAATCAAAATCATGGATTGATGCTTTTGGCAGTAAAATAGCTAAGGTATCAGGTTCGATGTTTAATGTTGTGGCAATAAAAATGGGATCGGCTTTGATGCTGCCTATTCATTCATTCTTCTTTGCTATAATTATTGGTTTGTGGTTTATTTTATCATTTTTCTTAGGGCGTAGGTTTGAGTCTGCCATTAATAATAATGAAGTTATTGGTTTGAAGAGAAAAAAGCATGAGGAAGGTGCGGTATAAATTGCATTTTTCTTACGATTTGTTACACTTTCAATGAGTAAAATAAAAGTATAAAGGATTTTTGGATGAGAGATTTTAAAGAATTGTTTGGAGAATTGGTAAAAGCAGGCGTTCATTTTGGTCATCAAAAATCTCGTTGGTGCCCTAAAATGGAACCATATATTTGGGGATGCAAAGAAAAAGTTCATTTGCTTGATGTCTCCAAAACTGCTGCCCAATTGGACAAAGCAGAAAAATTCTTAGAGTCAATTGCCGCAGAAGGCAAAACTATTTTATGGGTTGGCACAAAAAAAGCTGCTGCAAAATCTATCAAAGATATGGCTGTTTCTCTTAATATGCCATACGTGAATCATCGCTGGTTAGGTGGTACACTATTGAATTTTAGTCAGGTTAAAAAGTCTTTAACAAGATTGCTTCATTATGAAGATATTCTTGCAAAAGCAGATTCTAATCCTTTCTATACTAAAAAAGAACTTAACTTGTTCAAAAAGACAGTTGAAAAATTAGAAAAAACTGTTGGTGGTATTAGAAAATTAGCTTTACCTGTTGGTGCAATTGTTATTGTTGATGTTAACAAAGAACAATCAGCAGTGAAAGAAGCAGCATCGATGGGCTTACCAATAATTGGACTTGTTGATACAAATTCTGACCCATCATTGGTTGATTTTGTAATTCCTGCAAATGATGATTCTCCTCAGTCTATTAACTTGATTGTTAGTTACCTTGGTGCAGCTGTTGCTAAAGGTAAAGAAGCTGCAGGTAAAAAAGCTAAACCAGCTGATCAAGAAGTTGCTGCTAAAGTTGAAGAAGTAGTAAGTGCTGATAAATTGGTTGACCCTTCAGTTGAAGAATTGTTGATGGCGGTTGACGCGGTAACTGAATAATCCGCCCATACTTCGCCCCCTACTTCGTTAAAACTTCGTAGGGCTACAAAGGCTTTGTAGGATTTGAATTAGATAAATGAACGCGCTTACATTGTGGGCGCGTTCATTCTTTGGAGAGGTGTCTGAGTGGCCGAAAGAGCATGATTGGAAATCATGTATGTTCTTAAAAAGGGCATCGAGGGTTCGAATCCCTCTCTCTCCACCATACTTCGCCAAGGCTTCGTATGGCAGGCCATACGAGGACTTAAGAAGTATGCCCTTCGAAGCTTTAGCGTAGTAGGGCTGGCATGGCCATTTTTTCCAAAGGTCCTACGAAGCTTTAAAACATTTCTTTATCAAGTTCATGAAAAAGTCCAGCAGCCTGCTGGACAATTAGAAGACCTTTGTTTATGAGAGAAGACGTAGAAAATTAGAAGCAAGTCTATATTTTCTCGCTTTATTAGACGGATCAACTATCTCTAAAAATTTATCGTCAACCCATTGTTTGCACAACGCAGTGCTTGTTCGCGGTTTAAAACCAAAAAGATCGCCAATTTGTTTGGCAGTAATAATATTGTGTGTTTTAAATAATTCTAAAGCTTTGCGCTGTTTTGGGCTTAATGCGCTCAATAATCCAGAATAATCTTTTTCGCCTCGTTTGCTACTTGTGATCATTTGAGTAACAACTTTTTCACAAGCAAATGCCATACCTTGAATAAAATATTCTATCCAATCGGTTATATCGCTTTCAGCTCTTCCAAAATAGTAATTATGAGATGGTCCAATGCTGATTGCGCGATAATAACCAAGTAGATTTTTTGCGTAATATTCTTCAAGGGAATAAAGTCCCTTCAGATCATATCCACCAAGATGCAAGATTAATGTTGTCAGTAGTCTGCTTGTTCGTCCATTTCCATCATAATACGGGTGAATTGTTGCAAATTGGTAGTGTGCTATTGCTGCAACAATGGGGCATGGCAATTCTTTATTCTCTTTGATCCATGTTATCAAATTGCGCATTAGTATTGGTACATCTTTTGCTTCGGGTGGCATGTAGACAATAGTGCCAGTACTGCTATCCTTGATAACATTTTGCCCGTCGCGGTATGAAGTTGGTTTGATGCGTGTTTTGCCATCATTCATTACAAGGGCATGCAATGTTTGAATTACTTTTTCTGTAATGGGATGATCTTGCGCTGAATATTGTTCTAATTGCGCAAGCGCTGCATAATAACCTTTAACTTCTCTTTCATCACGTTCTCTGCCGGGAAAGTGGCCCTTGTGCTGAATAACTTCTTTAATTTCTTCAGGATTGAGTTGGTTGCCTTCTATCATGGTTGAATAGTGTGTAGTGTAAAGTTTTGCTGTTTCGCGTAGTGAGGCAAGCACGGTGGGATTTACTGGCAGTGAGGCAACTTTCTCTTTAGCTGCTTCAATTTTCATAAGATTGTTGGCGATTTCAGGAGTGATTGTGTAAATGGGTTTAAATTTTATCGGCATAATATCAGCCTTATATTAGCATTGTATATATTTTCATTATGCCGATATTGTGCCGATAAATCAAGTGTTTTATGCCGATAAATGTTTTTGGGTATTCATTTTATTGTAACAAAAAAGGGTTTGTGAAAAAGTCCAGCAGCCTGCTGGACAATTTAAAGCTCCTTCAATGTTGGATATTTTTGAAAAAGTTTGTTTTTTGACGAATTTGGTAAATTGGTATATTATATATCTATATAATGTATAGAAGTATAATATATGCACAAGGATATGGTATGTGGAAACAGGTTTATAGCAAGACATTTAAAGATGTAAGGCGTGAAGATGTTTGGCAAATTTGGACAGATATTAATAATTGGCCTGCATGGCATAGTGATTTAGATTATTGTCAGTTACAAGGTGAGTTTGAAGTTGGAAATCATTTTTTTTTAAAACCTAAGGGCGTTAGGCCTGTTAAGATTATGCTTACAGAAATTGATAAGGGATATTCTTTTACGGACTGTACGTTTTTTTTTGGTGCAAAAATGTATGATACTCATGCAATGGAAGAAACTTCAGATGGTTTGAAAATTATTAATACTCTCATTGTTACGGGTCCTTTAAAATGGCTTTGGATTAAATTAGTTGCTCAGAATGTTGCTGATTCTATACCGGAAGAAACTGAAGCACTTATAGAGCTAGCAAGAAAGAGGCTTTCATGAAAAACTTGCCCTTTGGTTTTGATAGGCCTGAAGATAGTTTAGGTTTTTTGTTGTGGCAAGCAACTGTTGTTTGGCATAGGCGTATTAAAAGAGCTTTAGAATCTTATAATATTTCGCACGCGCAATTTGTTGTTATGGCTGTTTTAATGTGGCTTGAAGCTAATGAGTATGATATTACTCAAACTTTAATAGTGAACAAAACTAAGTTAGATAAAATGACTGTGTCAAAGACACTAAAAACATTAGTTGCTTTGGGTTTTGTAAGTCGTGTAGAGCATGAAGATGATGCTAGGGCTAAAAGCATAGCGCTTACGGATCAAGGTAAGAATATGGTATATATTTTGGTACCAATAGTTGAGGATATTGATGCTCAATTTTTTGGTTCAATTGCAGGGAATGAAGAAAAACAATTTGCTGCTATGCTGGTAAAATTGATAGGAGATAGCAACGAGTAACAAATTGTTTTCGTGATTTGTAGCTATTGGGAGCTACGGCAATAGAGCAATTAAAAAATCAAACTTCTGGTCTGCTTATATTATTACAACATAGGAAATGATATGATTCGTAAAAAATTATTGAATGCTCTAAAGCAAGGTCTCATGAATAATATGCAAAAGCTGCTACTTGAGATGGGAAAAGGGTTTGCTCTTGTTGGGCGACAGTTTCACTTGCAAATAAGCGGCAAAGATTATTATGTGGATCTTTTATTTTATCACTATAAATTAAAATGTTTTGTTGCGGTTGAATTAAAAGCGCGTGAATTTGAGCCTCGCGATGTTGGTCAGATTAACTTTTATCTTTCAGCAATTGATGACTTATTGCGTTCTCCTGGTGATGAGCCAACTATAGGACTTTTACTTTGTAAAACAAAAGATAATTTTACGGCAGAATATGCTTTGCGCAATATTAATAAGCCGATTGGTGTTGCAGAATATGAGACTGAAATTATGAAAGTTTTACCAAAAGAACTTAAAAGTAGCTTGCCAACAATTGAAGAGCTAGAAGCTGAGCTTGAAAAAGAGGAAGCTTTATTTATGAAAGAGGAATTAAAAAATTAGAAGCAAGATCTGATATAATTGATGCTGCGTATTCTGAAGAAGATTGAAAGATACGATATACATTTTGCTAATTCTATGGCATAATACTGTATATGGGGAAGTAAATAAGGTAATGCATTACAAATCTGTCAGGTCTGAAAAGAAGCAGCAGGTGTAACAGTGTTCCTGTAGGTACTTTCCCATTTTTCTTAAATATCATAATTCCATGTAATTGTTGTTAGTAGGATGCGCGTCAATGGAGCCTGTCTCATTAAATTTAAGTAGAAAATGGCGTTCTCAAAATTTTGATCAAATTGTTGGTCAGAGTCTTGCCGTGCGTATTTTGAAAAATAGTTTATATATGGGGCAATTTTTTCCGGTGTATTTGCTAGCAGGGCAGCGTGGATGTGGTAAAACTTCTACAGCGCGTGTTTTTGCAGCAGCATTAAATTGCGCACAACTTTCTTCTTTTCAAAAAGATCCTAAAAATTTTTCAGTTCCCTGTCTTGAGTGTCAATCATGTAATGCGATGAAAAGTGGCAATCATCCTGATTTTATAGAAATTGATGCTGCATCACACACGGGTGTTGATAATATGCGAGAGATCATAGAATCGTCATCGTTGTTGCCTATTATGGGCAGTAAGCGTGTATACCTTATTGATGAAGCTCATATGCTCAGCAAAGCAGCATTTAATGCTGCCTTGAAAGTTCTTGAAGAACCTTCTCCTTCAGCGCTTTTTATTTTAGCGACAACAAATCCGCATAAAATTTTGGATACGGTGCGTTCGCGTTGTTTTCAGTTATTTTTTACGCCAATTGCTCATAATTCACTAAAAACTCATTTGCAAATGATTTGTTCAAAAGAAAATATAGCATATGAACCTGCAGCGCTTGATATTATTGTTAGGCAGTCGCAAGGCTCAGCGCGTGATGCACTTAATATTTTAGAGCAAGTGCGGTTTTCAAGTTCTTTAGTAAACGAAGCGGCAGTTCTTAAGCTTCTTGGTCATATGAATGATCAGCATATTATTGAAATTATTAGTGTTACTTTGCAAAACAATGCATCGCACTTGTTACAATTTTTACAAAAACTTGCTATAGAGCATTATTCGGCGGAATTTGTTTGGCAACGATTAATGATTATTTTGCGTGCACTTATGTGGATAAAATATGGTATTAAGCCGAGTCAGATAGTATCATCGACTGATGTTATTGAGAGTGCTGCGCCGTCATTTTCTCTTGTTGATTTACAAAAAATAGCTATGGCACTTTATTCTCATGAAGAACTATTTTTAAAAACTACCAATCAACATGCATTATTGGAAATGATTCTGTTAAATGTGTGCCAGGATGATAAAAAAAAAACGGATAATGATGGTGGGGTGATAGTTCTCGATAAAAATGATAAAGCAGTGGTGTCATCACTACACGAGCAAGCAGTACAACATAATGCTGTTGTGCAGCCTGAATTAGATATTCATGTCCAGTGGGAACGTTTTGTTAATAAAATTTTTACCATTAAAGATCCGTTAATCCATTCGCTGTTTAAGCAAGCTGAATGTATCAATTATGATAATGCATCAAAAAAATTAAACGTTGAATTTCCCAAAGAGCTTGTTTTTTTTAAAGAGTCATTGGAGACAACGCAGAATTTATGGCAACCGCTTTTGCGAGCAGAATTTTTTTATGACATTATTTTAAACGCTCAATTTATAAAAACGAGTAAAGTAGAAAAACAAAATAAGAGTAGTAGTGTTCAAGAAGAACGACAGGATGCTCCTGTTGTAGCAAAACAACATATAGTACAACCAAAAGAAAAAACATCTCAGATTTCACCTCAAAAACAATTTTTTGGTGGCGGACAGCAACAACAATATCAAAAAAAAGCAGCAACTGTTCAGCAAAATAATGAGTTGAAAATTGATACTTCTGATGAAAGTGTATGGCAAACGGCAACAATGCTTTTGCGTCATTTCCCAGGAGTGATTACCGAAATACGTGAAAATCAATGAAAAAAACACAATTACCTACCGTTACCATTGTTGGAAGAACCAACGTTGGTAAATCAACATTATTTAATCGTTTATCTGACAACGTAAAAGCAATAGCGCTTGATCGTGAAGGTGTGACGCGCGATTTTTTAAGAGACACTATTTCATGGCAGGGGCGTAGTTTCGATCTTGTTGATACGGGAGGAATAAGTTTACGTAAAACAATGGATCCTTTATTAAGTCAATCGCGTGCCATTGCTTTGGATATGATTAAAGAAACGGATATTGTATTGTTTATGGTTGATGGAGAATGTGGTCTGGTTACTGAAGATCGCGAAATTGCTCAATTACTGCATAAATATGGCAAACACGTTATTCTTGTTATTAATAAGATGGATATTAAAGATGCAGCAGACAATCGATTTGATTTCGATAGTCTCGGTTTTACTGATCAATGTTTTGTTTCTGCGGCACATGGTAAAAATTTAATAGATCTATTTGAACTTGTTATGAAGTATTTACCGGATCCAAAACTTGTTGAAGTACAAGAACCTGCGTTTAAAGTGATGTTGCTTGGTAAGCCAAACGTTGGAAAATCGTCGTTGATGAATTTATTATTGCAAAAAGATCGTTCAATTGTTTCGCCTGAGCCGGGTACTACGCGTGAATCTTTAGCTGAGCGTGTCCGTTTTTATCAAGAAGACATTCAGCTTGCCGATACGCCTGGCGTACGCAGAATGCGTTCTGTTACTGATAAACTTGAAGGTATGATGGTACAGAGTACGATGCGTGCGTTGAAAGATTCTGACATTGTTTTGTTGCTTATTGATGGAAGTTCTGATCATCTTGTTGATCAAGAATTGAAATTAGCGTTTTATGCTTTTGATAGTCAGTATAAAGCACTGATTATTTTATATAATAAAAATGATTTAGTTGAAGAAGTGCAAAAAGCACGCCTTGATCATAGTATTGAAGAGTATGAGTTTTTATTTAAAAAGATAGTAACGCTTGATATTTCATGTAAAACAGGCAAAAATGTTGGTCGAATAATGCCTATGGTGAAAGAGTTATGGGAAAAACATTCTCGTAGTTTTAATCAAAATGAATTAACGCAGCTTTTTAAAGAAGCAACAGTAAAAAAACCTTTGTATCATAATAAAAATTTATTGATGTTTTTTTCTGCTCACCAAGTGAGCACTGCACCAATTACGATTGTATTGCACGTGAATCAGCCAACATGGTTTGGTCCATCGCAGGTTGCTTATTATGAACGAGTTTTGAGACAGAAATATGATTTACGTGGAGTGCCAGTCAAATTTATTGTACGATCACGATAAATAAGAATATTTTTGTTTATAAAAAGGGAGAGCGTATGAATAAGCGTATTGTTTTTCGTCATATGGACCATTCTGATGTTATGGAAAGTTATGCTAATCAACAGCTTGAAAGAATTGAAGAGTTTTTGAGTCATAGCGATAAACCATTATTTATAGATCTTTATTTAGAACCAAGTAAAGTACATGCACATCATCGTGTTGAATTGCATGTTAAATGTGGAGAATATGATTTACATTCATCGTATGAACATGAAGGCACCGATTTTTATGATGTGCTTGATCATGTTATTGATGTTATGTATCGTAATTTGTGTGAAGCAAAAAGAAAACATGATGATATGAAAAAAACGTGCGGTCGTCACGATGAATTTAAAAAACAGCGTTAAGTTGTTGTATTATTTTAAATAGACACAACACACTTGAGCCTGTTAATATTCCTCCGATTAAATTACAAAGAGTGCGAAGATAGCTCCATTGAAGCTTTGCACTCTTTTTTATGTAGAAAATTCCCACACAAAAAGTATATATTGTTGTTAATGTACTCATTGCCCACATCCATATAAAAAATTGTATGGAATAGAGTATGTATCCAATAAGTACGCAGCACAATGTTTCGCGCGTGATAATTGCAAGTTCATTTAATTGTGAAGAAATGTGTATTTTTTTAGTAAAAAAATAGGGTGGAATAATACAGAGTATAAGCAACATAATAATGAGTAAGCATTGAGCGCCATGTGTTTGATTATAAGTATGAGCGATATAAGTTAGTTGTGATAAAAATGCAGTGAAATATTTATCGATCAGAGAAATTTTATAATGGGATGCGTGTTCATATTTATTATTTCTTACAAAACCTTTTAAAGAATCGTGAGTAAGATGTTGCTCCGGGGGAGCATTGAAAAAAAGAGGATATATGATGGAGTTTATTTTTTTTGCGGATCGCTGGTAATAAGAGCAATACAGATGTATTGGTTCATCAATAGGTGTTTGTGCTGTTACTGTTAATGATAATGTTACTGTTGTATTAAAAATTTGTTTTGTATTTTTGAAAAGTGGATCATAATACGCTATTGATTTATGCGGTGATTCCCATTGAGATAGCGTTATTTCTGGATGATTAACTGAAAAAACAATGAAATCTTTATAGAGGAAATCATTTTTATTAAGTTGAAATGTACCGGTAATAGTTTGAGATAGATTACTATTTTTATGTGTTGAAAACGTTATGTGTTTATTTGATATACAAAAAAGTGAGATTGTAGTGCACCATATTCCTGCAAAAAAGCAGGGTTTATTGAGAATGTTTATTAAATTCATCGATAATTTGTTGCGCGTGATTGTTAAGATCAATGTTTTTTATAATTGCTACAATTATTCCTTTTTCATTAATTAAGAATGTATAACGCTTTGGTAAATACAAGCGAAAAAAACTACCTTCAACACCGTATGCCTTAAGAACATTTTTTGTTGCACTAAGGAGCGTGAATGGTAAATGATCGCGCGAAGCAAATAAAGATTTACTTTGTATTGATCCCTTGCTGATTCCTAAAACGGTAATGCCTGCATCGGTTAATTCAGTGAAGCCGTCGCGAATGCTACATGCTTGTTTGGTGCAGCCATAAGAGCTATCTTTGGGATAAAATATTAGTGCCTTTTTTCCGGGAATTGAAGTGAGGGAAATATTGTTATTGTACTGATCTTTAAGCGTAAAATTTGGTGCATAGTCACCAACGTTGAGTGTTTTTTGTGCATTACAGAAAAAGATGCTGCATAAAGCGATGCTTATTATAATTACTGAAATGAGAGTAACATTCATTTTATTTTTCCTTTTTCTTGTGCTATTGCATTAAATATGACTTTAATTGATTGGCACTATTTTTCAAGTTATTTCGTACAAAATATTGAGATTTATGAGGAGACCTTTCTAGTATAGAGGTGGTATTTATTAATGTATAAGGAGTTGGTATGAAATTTTTTTATGCACGGTATATTTTGAGTATAATGCTGTTGTCAGGATCATCTATTATAGTAGGTAATAATGATTATGATTGTGATGAGCAGGTATCTTTGAGAGCGGTACAGATTGATGATATACCGCTTCTACAAAGAGATGATTATATGCGTTTTGCAACAACAGGGAATGCTTCGCGTGCAAATTTAGCAGGTTTAGATGTTCGTTATGCAATTTCAGCATTGCGTGCTATCAAAGGTAACTTTTTTAGATTTAATTTTTCATATGCTAATCTTTCGCGTGCTAATTTAGCGCGCGTTGCACTCTATAGGGCAAATTTATTGCGATCAAATCTTGAAAAAGCATATTTAGCAAATGCTGATTTATCGGTAGGCAACTTGACTGAGTCTAATTTAACAAAAGCAGTTTTAGCAGGAATTAATTTATCGGGGGCGAGTTTGTTACAGTCAAATCTATCGGGTGTGAACGCCTCATATGCTAATTTATCAGGTGCTGTTTTGAGAGGTGCTTCTTTAGTAGGTGCTAATTTGATGTATGCGAATTTATCAGGTGCCGATTTAACAGGCGCTGATTTGACGGGTGCAAACCTAACGGGTGCTGATTTGACTAACGCGATTTTAGATAATGTTATAGGACTCTAACAAAATATATAAAAAATGTGGGTAATTCTTTTAAAAAGAGTTGCCCACATTTTTTTATTATGTTTGCGGCGTTTCTAATATTTTTATTGTACCTTTAATGCTGCGTAATGAAATTGTTGCATCACCAGATCCGATAAATCCGTGCACTTCTCGTTTAAATTTATTCCATGCATAATCATTCAGCTGTGTTTTGTGAGGATTGAGCATAATGTAATGATCTGACATGAGTGTTGCATGAGTAGTGACACCGTTAATTGTTGCATTTGTTGTTGGCGGAAGCGTTAATGTAATATTACCTGATGTTGTTTCTAATTTTACATTGCTTGTAGGGGGTAGCTTTTTATAGTCGACGGTGATTTTTCCCTTGACGGACTGACAGATAAGGGAATTGCATGTTTCGTGAATATCGATATTGCCGTATTGAGATGATGCATTAATTACTCCCGTTGCTTCACGTATGATGATATCACCGCTTGTTGATGTTGCGTGGATGGTATTTTTTGCATTGACAATAACAATATTGCCACCGTACGTTTGGGCTTGTATGGTGCCTTGGATGTCATTAATAGAGATATCGCCATCATGCGTTTTTAAATTGACTGAAAGTGATGCTGGCACGATAAGTTCGTATTCAACAAATCCATTTTTTTTAGTATGTGCAATGTCGGTTGAGATGTGTAAACTATTTTTTTTTGTTTTGTTGGTGGTTATGGTGATAGCATCAAGATCTTTTTGTTTCCGTGATCGTTTGGTTGTCTTGAGGCATAAATAGTCTTTTTTCCATCCTGTTTTTATGGTGATGGGTCCGGAATGATTTTCTATAGTAATTATTTCAAGGTTGGCAGCTGGTAATTCTTTATAGTCGGTTTTTTCTAAAGAGTAATAATTAAAAAATGAAGTTATTTTTTTAAACTGATTTTCTACTCGTGATGCAGATTCTATTCTTCCAGCGTAGAGTGGAAGCAAAAGCAGCATATAAAGGGGTCGATTCATGAATTATCCTCTCATAGCTTCTTTTTATTATGTATTAATGTGTTTGTATCATACAAAAATTGTTAAACTAATTCAAAGATCTATTATCGTATAAGGAATATACATGAAGCCATTGTATCATCAGTTTTCTCATCTTGAGGCAATTGTTAAGAGCATAGTTGAACATAATGGGCGTGCATATGTAGTGGGAGGAGCGGTACGTGATATCATTTTATGTTTGCCGGTAAAAGATATTGATGTTGAAGTTCATGGGCTGTCTGAAGAGAAATTAAAAGAAATTTTACAACAATTTGGTCAGGTGAGTTTAGTAGGGAAATCGTTTGGTGTTTTTAAAGTAGCGGGTATTGATGTTGATTGGTCTTTGCCGCGTACTGATAGCGCAGGGCGTAAACCAATTGTTGAAATTGATCCTTTTATGCCGATAGAAAAAGCGTTGCTGCGTCGAGATCTGACGATGAATGCAATAGCCATAGATATAACAACAGGCGAATGTATTGATCCTTTTGATGGTCGTGGTGATATAAAAAATAAAATATTACGTACTCCCGATAAGCGTTTGTTTGTTGAAGATCCGTTACGATTTTTTCGTGTTATGCAATTTGTGAGTCGCTTTGCAATGCTTCCTGATCAAGAACTGGATGATTTGTGTAGATCAATTGATATTAGTGCTGTTTCACGTGAACGGATAGAGCAGGAATTCTATAAGTTATTACTGTTTTCGCGTAGACCGTCGTTAGGTATTCGGTGGTTGAAAAAAGTTGGGCGTTTGCGTGAAATTTTGCCAGAGCTTTTTGATACCATTGGTGTTGAGCAAAATGTTGCATGGCACCCCGAAGGTGATGTTTTTGAACATACTATGCAAGCATTAGATGCGGCGGCGGTAATTGCTGCAAACCATGATGATACAAAAAAACGATTAATATTGTTATTTGCTGCATTGTGTCATGATTTAGGGAAAGTGACAAAAACAACATGCGTGAATGGTGTTATTAAAAGTATTGGTCACGAATGTGATAGTAAAATTTTTGCGCTAAAAATGATGCGACGCATCACTCATGATAATGATGTAATAAAGGCAGTGTCTTGTTTGGTTTTATATCATATGATGCCATTACAGTTTGTTAAAAACAATGCAAAATTACCCGCATATAAGCGTTTGGCGTATAAGTTGGGGAGTAATGTATCAATGAGTTTTTTGGCAGATTTGTGCTTGGCGGACAAGCAAGGGCGCAATGGTTTATCAGATGAACCATTAACAGGAGAAAATGGTGATGTTGTTTGTTTTATTCAAAAATCTGAAGAAGCAGGCGTTTTGCATAATTTTGAGCAACCATTGCTGTGTGGTGCTGATTTACTTGATTTTGTTAAACCAGGGCCAAAAATGGGTACATTGCTTGCTAAAGCATATGATATGCAAATAAATCAGGGAATTGATGATAAGCAGGAGCTACTGCGTAGAATTATTGGGGATGGAAATTAGCCAAAAGCGGTTGAGATGTTTTTTGTCTGTGGTATCCTTAGAAAAGAGAAAATAGTTTAATAATAGGGATATAATCACATGAATAACGCGTATAGAAAATTAATAAGTCGATTTTTAGTGATAGCTTTGACGGTAAATTCCTTTGGTTGTGTATATGGCGCGGGTGATTCATGGGGTGATACGCCATTATTTGAATATAGTGGATCTACTCGAGGAAAATCGGTTGGTAAAAAAGAAGAAAAGAAACAATTAGCGGTATGGTATAAAAAGCCTGCGGTAAAGTATGCACTAGCGGCTTTGGGGCTGGCAGCATCGGGGTATGCATGTTTTCGATATATGGCTAATGGTGCGATTGTCGTGAATAGTGATTTGGTTAATGGTGACGATGCAGAAAATGGTAGCAAAACTACTCAAGAAGTAGTAAAAAATGTATCTGTTCGCGATTCCCTTGGTAAAAATAATGGTTTGGAAGATTCGGCAAGCGGTTCTGATGAAAATAAAGGCAAGAATGTTGATTTGAATGACACACAAAAAGCGAGTACAGTTTCTACAGGTGAAAACAATAGCAAAGAATTCACTCCTGCTGAGAAGAAATTGGATAGCATAATTAAGGGTACTTGTTATTCCATTTTTATGGCAGCAGTTGTAGCTATTGCAGTGGCGCTTGGTGGTGGCAGCAGCCAAACACCATAATTTTTAAACTGTTTTACAACTATCGATCTACTATCATTTTATCATTTATGGTACACTATGCATTATACATTTATTAATAATAGAAAGATGGTATGAATAGTTTAAAATCATTGCAGCAAGCTTTTTGTCAGTATGTTATCTCTTTTTTTGAAAATACAGATTTTACGCCTGAACAGTTACAACTTCATTTGAATATTGATGAAAATCGGCAAGAATTTGGTAACTTGACGACAAGCATAGCAATGAGTTTAGCAAAAAAATTGCAATTGGCTCCGCGCATTATTGCACAAAAAATTGCTACTTTTACTCATCCATTGATTGAAAAAATTGATATTGCCGGTCCTGGTTTTATTAATATTTATTTAACTGATGATGCATTTAAAATAGTAGCACAAGAACTTTTTGAACAAAAAAGTTCTTTTTTTAAGCCTGACGATTTAGAAAAAAAGTATAATTATTCTATTGAATTTGTAAGCGCCAATCCTACCGGTCCTTTGCATTTCGGGCATGGAAGGGGTGGTATAATTGGCGATGTTTTAGGTAATGTTTTGCGTTTTGTTGGTCATAATGTTTCAAAAGAATTTTATATTAATGATGCGGGCAATCAGATTCAGAAATTAGGTGAATCATTTAAAGCGCGTTGTCTACAAGCGGCTGGCATGCAAGTAACGTTGCCAGAGGATGGTTATCAAGGCGAATATTTAGCGGATTTAGCGCAAGATTGTTTTGCGCAATATGGACACGTTCTTTTTGAAAAGCCGGATTCTTTTTTTGCTGTGTATGCTAAAGAGCAGTTATTAGAGCAATTGAAACAAACATTACGGGATTATGGCATTGAGTATGATGTGTGGTTTTCAGAAAAAACGCTTCATGACAGTGGCGCTATAGAAAAATCGTTGCATACATTAAAAGAAAATGGCTTTTTATTTGAGCACGATGGTGCGTTATGGTTTAAAACAACGGCATTTGGCGATGATAAAGACCGTGTTGTTAAAAAAGCGACGGGTGAATATACGTATATTGCAGCTGATATTGCTTACTTCGATAATAAAATTAGTCGTGGATTTGATAATTTAGTGTTTGTTTTTGGTCATGATCATCATAGTTATGTTACACGTTTGGAAGCAGTGAAAAATGGCCTAGGATTTGTTTCTGTTCCTTTAGATGTTATTTTGTATCAGCTAGTTAAAATGACCGAAAAAGGTGAACTTGTACGTATGTCAAAGCGTGCAGGAGCAATTGTTACATTGCAAGATATTATCAACATTGTTGGTAAAGATGTAGCGCGTTTTTTCTATCTTAATCGTAAAGCAGATGCACAACTTGAATTTGATCTTGAATTGGCGTTAAAAAAGACAGAAGAAAATCCTGTTTATTACGTGCAATATGCTTATGTTCGTACGGGTAGTATTTTAGAAAAAGCACATAAAGAAAAAGATTTATGTGATATAGTGGCATCTGATGCTCAGCATATTGGTAAAGAAGAAGCGTTTTTATTGAAAAAAATTATGTTTTTACAAGATTTATTGCAAGATATTGCAACAAATCATCAAACGCATTTATTAACGTACTATGTCTTGGAGCTTGCGCAGGCTTTTCATCGTTATTATTCTCACACGCGCGTAATCGACGTGCATGATATACCAAAAAGCCGTGCTCGTCTGCTTATGATCATTGTTTTGCGCGATTCTATCGCTACAGTGCTGCAATTGCTTGGTATTGATCGTCCTGAAAAAATGTAAATTAATCAAATCGTTGAGTTTTCACCATCCCGTTTGCTACAATCTGAAATAGATTTATGTGGCTAAAATAGTATGGGGAGATAGGGTAATGAAGAATTTAAGAAATTTTATAATAACAGTTGTCGCTTTTTTTTGCGCCAATGTGTTTGCATCGAAACTTGTTGTAGTGAATATGTCAAAGACAAATATTAAAGCGCAGATTTCATTTAGCGGGGGTCAAGAGGGAGATTTTTCTCTGGGGGGACCGCTTGTAATAAAACAAAAGTTTGAGCATGATCTTGGTCAAGATAAATTTGTAAGCATAATATGGGAAGATTCTTGGGGGAAACGTTTTTCAATTAATATTTCTTCTTCTGCTCCACTTAGGAATGGCGGTAAATTGATGATTTCTAATGATGGAGATTATATGTATGATACGGGGCGTGGTGTTATGTTTGGTCAGGCTAAAGAGGTAAAATAAGTTAGCATGTTTTAATTTTCCTGATCAAAACGTGAATGGTAGAATGCTTCGAATGCATCAATATCTACTGTCATATCTTGGTTAATAGGCGCCATTATGTCTTCTGATGAATCAGTATCTTCTAAATTATCTACATAAAAAGGGTGATAGATACATTCCATACGTTTTGCCATTCCCTGGTAGGAGCTTCGTTGTTGTTCACCATTTATACCATGGTCTATTTCTACAATATGCGTATTAGGTTTACAAAAAATAAGATTTGTAAAACCTGCGCCATGCGGTCCAATAATAATTTCTGCGTTATTAAAAAGAACTGCTTGATCATGAAGCGATAGATTTTCTAGATGGAAGACGACAAAACCCTGTTTTTTTAAGAATTTTACAAGTGATTTTTCATTGGAAATGTGGCGATATTGTGCTGATGAACGAGATATAAAAATTTTTTTGGGAGTGTTTTCATCTGATGTTTTTATGAAAGCATCGATAAAAAATTGTTTGAACCATGTCAGATCTGAAGTCCAAAAGTTGGGTTTTGCGGGATTCCAAAAGATAGAAGGCACGAGCAATGTTTTTGCGGTAACTACGGTGCCATCATTTATGAAAAGTAAGCGGTCATGCGGTATATTCAAATGATCCATGATACTGTATAGAGAATCATATTGCCATTGAAATGTAATGTTGCGGCCGTCTAAATAAATTTTATCATAAGGTAAATTTGATGCTACGAGTGTTTTAAGTCTCGGCAATACTTGCAATAGCCAGTGATAATAACATTGTTGACCCGGTGAAGAAATAACCGCAAGTACACCATCAAAAAAAAGCTGTTTTTCCTTTGTTATATCGCGTTTTTTATTTAAAAGTCTATGTTGATCTTTTTTGTACGTTTCAGTGTCACGCAAAAGTTTACCATTTTTGGTAATAATAGCGCCTGATTCAACAACGGTCCCATGATCGAGTGCTAATACAAATTGTTGGGGTGCTTCAGGAAGAGGGAAAATAATTAACGATTCTTCTGCTATGCACTCATTAAGTGTTGTAAAGCCTGTAGGGTGTTGAGCAGCGGTTACTATAGTAGAAATAAATACAATGGAGAGAGTTATATAATGTGTCATTGTGATGTGTTCCGTGGTGTTTTATAATAGATTCTTTTGCAGAAATTGTACTGTTATCATGTATAAGTGTCAATGATGTAATGATGTGGTAGTATAGTCAATTACTATGTTTTGTGATATTCCATTGATAAAACAGTCATTTATGGCACAATTATAATAGAGGAATATAGTTGGTTCATCTAATAGGAATGTTACATGGTGAAAATAGATCGTGAATTACTTCAAGAATTGAGAGATCACACAGGTCTTGGATTGATGGATTGTCGTAAAGCATTAGAAGCTACTAATGGTGATTTTGATCAGGCATTAGAATTATTGCGCAAAAAAGGCGCGGCGGTTGCAGCAAAACGAGCTGATAAAGAAACACGCGAAGGTTTAGTAAAAGCATATATTCATCCAGGCGATCGTCTTGGTGTGTTATTGGAAATTAATTGTGAAACTGATTTTGTAGCAAATACAGAGGCTGTAAGACAATTTGCGCAAGATTTATGCTTGCAAATTGCAGCAAACAAAGCTCTTTATGTATCCTCAGAGCAGGTTGATGCTAAGTTTTTAGAGCATGAACGCAACATATTTAAAGAGCAGATGGCTGATTCAGGAAAACCTGAAAAAATTATTGAACAAGTTGTTGAAGGTAAAATTAAAAAATTATGCAGCGACATTTGTTTGTTAGACCAGCCGTTTATTAAAAATGATCAATTAACGGTAAGAGATGCATTGCAAGAATTGATTGCAAAAACTGGTGAAAGTATTCGTATTAGAAGATTTGCTCGTTTTGAGCTTGGTAAGTAAAACGTAATAAGGAATTAGTTATGGCTGAACTTGTGTTAATAGAGAATGATATAAAAAGCTTTCAAAAACCGATGGAACTTGAAATGCAAGGGCCCATTGGTCATTTTGAAAGAGAGCTTATAAAAATTCGTACGGGCAGGGCGCATACTTCAATGATTGAAGATATTCCTGTGTCATGTTATGGACAAGACGCTGTTCCATTGAAAGGCTTGGGTACGGTAACGGCACCAGATTCTCGTTTATTGACAATTCAGCCATGGGACTCTTCTGTTATTGTAGATATTGAAAAAGCCATTGTAGCATCTGGTTTTGGTGTTTCTCCGGTGAACGATGGAAAAGTTATTAGATTGCGTTTGCCTGAGATGAGTTCAGATCGCAGAGCTGAATTGGTGAAATTATTGCATAAAAGATTAGAAGAATGCAAAGTTGCCATCAGAAATGTACGTAAAGATTTTAAAAATATTCTTACGGATGCAAAAAAAGATAAAAAAATTTCTGAAAATTTTGTCAGCAGATTAACTGACGTTTTACAAGAAACAACGGATTCATACATTGCTAAGGTTGAAGCAATGTCTAAAAAGAAAGAGTTGGAGCTGACAACTACGTAAAAATTTATTTTTCAGCGAGTTTGTGGGGGATGGTTAAGTTTTTCTTAATCATCCCCTATTTTTTTTATCTTGTTTGTGTAAAGATCTAAGAAAATGAAAAGGAGAAGAATGAAAAAATTACGACAATTATGGACATGCTTTGGGATAATAGCGTTATCAGTGTTTGTAAGCGCAAAAGAATGTGAATTTGATTGCGCCCCCCCATACTTCGCCGAAGGCTTCGTAGGGCTATGTCACGCTTCGGGTAAAACCGCACTTGCCAATAGTCAAGCTCCTTTTTCATCAATGTCACCAGAATTAGTTTCTGCATTTCGTATGGAGCGTACGTACGTGCCTAATGCTTTTAAAGGAGGAGCATTTCAAGCGACCCTTTTTGGTGGTCAATCAACGCATGCTACGCAAAAGAATTTAGCAGCTTACTTTTTTCCTAATGGAAAAACGGTATTGAGCGTTGCTGATGATGATTTGGTAGATAATTTTAATAAGAAAAAAGATTTGCTTGCGCAGAATTTTAATATTTTTAGTAAAAATGGTGATTTTAGAAGTGAAATTTCTATTGCGCCAGAGCAAAGTGTGGTGGGGTGTGGATTTTATTGGCGGCAGTCGTTGTTGCATGATCCTTTGGTGGGAGATGGTTTGTGGCTCAGTGTGTCAACGCCGTTGTTGCAGGTGAGAAATCGTATGAATTTGCATGAAGATGTTATTAATACGGGTGGCGGTCCTGATGAGTCAGCAGGAGTTCCGGTGGTAGCAAACATGGCACAGGCGTTTAATCAAGATTCATGGTTATTTGGTAAAATTACTGATTGCGTTATGAAAAAAACAGGACTGGGTGATATTGAATTTAAGTTTGGTTATGATCAGTACGCATTTGATGAACCATCACATATGGAGTTGTATTTAGGGGTTATTATTCCTACCAGTAATAAAAATAAGGGTGAATATATTTTTGAACCAATTATTGGTAGAGGGCGTCATGCGGGGCTTATGTTTGGTGGTGCATTGGGAAAAAATATGATGCATTCGTATGCGCAAGAAGCAAAGTTTTTATGGGAACTCGCGGTGCATGGTGAGTATCTTTTTAAAAATAAACAAGTGCGATCATTTGATCTTATGCATAAACCATGGAGTCGTTATTTGCCAGTGTATGCAAGTAAAGAGCAAGCGCAAGAAGCGTTTAGCCTACAATTTTCTGATAGGAATAAGGCACAAAATCTTTCAACACCGGGTATTAATGTTTTAACGCAGCATGTGAATGTGACACCCGGGTTTTCATGTGATATGAATAGTGCATTTGTTATTGAGTATGAAAATATTCAAGCAGAAGTAGGATATAATTTTTTTCTCAAGCGCGCTGAGTGCGTGACGCTTGCATGTCCTTGGGAGCCCGTTGTAGCGATTAAATACGTAAATGGTGTAGGGCAAACGAATCCGGTGCGTGACATTGCGGGTAATAAATATTTTGAACAGTTTATTAGTAATAATTCAGATGAAGAACTTGTTCCGGTAGCTCTTGCTGATTTTGATCAAAGCATTATTTATGAAACTGATTTAGATCTTTTATCGGCTACAACACCAGCATTGCTTGCGCATACATTGTATGCAACGGTAGGTGCTGCTTTTGATGATAAAAAATATCCATTGATGGTAAGTGGTGGCATTTCGTATACATTTTCACAAGATAATGCAGTAATAGGTAAATGGTTGATGTGGCTTAAAAGTGGTTTCTCTTTTTAAATTGTTGTGTTTAAAAAAAGGGTGTGGAAGTATAGGTGTATGATAAAAATGACAATAAATATTGAGTGAGCGGAGAAAGTATGAAGGTGTTATGGTATATAACTATTTTTTGTATAGCAAGCGTATATTGCTACACATTTTCAATGAGTCGTTCTGATATTGTAGCAATTAATAATATTGAGAAAGAACTGAGAATAATAATAAATAGTAAATCTACTGATTGGCAGAAAAGAGCTCAGCAACTGATTGATCAGCTTGAAAATCAATATGTACCGCGTGGGTATAATAAAGAAAGTGTTCAGCATTTTAAAAATCAATTACGCGTACCAGACACAAAAGAACTGGCGAATGATCGTGATTATCAATTGCCTGATGAACAAAAGATAGTTCAAAAAGAGCGCATAGAGCAAACGCTTGATGACTTGGTGAAACGTTCATCTGAGGAACAATCAGATGAGTTTGATGAGCGATTAAGTAGTGCATTATTTGATCTTGCGGCAGTTGATCGCAATAAAGCACAAGAATATTTTGAAAAAATAAATTTTCAACAAGTACCAGTGCAAGAAGCGCGTGCTATAGAATGTGAAAAATGTGAGCAGGAAGCTACAGGATGCGAACAAAAAGTTACTGAGTGTGAGCAGAAAATTATACAGTGCGAGCAGAAGGCTGCAGGGTATGAGCAAAAAGCTATAGAATGCGAACAAAAAGTTACTGAGTGTGAGCAAAAAAAAGAAGAAGAATCGCTTGATAATAATGCAATAGATTATAGTGCAGTTATTTCAAAGTTGGATGATTTAATGGCGGTTCCCGTAGATAGAAAAAATGAATTGTGGGAGCGGGATGTTAATGCATTAATTTTTGATCTTTCGCAGCATGATAAAGATAAAGCACAGAATTATATGAAAAGAATTTATGTGCGTGCTGATTCTGTTCCTGTGTGTATCCCATCGTTGAGTATTCCTTCAACTAATGTACCTCAGCCGCCTTCTGCAGGTGTTCCAAAGCCGCCAGTAGGTGGTCCTCCAGCACCACCATCAGGTAGTGTGCCAAAACCACCAGCGGGGGGACCTCCGGCACCACCATCGGGTGGAATGCCAAAATCTCCAACAGGAGGACCAAAGCCGCCAGCGTTACCAGGTGGTAAACCAGCGCAACCAAAACCAGTTGTTATGACACTTGCAGCATTGAACAAATTGAGTGAGTCTGAATTGCTTACTTTATTCGATACGCATCTTAATGAGTTAAAAAATGAGTGGAATGGTATGTCAGAAAAACGCGTTGAAGTGAAAACTAAATATGGTTCTCGTGTTGAAATTGTGCGTGGTGAGCCGTCGTCGGGATGGAACAACAAAGTTGATACGATACGCAAATCATTGGTAAGTAGAAACATTATGACAGTTGATGATGTACATAAAAAAATTCAAGATCGTATTGATCAGGTGCGTGCAGAAAAGAAAACGGCGTTACCATCGGGTAGTGTAGTGAGTGAAAAACCGGCAGAAGAAATAACGCAAAAAAATGTAGAGCAGCAGTTGAAAATTTTATTGAGTAATCCTAAGGTAGATGAAATGTCATGGATTGTTGGTGTTAAGAGTAGTATAAAAACTCTTAATACCTTTGATCACGATGCAGCTTTGAAATATCAAGAAAATTTTATAGAATTGCTACCTAAAGAAAAGAGGTTTATTAAGCCGTAATATGAGAAAATAGACGAGTCTGTCGCTTTGCATTTTTATATTTTGTGCTATACTTATGATGATTTTGGCGATGGGTTGCTAGCTCAATTGGCAGAGCAACAGACTCTTAATCTGTGGGTTCTTGGTTCGAGTCCAAGGCATCCCACCAATAGTTTGAATGTGCAAGAGTGGCGGAATAGGCAGACGCGCTGGACTTAGGATCCAGTGCCCGAAAGGGCGTGTGGGTTCAACTCCCGTCTCTTGCACCATTATTCATTCTATGAAAGCCAAAAGGTTGAGTATGAAGCAGTCAACTATTCTCGAAAACAATTCATTTTTTACTATCGAAAATAACATCGAGCAGCCAGCGCTGTGTTCAGTAACAATTACCATATCCAAAGATTTGGTGAAATCTTTTTTTGAAGAAACAGCAAAAACGTTACAAAGTTCTGTGCAGGCATATGGTTTTCATCATGGATCAGTGCCAATTGAGTATATAAGCGCTCAGTATCGAGCTAATATTACTGAGCATCTTAAAGAGTTTTTTTTCAAATTTGGTGTTATTAATTTTTTATTTCAAGAGATTAGAGCACGTAAAATTTTTGTTGCAGGTGAGCCACGTTTGGTTGATATTTTTCTTGATCATGAAAATAATGCGCGCTTTATTTTTGAATTAACATTATTTTCGCCCATTGAACTTTTGGAGTGGCGTTTTTTTCCTTTTAAGTCACCAAATCGAAAAAATTATAAAGATCTTGATCGACAAGTAGAAGCATTTATCCAAGAAGAGAAAACATGTTTGGATGGTTATGTTTCTCATGCGCCTGTTACAATAGGAGATTGGGTTAATTTTGACATTCTCGTTGTTGGCCATAATAATGAACCATTGCATAGAAATTTTGTGCAGAATTTTTGGCTTAAGTTAGGTGATGAAGAAATTGATGGTCATTTGCGTGCATTGTTTATTGATAGATGTAAAGGTGAACAATTTGTTGCAAACAACAAGGGTTTACAAGATTATTTTAGTGATCAATTACGAGCAAGTTATAATTTTCTAATAACAATTGTTGATGTGATTCCGTATAATTATTTTTGTTTTGATCAATTTAAAGATCATTTTAAAATTAAAACAAATAAAGATATGCATAAGAAATTGATTGAAGTTTTTTCATATCGAAATGATATTTCACAGCGGCTGACTATGGTAGAAGAGGCATTTAAGTTGTTAATGGCTAAACATCGATTCTATCCACCACAACATCTTGTATTGCGGCAGCAAAAAATAATTTTGGGTGCAATTCAAAAAAATCCTGATTATAATGTATACAGAAAACAAAAGGATTTTAATTTTTGGATTCAGCAATTGGCTGAAAAACAGGCAAAGGAAACATTGCTTATTGATCAGTTAATTTATGATGAAAATATTGTTGTTGATCATACTGATATTGTTGGGTATTTAAATTTAGATAAAAGGCCGCGTATGCGTGAATTTATTTATTTTAATTTACCAGATACTAAAAGGGATGGTCAGGAAATGCCGTGGCCCAAGTATGAGTTAAGTCGTATTTGTGCGCGTGAAAAAGCAATAAATCATGTAATTTATCATTTAACCAAAAAATAAAAAACATCTAAAAAAATAAGATTAAACAGCATGGAAAACAAAATTAATAAGCTCATTATTATTGGTTCTGGTCCGGCAGGATTAACGGCAGGTGTGTATGCTTCTCGTGCAAATCTTGATCCGATTATAATTGATGGTGAAGAGCCTGGTGGGCAACTCATTAAAACATCATACGTGGAAAATTGGCCGGGCGAGCAGAGTATTTTGGGGCCAAAGCTTATGATGAATATGCGTGAGCATGCAAAGCATTTTGGTTCACAATTTGTAGCAGGAAAAGTTACAAGCGTTGATTTTTCTCAAAAGCCGTTTACGGTGACGGTAAATGAAACACAAGAACTGAAAGCACATGCAGTAATTATAGCAACGGGTGCAACGCCAAAAAGACTTAATGTTCCGGGAGAAAGCACCTATTGGGGTAAAGGAGTTACAACATGCGCGGTGTGTGATGGGGCTTTTTATCCTGATAAGAAAGTTATTGTCATTGGTGGTGGTGATACGGCTATGGAAGATGCTTCTTTTTTAAAGAAATTTACCAAGCATATCACTATTGTTCACATTCTTGATAAATTTACTGCATCTCATGCAATGCAACAGCGTATTTTGAATGATCCTGATATTGCGATAATGTATAATAGTACCGTGACAGAATTTATTGGTGATGGTTCGCATGTTACTTCGGTGGTTGTTACTAATCAAAAAACGGGTGAAAAAACAACATTAGAAGCGAATGGTGCGTTTATTGCTATTGGCTTGAGTCCAAATACAGCCCCTTTCAAAGATCATGTTGCGTGTAATCAAGGGGGGTTTATTGAAGTGAGCAATAACGTGCATACTTCAGTTGAGGGTGTTTTTGCGGCAGGTGATGTTCATGATTATCGTTACCGACAAGCAATAACATCTGCTGCTGCGGGTTGTATGGCGGCGTTGGATGCTGAGAGATATTTGTCAGAAACTTTATAATAGTAACAAAAGTGTGATTTTTACGAAGAAAGACTGCGAGTTATGAAAAGATTATTATTGGTGGCAAGTTGTTTGTTGGGATTACCATTGGTTGCAAGTCAAACACCATCTGAAATTTCTACAAAAAGCAAAAAGCCTATTAAGGCTCTATCAACAGAAGATAGTGAAACTGCGTTTGCTTTGCCAGAAGGGCTTTCAAGAAGTACATCAATACCGATTATTAAGGCTGCTGCAACAACGCTCAAGGTGAGTCATTCAAGTTCTTTGGGGGGATCTCCTTCTCCTTCTCGCTACGTGAATACGGGGGGAAAATCTCCTAATAATAGTCCCAAGCTCTTGGGACCATGGCATGATGGTGATTCTCTTTAATCAAAAAGTCTATAAACAAGCATAAAAATTGTAATTATTACGTTTTTGCTTTAAAATATACAATATATGTACTATCAGGGAGAAAATTATGTCACTTACTATTGTTAAAAAGAGTATTAAGAAGCGTCGTAGAAAACATGGCTTTCTTAAAAGAATGGCTACTAAAGATGGTCGTAAAATCATCAATCGTCGTCGTGCTGCTGGCCGTAAGCGCTTAGCGCCAAGCAAATACTAAGATCATTTAAGATC